>OLNE01001660.1_pt1 | contig 15374 bp, 10 predicted proteins | sample 1672431 | NCBI WGS metagenome assembly OLNE01 (sample SAMEA3136685, study PRJEB25190) | human gut metagenome | reverse complement strand
ATCGCCCTTGATGGTTGACTGTACCGTCACTTCTGTAAAATAAGAATACACATCATCCTCGATTGCTGTGACATGTGATTTGCTTGAAACATATGTCATATTCAGTACACCAAACTCACCGTTATCGATTGCATTCGTTGCATTGCCATCTGAGTCCTGCTCAGGCTTCAAATCCGGTAAAATAACCGTACCAAAATTACCATCATTATTTGCAAAATTCTCATCGAAATCTTTCTTCAACGCTTCATAATCCGCACCAGATTTCCATGTAAAATACTTCTTTAAAACCTTACTTTCGATGATACCGTCATCTGTCTTTACACGTTTGGTATCAAGACCTGTAATTCTTGATTTTGCACTGTTAGCATCGTTTAAAGACGATACACGCTGTTTTTCAATATCACCATTTAACTTCTGAATTGCCGTGCTCTGATTGTTCAAATTTTTATTCCAAACCTGAGACGATACAATCAGATTTGCAATCACAATCACAAACGCAATCGCAACACTGATAATCAAAATACGAAATTCTTTTATTTTTGCTTTCACAATATTTTACCGCCTTTCTTAATTCTTGGAACTATTTTTCAATGCATCTCTTGCTGCTTCATTAGATTCCTGTGCTTCCATTGCTTCTTTATCATTATGATAATCTTCCAATTCTTTCCGTGTTTCTTCGGAAATACCTGCATTCTGCATGACATCAAAAATCGTTGTTGTATCTGTCGTATCGATTTTCTCAGACGCATTCTCATTGCCTGTCATACTCATATACGTCTGACCAAGCGTTGTCATATGACTGCTTACATTATCAAACGAATTGTTCTCAGCATGATACTGTGCAGTCACATACGCAACAACATTACCGCTATTATCAGAACACTCCCACAGCACATCAATACTATCACCGCTAAAATTATAGCTGTTCATAAACTGCCAGCAGCTCTGATTTCCAATCAGACTCATATCAAAAGAATATACACCTGTACTCATTACCGTACCTTCACCAAAATACGCATTCAGCTGTTTTGTCATTTCCTCACGTTCAGACGCTTTTTCTTTTGCCTGTTCTTCTGTGAAATTTGTACCGGAATAAGGCAATGCACACAAATACTGATTTAACAGATTTGCAACATCATCACCGGATTTCTTTGCAGAATTTAATCCATTCTTCACATCGTCTTCCGAAACCGTTTTCTGATTCTTCGTAGCATCCTCATACTCGCTTTTCAAATCATGATACTGCTTCCTATTCTCATCCACTTTTGCACTGTAATTCTGATAGTTGACAAAAGTAAAAATCAAACTAATACCAACAACTACAGCACTTACAATCATAACAATCCTTTTTCGTAAATCTGTCATGTTTGTTATCCATTCCTTTCTTATTATGTATTTTTATTTCTAAAAGCATTGAAAAATGCTCATTCATAAGCATATTATAACACGGTTGATACGAAATATCAACCGTGTTATGAAAAAATATATCTGAAATATCAGTCTATCTGTCCTGTAAATTCTGACCTTTAACAACATCCGTATACTGTGACGGATTGGATTTCTGCTTGTTACGATATACATAATATCCTTCACCAACGAATCGACCACTGGACCATGTCTCACAGCCGGGTGAACGTTCTTCAAACGATGCAGATACAAATGACGCATCGGAACTCGGATACTTCTTCTTTACAATTTCATTTGAAACATATACGACAATATGTCCATGTGTACGTCCACGTCTTGCAGATGTCGTAACTAAAATATCACCGGGCTGTAACTGATTCAAATCACCCTTAAATTCGCCAACAAATTCCCAATTTGGAGACGATGCCATATATGCGTCCTGCATATCTGTATTTCCTGCAGGGAAATTATCATCTGCACCAGACCAACGAACAGCAGTTGCAACACCACGGTCACAAGACTGATACCAACTATCGCCCGGATAAACTGCATCATGTACAGCCTGATACAACTGTGTACCATTGTTACCACGACCTTGGTCGGTTGTTTCGTATGCATAGGCTACTGCAGCTTCTGCAATACTTGCATTTCCAAGACCAGCCTGAGAATCCTCTTCACCATCACATTTTTCTTCTTTACTTGCATATGATGTGGACTGGGAACCACCCTGAATCGTATTTGCTAAAGCAATAATGGATTGAGCATAAGCTGTATCTCCCTGCTGTCCTTTGAACTTATTATACCATTTCGTTGCATTTTCCGCACGTTCGGAACCTCTAAAGTTACTTGCATTACCTTCGAAATGCAAATTCCATTGTACCGCTGCTTCAGCTGCAGAACTCACACTCTGATTCTTCCAAGATTCTACCCATGATGCACGGTCATAACCACCTGTCGTATCAAAAATGAAAGCCATCTGTAAATCAAAATCATACCAATTATACTGACCATTTGTAGAATTTGCATAATCAAATAATGCATTACCTTCTGGTCCAGTAAAACCAAACAAACCAATACCACAGAAGAAATGTCCTTCCGTACCTTCATACGCAGCAGAATTCAAACCAGTACCACTACCACCAGATGTCATCGTACAACCTTTACTTGTCGTATGTGGTTTTACATGGAATCCTGAATTTATATACTTCTGAGCCATGGTGATTCGAGTATAATCACATAATGAATCCGGCATGTTTGAAACAGCCTGTGCTTTCTGCGGAGCAGTAATATCAAAAGGCTCATCATAAATACCCTCAATCGTTGTAGGGTCCATACCACATTCCTCTTGCATATTACCCAACATACCTGCAGCCTGCTCGTCCGACAAACCAAATGCCTTTGCAACCGCCCACGCTTTTGCAGCATATTCATCTGCAGTTCCCGTCGGACCAGCATCCGGTGTGGTCGCCATGTTCTTCAAATCTTCCAAACAATCATCATCGCTATCTTCCTGTTTGATTAACAGATTATTTGCATGATAGTTTGCGAGCATCATGCCACCTGTACCAGTACCAGCAACCAACGTTGCTATCAAGATACCAGACACTACTTTCGTAGATAAATTTGTGACACTTGCTATTTTACCAACCGTATTGGTTGTAAATGTGGATAGTGTTTTCAAACCAAACAAACTTGATGCACCAGCTTTAAATGCGTTGCCAAGTCCACTACCAAGTGTCGATATCCCATCGCGAATCCAACCAATTGGACCACCTGCACGCTTCGGCGCATTTCCATCATCTACTGGGTTCACATCCACATCGATAGGATTAATCGAACCAACGCCACGAATATCCGATGGCTTCGCACGATTACCTAAGGATTTTAGATGTTTTTTTCCACGTCTTCTTATTGCCATAACCTTCTATCCTTTCTTGTATGTATATTAGAACAACCCATCACAAACGTGATGGGTTGAACCATTTTACCAAAATGTTATCAGTTTACCGGATTCGTTCGTGTTAATCGTATAACTCGTCTCAATATCTTTTGCATCATATTCCAACTGTAAAAGATTCTGTAAATCGGTAGTCTGATATTTGACTTTTGCATCATAAAACGCCTGCCAAGCATTCTTTAACTGAGTAATTTCCTGCGACACACGTGCTGTCTTTGATGTCGAATCAACCTCATCATCACTTGATGCTTCCGGTGTAAAAATATTACCTGATGTATCTGTCCATTTGATACTATCAATATCAAGTGATGTATCTTCTGTCGCACTCTTATGTTCATCCAAATATTTCTTCCAATCCGATAAACTATCAGAACCTGTCAACTGAGAAAGATACCCTTTTTTTACAGTACCATTTTCCCAATTAAAGCTATAACCATTCGGTACCACGACTTTTGTATCAAGATACAACCATGCATCCTCATCCGTCAACGTCAAAACATTTTTTTCATCATCTGCATTATACCACGTATTTTGCTTGACAGACCATGCAAATCGTTTCTCTTTATTATCTTCTGTTTGTGCTGACGTTTTTGCCATTGCATAGACTGAATCATTTGCAATTACAGACGGTGTAGACGGTTCCGTCATACCATCTTTTACAAGACGATTTGCATATTCATCCATCAATGATTTCTGTTTTCGCATTTCCACCAAATCATTACGAAGCAAACGACGATAGGACACTTCTGCCGGACGAGAAATCAATTCTTCATAAATATCAAAAACAGTCCATTTCTTTTCATCTAAGAATGATGCTTTTGTTGCATATGTACCGCCCGGATTAAAATAAATTGCTGCTTGGTCAAACTGGTTAAACGTTTCATCAGAATATTGTGCAGTTGCCGTACCAACTGTAATATTTTTCGTGGAACGCAAATACAAATTCATAATTTGTGACGGGAATGGTGTTGCAGAATACAAATAGACACCAAGATAACCTGTTGCACCAAATTGATATATCATTGCATCTGGTTTTGATTTCAACTCAGAATAAGTCATATCCTTTTTGCAACCAGATAAGAACAACTGATATTCATTTGCATCTACAGGTACAGAAGATACATCCTGAAACTTCAACAACAAGAAACATTTGGTATGGTCATCATTTGTATAAACACCTAAAACCGAACCCTGTGCACCTGACAATGACATCGTAAATGAGGATGTATATTGCGCCTGACCAGATAATGCTTTGGTATCATAATGTATTTTATTAATAACAATCGTACTCGTTAAAATACACATCATAAGAAACAATGACATAAACATAATACCAAAACGTTCAATCGCGTAATGTGGTCCAAACTTTCGTAAAAATTTCACAACGTCTTATTCTCCTTTCATATTCACAATCTACCTTTATTATATCGTAAAAATCAGCATATATCAACAGATTTTTAAAATATCATACAAAAAAAAAAAGCCGAAACATGTTTCGGCTTTCCCATACATTGCAGAATTAATGGTCAAAGATAATTGTCTCAAAACCATCAAGTTCAAGATTACCTTCATTATTACCGTTAGCTGCATCTTTTAATGTAGTTTCACCGGCTTTACTGAAAGCTCTGATAAAGCTCCAACCACCGGACAACATCAAAATTGCACCAATGATGATAAGTGCAAATGTAACAATCCAGTTTGTCTGACCCTTACCATGAGAAATAAGGTTCTTAGCAACCTGATAAATACCTGCACCTACCATGATAACACCGATAATCATTACAATCATTTTTACCCAAGAACCAATGTTGGTTCCCATAGACTGAATGAACTTACCAATAGATGCATACATCATAGCATTTCCTACCATTACATTTAATGTGTTCATGTCGGTTTCTCCTTTCTTAAATATTTATGTAAATATGATTGACGTCAACCAGAAATAGAAGAAACCCATTTCTGATTCATGTTTATAATATATCAAAATCATAAACTTGTCAACCAAATTTATCCAGTGAACTGCCCATCGCCTAAAAGTAATGGGCTTTAGAGCATCTAACGACACTTTCTAAGAAGTTTGATATTTAAGTTTCCACCTATTGCTAGGCAATCCTTATTCTTACAGGTGTGTCCACCACACCTCTACTGTATAGTCCAACAAGGGACACAACATTACTTTTACGTAAAATATTCAATGCACCATTTACATCAGCATTAAGACATTGACCATTTAAACATTGATACATACCTCTATGTATTCGCTTTCCACTAAATGTATAACTCTGCGGGTTATCATTATTGTAAACAGGTATATTGTCTTTATCCCAAAATGATGCTTTTGACGTATAACTTTCTTCTTGCTTTACAAAGACAATACCATTCATTTCACAAAGGTATTCCAGCTTAAAACGAAGCTGACCATAAGGTATGTGTACAAAAGTCTGATTATTGACTTTACCCATATTACTATTCTTCTGGAAAGTTTCATTATAGCCAATTACAAGTGTTCCAATATCATGACTGATGCAATAATTAATGATTATACGCGCTGTCTTGTTCATATAATCATTGACTTTATTATTACGGTCACGAGCAATGGCTTTTTGTTTATTTGTAGGTTTCCTACCAATATGCTGCTTGTCTTTGATAGACTGTAAACGTGCACTTTGCTTATTGTACCATTGGTTTATAGATTTGAGTCGCTTACCATCAATAATAAATGTCTTACCTTTACTTGATACGGCTGTTACAAGATTATTAATACCAAGGTCAATTGCCAGTGCATTGTTGATATTTAAGTTTCTTTGAATACATTCAGATTCATAGATATACTGAATTTCAAAGAACCTAGCATTTGCTTTTGGTATAATACGTATCTCTTTCACTTTTTTATCAAGTAATATAGGTGGAATGGTAATTTCAACACATTTATGTGTTTTCTTATAAGCATTTGAATACGGTAAAATCAATTTATTACCGTTAAGTCTTACAAAACCTATAACAAGCGTAGTATATCCATCTTTCGAAAGATAGTTTGGCAAACGGCAATCTTTAAAAGCATACTTACCTTTTCTGGCAAGTTTAAGCAGTCCAAAGAATGATTTGAAACTGCCATCAACCTCTTTCAGTATCTGCTGTGCCATATTTGAATTGAGCATCTTATAATTGTCAGATGTTTTTAACAAAGCATAGTTTTTCTCATAATTAAGATATTCACCCTCGCTAAAGTAATACTGACGTACATTATAGATTGCCTGATTAGCAAGGTTCTTTGCAATATGACACAAGTCTCTCAGAGTTTTATAGTCTTCTTTTGAAAGATGTTTTACTTGTTGCTTTACTGTAAGATACATAGCACTTCTCCTTTCTAAAGATTTAGAGAGATGTTCTCTATGTATCTATTATATCACACATTTTACTGAAATAATAGTGTTTTAGTAAAAATACTATTATTTCTTACTATAGAGGTGGGAGTTTTCTGCTTAATATTTCGATAAAATCAACAATCAGGTGAATCGTGCCAGTCGTTTGTATTCCGGGTCCGATGTGTCGAATGATTATCAGTTTGGAGATAACTAATCAAAAATATCATTTTATGTTGATTTTTGCTTGACATATGACAATATTTTTGATATACTAATAGCATCAAAGAATGAAAGGTGAATTGTCATGAAGGCATTTACAATGGTATCGTCAATTTCACAGCGAAGCATTCAGTCCAGTATTTGTAGACAAAGCTGGTCTATTTGTAGTGAAATTGAATATGATGCTGAAATGTCAGAATGATGATTTTTCTTTTACTTGATATATAAATTCATTATCTCTTTTTGATGGTTATTCAATCGTCATGTTGTTATTGAATTTGCGTGTTTGAGGTTGGTTCTAAAAAGAGTCTATCATTGCTGATAGGCTCTTTTTTGTTATGTATGGTGCGATGCCACAATGGTACTGGGCAAGTTTCGAAAACTTGTGATTCGTAAATACGAACTGGGGGTTCGAATCCCTCTCGCATCGCTATAGATGTGGAGCATGATTGGTTATGCAGCGGTCTCCAAAACCGTATTATGCAGGTTCAAGTCCTGTCACATCTGTTTTTGGGCTATCGCCAAGATGGTTAAGGCACAGCACTTTGACTGCTGTATTCGTTGGTTCAAATCCAACTAGCCCAGCTTTATATGCCGTTGTGATGCAGAATGGTATTGCGGCAGTCTTGAAAACTGTTGTCCGAAAGGGCGTGGGGGTTCGAGTCCCTCCGGCGGCGTTATATACAGCATTAGCATAATAGGACAATGCAAGAGATTTCTAATCTCTCGATTACAGTTTCGAGTCCTGTATGCTGTATTATGGTCACATCGTCAAGTGGTTAAGACGACAGTCTGCAAAACTGTTATCGTTGGTTCAAATCCAATTGTGACCTGTTTATCACTCTTTGTACGAGAGTGTGAATTGAAGTATTATTATTTTTCGAATGTAGCTCAGTAGGTTAGAGCGTCGGTCTGATAAGCCGAAGGTCAAGAGTTCAAATCTCTTCATTCGAATTTGAGTTGTAATAACTCTTTTGTCACTCTCTATATGAGAGTGTGAATTGAAATCTCGAATGTAGTTTAGTTGGTCAGAGCGTCAGTCTGATAAATCGAATGTTGAAAGTTTAAATCTTTCTATTCGAATAATAGCTGATATATATTTAATTTCTACATCAACTGTTTATGGTGTGTTGGCAGAATTGGTAAATGCTCTGGATTGCTAATCCAGCGTCGTTGTATTACGGCATGGGGGTTCAAGTCCCTCACACATCGCTTTACTCTCGTAGCTCAATGGATAGAGCACATGACTACGAATCATGGTTTGTTGTGGGTTCGAATCCCACCGAGAGTGCTATTTATATTATCTTTTCCAATATCTGGTTGACATAATGCGATTTATCTGTTATAATACAGCTTGTCTCACAAAGGGAGTATTTTAAAAAATACAAGAGAGAACCGGATAGATTTCGGTTGAAAGACACTGACATTTTTGTCGGTGTCTTTTATTTTATCCACATTGTGTGGATAAGTCTGTGGATAACTTTTTGTGCAATAAAAATATATTGATATATCAGCATATTCTTGACTATTGCATTTAGATTTTGTATAATGATTGTAGTTCATAAATAAAGGAGATAAAATGATTATGCGATTAAAGAAAATGATGATAACGGCTTGTTGTGCTGTTATGTGTACAACTATGTTGTTTGGTTGTGGAACTACGAAATCAAAGTCTGATACGGAATCTACATCAGAGACGAAAACAGCGGATTTGAAATCATTACCGGACTATCCTGATTATAAAGCGTCTGATTATGTCGATTTAGGTGATTATAAAAATATCGATGTAAAAGTAGGTGCTTCCAGTATTATTACTTTAACAGATGATATGGTGACAAAGCAGATGAAATCACTGTTAAAAGATGAGACGGTGGACCGGGCTGCGAAATCTGGTGATATTGTCAACATTGATTATGTTGGAAAAATGGATGGCAAAGAATTCGAGGGTGGTTCTGCTACAGATTACGATTTACGTCTTGGTTCAAAATCATTTATTGACGATTTTGAGGACCAGTTGGTTGGCTGTAAAGCGGGCGATAAAAAAGAGGTGTCTGTGACATTTCCTAAGGATTATAACATTGCCGATATGCGTGGCAAAGATGCTGTGTTTACGGTAATTGTAAACAGTGTGAAACAGGAAAAAGAGTTAAATGATAGGAATGTAAAAGCAGATACAGATTACGATACCGTGGATGACTTGAAATCCGCTGTAAAAGAAAAGTTACAGGAAAAAGTGGATGCGAATAATACGAATGTAATTGATAGTGCCATTGAGAATAAATTGTTAGAGACGGTGACTGTGAAATCTATTCCTGATTCTTTGAAGGATTGGTATGTATCTTGTAATGTGGTTGCCTATGAAAATGCAGCGTTGCAGTCAAATCAGGACGTTAATGAGTTTGTTGCAAAACAGACACAGGGTATGTATACAACGTTGGATGATTTGAAAAAATCTTTTGAAGAGAATTGTGAAAAGAAAGTAAAAGTCGAATTGATTCTACAGGCGATTGTAGAAGACAATCATATGACGATTTCATCTGATGAGTATAAAAAAGATGTAGCGGCTTATATTGCCAATTACGGTTGCAAGAATCAGGATGAGTTACATAAGATTTACAGAAAATCGAATGTCGAAGGAACGATGCTGGATAAAAAAGCATTAGCAAAGATGAAAGAAACTGCAAATATTGTAACAAAATAAGTCTGTAAGAGAAAGGAGTCGGTGCACGTTGTGCATCGGCTTTTTTGTTCATATATCAATAAAATTTCTTATTCAAAACATTGAAAATATAGCTTGTAAATCACTTGTTTTTGACTTATAATAAACTAAGATATGTCCTTCGACATAAAGAAATTGTAAAGGAGTGATGATGAAATATGCGTGCAAATAGTCGCAGCAAGACGATTGTTTGGTTGTCATTATTTTTGACAATCATTACTGTCATGTTAAGTGTGCTAACAGTATTACATCCTGTGACTGTGTCTGCTGCGAAGAACACAAAAATAAATAAGTTGATTTTTGTTCAGCCGTATGGTGGTGACCACATGCAACAAATGCAGAATGCAGTAGATTCACAGTGGAGTGGTGCTGGTGCACAGGATGCAAATCAACATGAATGGGTTTACGGATTAAATGACGTGATGAGTCATGTATCGTCTGACCAAGATACGCGTAATAAAGAAGCCATTGTAATGTGGGCGAATACGAGTCGATGGTTGGATTCTCGTGATACATCTACCTTTGGTGGTTATTTTAATCGTTCCAATTTAGGTTCGGATTCCGATGCCAATATCGGTGATGCAGCATCTTATAACGCTACTGGTTTCCAGCGTATGTTGTATGGATATGATTATACCTATCAGTTTACGTTTAAGGTATGGCTGGATGCAAACGGTAACGAAGTTTACGGAGAAGATTATAGTTCGAACTCACACTCCGGTACTGATAAGTGTACAGATGGTACAAATGTGGATGTAAGCGGTTTGGAACCGTCTTACAATCATGGTGACCATTGTCAGGACAGACATGAGGATAAGAAAGTGCCGAAAAAAGATGCGGATGGTAATGTTGTAAAAGATAGTCATGGTAATACCGTGATGGTCGATTATTGTAACGAGCCAGCACATCATGGACACAGTGCTCATGAGCATTGTGTACAGAAAGAAGAACAGGTTACACGTACCTTTCATGTCGAAGGTGTTTTTGAGAAGTGGAAAAAACAGTATAGTGATTTGAAAATTTATATTTTCGAAGATGGTCCACGTTCCAAAGAATACTTAAACGCTGAGGATTTATCACAAAATCATTCGGAAATGTCAGAGCAGTTAAATGATGCACCAAAGAAGTTTAATGAAGCTTTTAAGAACGGTGCGTCTGATTGTTTGGAGATGTTTGAAATGCTGTATCAGTCAAATCCGTATTTTGCGAATGGAAATGATGCAAAAGCAGGTGCAGCTCCGAATTATTATTATAGTGATGAGACGTATCGAAGTATCTTCCATATCATGTGGAACACGGTGCTGACGTTGAATCCGAACGATGACCCGCCGGAATCTATCAATCAGTCCTTGTATGCTGTATCATCATCATTAACATCATATATGAACGATGTGTTGTCATCGTCTGCGAAAGAAGATGAGACAGTAGGTAATACACATCATTTAGCTGCGGCAGCAACGAATTACGTTGGTAATGCAGGTGCTGTGTTAGGTTATGGCGATAAAGATTATGATTTTAACGGTTTTATTACGGGTAAACAATCAAAGACATCTTCTGTCATTGATTATTCTGCACTGTTAGGTGTGGAAAATGGAAGTCATGGTTCCAATCAGATGTATCTGTATGCTAGATATGGTTATCTGCTTGCTGATTTAGGTTTGGATTCGACATCTACTCGTACGGCATATGGTTCTCCACATATGATACCGGGTATCTTAATGTTCTTGGTTTATTCTTTGAGTCAGGGCATCAGTATCATATTTTCAAAGATTGTAGAATTGTTGATGAAACTGAATCCATTTCAGTTATTTGCAAACGCATCGACAATTTCAGCAGGTTTGAAATCGTCTATGTCAAATAGTACAACAGCGACGATTCCAACGACAATTTTGGATTTTGTTGCGGATTGTTATGATAAATTGTCGGATTTAGGCTTTATTGTATTTCCATTGTTCTTAGTATTGTTTATCGTATCTACATTATGGTGGAAACGTCTCGGAAATCCGAGCAGAACAGACAATCGTGGCATTTGGGCAAAAGTAAAACTGCTTGTTTTGCGATTGACCTTCTTATGTGTAGGTATTCCGCTTCTTGGTTCGCTGTATACGAGTTCACTGGAATATGTGAATGGATATGCATCAGATACCGTATCATCAGGTACACAGATGGTGGCAACAACCTTTGTAGATTTCAAGGGCTGGGCACAGCAATATCGTTTGAGTCCAACGGTGACCGTGAATGGTGCAAATGTCAACTTGAATTTGAAATCAGGTTCCAACGGAAAAGGTGGTTCCAAAGCTGGTCAGGCATCGGATGATTCGTATTCTGCTTTACGTAAAACGGTTGCCAATATCAATATGGCTACGGGTGCTGTTCCGACCACAATGAATTGGAATGGTTATGTAGATAAGTCCGAGCAGGAAGTATTGAAAAATGCTTTAATCGGTACGAATAAAGCCATCACAAGTGAGGTTTACAAAGCAGGTGCATCGTTGATTCAGAGTTATATGATTGGCGATTTCTACACGGCTGGTACGTGGGAATCTGATGTACTTACGATAATGTCAAAGAACCATAAAGATAAACTGGGTCGTCAGCAGGGTGTTGATGAGGAAGACGCACCGGATAATACCGATACGGTATTTGAGATGTTTGGTGAAATTAATACTAAGGATTCATGGGTGGGTCGTTCTTATAAATATAATTCTGATATCTTCAAACAGAGTGGTGATTATGCATCGAAGTGGAAAGACTTTAACATTCTTGCAAATGGTGGTCTGACTGCAAGTAATAACAAAGCAAAGAATACAGATGATGTGACCTATACAGAGGGTCGTTATACAGATTTGAGTCATTCCGGTACTTGTGTGGATGCAAAACTTGGTTTGTCAACGGTATCCATGTACAATTACTTGTCTACAACCTTTGATTCTGGTCAGATGATTATTTATTCGAATGAAAAAGCACCGAGTGATTACACGAAGCAGCAGCATTATGCTGTGAACCTGATTGGTTCCGGGGCTTCCAGAATTTGTTATTACATGTCATGTTTCAGTGCGTTGTTTGTATTATCTATTATTGGTCTGTATTATGCAGTAGTGATGCTGATAGCAAACTTAAAGCGTTCGGTATTATTGTTTATGAGCATTCCGGGTGCGATGATAGGTTCGATACGAAGTATTGTAAATCTGGTTGTATTGGTATGTACGATGGTGATTGAACTGTTGCTGACGATGGTATTGTATCTGGTGGTATCGGATTTGTTGACAGCGGTTATCGAAGTCATTGAAAATCCGGTTACAACGTTAGTAACAAATGCATTATCGACAACAATCATCGGTGGACATTTATCCTTTGTGAATTCCGTAGATATGACCGGATTCCTTGCAACACGAAGTGGTATGATGTTAAATCTGGCTGTGACTGCAGGTTTGTTCTTAATCATCGGATTGGTTTGCAAGAAGTTCGCAAAGAAATTTGTGTATGCTTACAATCTGGTTATGGAATTGATTTTGTTCCATTTACTTTCAAAAGAAGTTGTTGATGTATATTTACATGGAAATGTGCATCAGGATGAGACACAAACAGAAACAATTTTTGCGATTGCAAAAGATGTAATACTGGCATAAGATAAGCGTCTATGATTCCTATCATAGACGCTTTTTCGTGGATTGTATTCTGTTTTTTTTCGTGTTAAAATGAATTGGAACAAATAACATATAAACAGAAAGGGGCTATTTTATGGCAATATTTGATTATGGTAAGGATTTGTCAACGGAAAAATACATGTATCAGTATATTGCACCGTTAGAGGTTGGATATTATCCGGTGGAAAATTTGGTCAAGAAGTGTGATTATGATGCTGCAAAGCCATCCGAAGAATATGGTGCGGATGTACCTGCATATGGTGAGTTGCATTATTCACAACCATTGACTGCATCTCAGATTTCGTCTTATAATCTTTTGAAAGTGACGAAGTCATTGGTTGATGATGTGGCTGGTCCACAGGTACAGGAGCCGGAGCAAGCACAGGATGCGAACAAACCTTTGGATGATTTTTTACCGTTTGGAGAACCAGATGCATCGTATGTACCGAAATCAGTATTGAAACCAGCACCGAAACCTGCGGAATCGACCGTACAAGAGCCTGTACAGGACAATACACGTAAAAACAATATTCCGAATGCGACAGCACAGTATGATAATGCCATTATCTTACATAATGTGCAGCCAAATCGTTTGTTTACGTCAAAGAACGGTAAGTTCAAAGTCTTTTCTATGGTTGACAGTCGTTCTGATACGGGTTATAGCAATTATGTAGTGAAAGCAACGGATGTGGCTCAGAATCCTGATTCTACTTATGAAGTGTATCTTGGTAATGCCGGACAGATTCGTAATTTGAGTATCATTCAAAATGGACAGCGTACGATGCTTCGTGTACCGATTGAGTCGATTGAGCAGCAGTACAAAGATACGTTGATGACTTCTCCAGAGACGGCAGAGAATGCGCGAAAAGGAAAAGAAAACCCAAGGAATAATGCATTTTTGAACAATGTGGATAGAAAATTTGTATATGATACAAAGAATCCAAAGTGTAAAATTGTATCGGTTCCGTATGCGGGTTCTGAAAATGGATATGCAAAGGCGACGGTTCCGACACGTAATATTTTTGATACAAAGGTCAATGGAAAGACCGTACCAAATCATGTGAATGTAAATATTGGTCCAAAGGATAATATGATTCCATTGAGTATCTTAAAGGGTGGTAAATATGAACGGATTCAGATGAAAGCCGGGGACGTTGCTGATTTACAGACAAGAGCTGTAGAACGGTGGCGGGCACAGTCTATGCAGGTGGCTGATGTGGAGCCAAACAAACCAGAGCAGACATTTGATTCAAAGCGACCACTCATGGAGTGCGATGATGGAAGCTTATATCCATTTGAATAAAATGAAATATATGCGTCGTAAAATTTACGAGAGGGTGTCATATGACACCCTCTTTTTACATTGATATATCAGTATATTTTTGATATAATAATACATATAGAATGAAAGGAGTAAGATAATATGATGACACAGGATGTCTATGATGTGAAATATAGAATACAGACGGTATTACGTAAATTTTTGGTAAGAGATTTGCGTCCGGGCAAAGCTGATAAGTTCGAGATTTCATGTCATGTGTTTGATGATGCATATGATATGATTTGTTTTTATGTGCCGAAATCTGATGTTGTTATACATGAAGATAAAGTGACGTGTGATGTCTATTTGATGGAACCGGTCTATGATATGTATTATTATAGCGTGGATGAAGAAACAGAGGATGATGCGTTATTAATGGTTCAGCCTGTACATCGATATACGATTACGGATGCCTATTATGATGTTTATCCTGAGCGTGAGTATCAGAAATTTGACCTGATGTGTATGAAAGAAAAAGCAATTAACGAAGATGAACATTCGTTTATGATTAGCTTTTTGAGTTCATCGATTGTGCCAAATACATTTATTACGTTTGTTGTTGGAAAAACTGATTTATATTGGACGCATACGAAATATGCAAAAGATGAAGCACATGTGAATCTTAACAACGGTATGGTTACAATTCGTTATAAAAATAAATCGACGAGATGGAAAGAACGTGCGATAGAAGAAACCAGACAGCATGTGATGCGGGACTTTTTGAATTATAAGCGTAGTA
>OLNE01001656.1_pt1 | contig 15422 bp, 21 predicted proteins | sample 1672431 | NCBI WGS metagenome assembly OLNE01 (sample SAMEA3136685, study PRJEB25190) | human gut metagenome | reverse complement strand
TTGACAGCTGTGTACAGTAGTTGTATAATGATAGAGGAAGGAAGGAAGGAAACTTGAGCATGATAATAGAGAAAGGAAACTTGAGCATGATTGACATGAATGTGGTGTACAACAACAACAAATTCTAAGGGGGCTATGCAATGATTAAGTTCACTGATAAGATGCTCTGTGCATTGAGCACACGGGGGCGGTATGTTGCCGCCCGTAGGCTGTACACCTACAGCCCCGATGAAAAGATAGTTCATGTGTGGGAACGTAATGTGGAGCTTGGAGACTTTGAAGAAGTGGCGCGTCAGCGGTATGATGTTGAGGCACACATTGCTATGAGGGGGTGCAAGGTATGATTCAATATATCAAGCCTAGTTGCTGGGAGTGGATTTTGGCAGAGCTGAGACGCAAGAAAGAGGGCATGAACAGCCGGTGCATCTGGGGCGGCTACCGTTACTATACAAGCGAAGTGTATGAATGCACCGGCGTCTACAGATGTCCAGAGAGCCAAGAGCCAGATCCCAACTTTGACGAAGTTGTAGCATACTATGGAAAGGATGAGTTTTAATGCTGTTGTTCTTATATGAATACTCTTGGACAGACGCCGATAAAGCAGTGAGGATGTTGGGCAAGGTTATGAAGATTGACAGCGCGGAGAAGGTCGCCCGGATGTATGACAGTCTGGTTCGCCACCATTGCGCCCCGTCTGTACATCATTGTAAGGCGGGTATCCGCTTGAACTACTTTGAGAGCTTAGAGAGGTGAGAGCATGAGGACATGGAAGAGCTATCGTTATAATCTCAGGGCAGAGGATGAAGACAAGATAGCAAAGTTGCATCGGCACTTCTGCGAAATCAATGAAATCATTACGATGGTTTTCTACTGGGTGTTTGGTTTCGTGGCTTTGGTTTTCCTTATCTGGATAACAAGTAATGATTTGTGGGGGGTCATTCTATGAAGAAAGCATTGACTGATACGGGGCGTATCAAGAAAGCCGATGAAGCAGGCGCAACGAAGCGCAAGAGCAGTGGCAAGAAGGGCGGCAAAGCCGCCCCTTCTTCCGTATCTGCACCCAAGGCGCGGAAGACGAAGAGCAAGCCGAAGAAGACGGCAGAGCCGAAGAAACCGCGCAAGCAGGGCGGCAAGGGTCGCCCATTTCAGGCGCACAGCTGGCCCACATACGCACCCGGCAACAAAGCCCCGCGCAGTTACTCCGAAGAAGAGTTGAAGGGCATTGTGAAGAAAGCCGCCAAGGCGGCAAATACTCGCTTGCGTACTCTTGAGAAGAAAGGACTCGCAGACAAAGCCCCCGCTTATAAGTCTATTTCGGGCATATTGAAAATGGAGCGCCCCCGCTTCAAAGAATCCACGGCGAAGATGACCAAAGAAGAGCTTACCAAAGAATTTCTCAAGCTCCGGGAATTTATGGGAATGAAAACGTCAACCATGACCGGGTATAAAGAATGGAATGAAAATAAGGTGCAGGCCGCGCGGGATATGGGATTTACCGGAACGCCCGAAGAGCTTGCGTATTTGTTCAATCGGTATATGACAGAGAAAAATGAAGCGTTATTTGGGTCAGATATTATTTATCAAGCGATAGTTTCAAACAACATTGACAAGCTGGAATTGGAACAAATCGGCAAGGAATACCAAGCAAATCTTGAAAAAGATATTTCACGGGGAGAACGGCTGTTGCAACTGTATAGAGCACGACAGGGGAAAAAATAATGCGATTCAGTCAAGATATTAACGTGTGTGAGACGGCAGAAGAATTTCTTCCCCGTGTTGCTATGCCGTATGAAGTACACAGCAACAATAAGACTTATTTAGACGTTACTTGCGCGTTTGATATTGAGACGACGAACAGCGACATAGACGGCTTTGCATACAGTTTCCAAACGTGTATTGATGGTGTGGTAGTCGTCCCCCGATACTTTGAGGACTGGGCAGAGATTATTGAAACGCTCTGCGATAAGTGGCGCGTGACGGACAAAAGAAAACTGGTTTTGTACGTCCACAATCTGGGCTATGAGTTCACCTATCTTATCCAGTTGTTAACGCTTCGCTGGGGTGACTGTAAAGCCCTTTACACGAAGAGCCGCCACCCCCTCACCCTTGAGTTTTCAAATGGCATTGAGTTCAGGGATTCTCTCAAGCTCTTTCAGAAGTCTCTTGCAAGAGCCACAGAGGGATGCAAGCACGAAAAGTTAAAGGGCGATTTGGATTATACCGTTTATCGCACTCCCGATACTCCCCTTGATGATAAAGAGTTTGCCTATTGTGTTAACGACGTTCTGGGCCTGTATGAGGCCATTGAACGGATGAAGAAAGAGCGCGGCTTTAATGCCGCAAATATCCCCATTTCAAATACAGCTTTAGTGAAGCAAGAAGTCATGAAAAGTGTGGGCAAAGACAAACACTTTCCCGTCGTAAAGAAAAATCTTGCCCTGTCGAAAGCTCAGACCTTTCTTGCATATAAAGCAATGGCAGGCGGCGATACACACGGGGCGCGGTGGAAAGCTGGGTACACGTTCACCAACTGCAATTCCTATGACTTCAAGAGCGCCCACCCGTCCCAACAGCTCTTACGGAAGTTCCCGATGGGTGAGCCGTTCGACCTTCCCGACAATGTAGAAATAGGCTTTGCCGATTCACTTATAGAAGACGGTTTCGGTTGGGTGGGCCTGCTCCGGTTTGAGAATCTGAGTGTAAAGGATGAATGCCCAGACCCATGCATAAGCGTCAGCAAGTTTCACAGTGCATCGAAGTTCACGGACGACGACACGGACAACGGGCGTATTTTACGGGTGGAGTGGTGTGAAGTCTATTGCGATTCAAACGACTGGCAGAGAATCAAAGAAGGATATGATTTTGATTCTGTAGTAGTCATGAAAGGGTTTGCTTTTCGCTTGGCTTATCTGCCTAATTCATTCCGCAAAACGATTTTCGAGAAGTTCAAAATCAAAGAAACCATGAAGGGAAGCCCCGATTATATGTTTTCCAAAATCTGCGTGAACACGATTTTTGGAGCTACCGCACAGAAGCAAATTCGGGATGAGTACACGGCAGACATCGGGGATGCAATCGAGTTCGAGAAACTGAGATGGGAAGATAACCTTGACAACATGGATGATAAAGCGGTTAAAGAAGCCCAGATAGGCAAATCCCGGAACGGGCTTGGAACAAACAAGAATTTTCCTTTTCTCTGGGGTCTGTGGACAGCCAGTTCGACCCGCCTTGAACTGTGGCGGCTGTTAAAGATTGTTGGCTGGGATAAGGTCATATACTGGGACACGGATTCTTGCAAATTTGAGGGCGAGAAAGTCCCGGCAGTTGATGAGTACAATGAAGAAATCAAGCGGCTGTGCATCGCCCGAAAGTGCGTTGTGCAGAAGGACAACGGCAAGTGTGTCTATATCGGCGTAGCCGAAGACGAACACCCACAGGCCGATTATGGGTATCAGGAGTTTCGTTTTCTACATGCCAAGTGTTACGCCGCGCGTAACTGTGACGGGGTTCTAGAAAGTACCATTGCAGGCGTTGGCAAAAAAGAGGGTGTTGCCGCCCTCAAAGATGATATTGAAAACCTCACCGATATGTTAGTGATAGAAGACGCGGGCGGGCTTATGCTCACTTATCACGACGCTCCCGCCCACGTTCGCACCGATTTTGCAAAGCCCACCATGTCGGCGTCTTGGGTGGTCATGACCCCGCGCCGGTATGAGGTCAAAGGCGTTACACCCGAAGATATTGATATAGGAAGGCTGGGTTAATATGAAAGACTGGTCAGATTTTTTCTTTATGTGTGCTATTGTTTCTGTGGCTGTAATGATATTTTTGCGCAAGTGTATTTAGTGTTATATGAGTGTCCGACAGATAACCCCTTGTGCCTAATAATCACTGTGTGCGGATGTATAGCACTTGACTCATTTTTGTTGGCCCTGTTCACGCTTGGGAACAATGAAAAATAAATAAATAAAAGCCCCCGCCGAAGCGGGGGCTTTTTGTTAGAGGTTTTCGGGTTTGCTGGCGTCGTTCTGATACAGCAGAATATAGAAGGGGAAGTCAGGGGTAAAAGTCGGCTTGAGCGTCACCCGAAGAGTCGGCATCATGTTATAAGCGGCACCCCAGTTGTTATAAGTGGCCTGGATGATGTCCGTCCTTACAACCTCTGTGCCGTCCGGCTTGAAAACTCGGACTGTGCCGCCCTCTCCGTATGACAGAGAGAAAGGGGAAGTGTTCGGATATTTGCGAAGGCCGTTACCAGCCGGGAAGACTCCGAACAGCTCCATAGTGCCGTCTTCCTGTTTGTTCACGGCGGCGAACATTGCGACGCACTTCGTTCTCTGGTAGCTGTCCGCCCACTGGTCAACCTTGGTCTTGATGAGTTCATCTTGTGCGGCCTGTTCGGTGGTATAGGTGGCAGTGTCTACTTTTGCAGAAAGCCCCGTGTCAACATACACTTTGGTAGCGTAGCCGGACACGTCGGGGATGTCGGTCTTGTTCGCCTTGTCGGTTTCCAGTCTGGCGATACTCCCTGCGTGTTCTGCAAGCTCCGACTCCTGAGAAGTCGCGCACTCTGCGATAGTCTGCCCGGGGTGAGCAGTATTCCAGTCGCCCACAATGTCGTCCTGCCGCTTCTGGTCAGCGGCGAACTCCTGCTTGGTCACATGGTCGGCGCTTGCAGTCTCAAGGGCCGTAATTTTGCCGTCCTGTGCCGCGTCTTTGGCGTCGATACGGGCGATAGTTGCCGCATATTCTTTGGGGTCGATGAGTTCAAGGTGCTCCACCTTGTCGTCAACGGCGGCGATAGCCGTATCCTGAGCGGCGTTCTTTGCCTTGATGTCGGCAATGTCCTGCTTGTTGGTGGTATTGTCCGTCTCAAGGTCAGAGATACGGCGCTCATGGTCGGACAGCTCGTCAGAGTGCCGGGCCAGCTCCTGCGCGTTTGCCGCGATAAGCTTACCGTTTGCCAGCTCTGCCGCCTTGGCGCGGTCAGTCTCAGTTTTCAGGGCGGCGTTGGTGGCGTCGGTCTTGGTGTCGAGAGCGTCAATCCGTCCTTCGGCGGCAGTAGCGCGATTCTCGAGAGCGTCAAGCCGCCCGTCCTGCTCAACATCCTTCTGCTGGATGTGGGCGATAGCGTCCGCGTTCTGGGCAATTTTGGCCTCATCTTCGGTGAGGTCTGCCCGGAGTCCATCGGTCACAGAAGTAAGCCGTTCGATAGCCTGATGATTGTCTGTAGTCTCCTTATGAAGTACGGCCAGCTGGGCATCGTGGTCTTTCAGCTGGGCGGCGTGTTTTGCCAGCTCCTTCGAGTTGATAGCGATGTTCGCCGCGTTGTCCTGAATGTTCTGTGTGTTCCGGGCGATGTTCTGGGTGTTCTGGGTAATGCTGGCTGCCTGTGCATCGTTCACGGTTTCGATAGCATCAAGCCTTGCATCCTGCTCCCGGTCTTTCGCCTGAATGGCAGAAATGTCGGTGTCGTTGGAAGTAATCTGCCGCTGAAGGTCGGCGTCCTTGGACTCAAGGGCGGCAATGTCCTTGACGGTCTGAGCCTGCCCGGTCTGAAGGTCTTTGATAGCCGCCTCTGCGCTGTCGGTACGCTCTGCCAGAGAATCGACCCGGGCGACGGTAGCGGCAACGTCGTTCTTCATAGCGGCGTTATCTTTGTCGTACTGGTCGAGTTTTTCCCGGAATTCCTTATTGTCAGAGGCAAACCCCGTCACCTGCTGGGACAGGTCTTTCACCTGATTTTTGTACTCTTCGACCTGTGCATTATATGCACCGGTCAACGCCCAGTAGCGCTCATTCTTGATGTCAATGCCGGGCGGCACTGGACACTTGGAAGTGTAGGACTCGCCCTTATAGGTGACGATAGTCAGGGACTCGTATCCCCGCTCAGTGTCCCACTCGATGGGGTCAGCGAACTTCGGGACGTACCGCGCACCAACGTACATCGACGGCCCACAGCCCGGGGGCGGGGGCGGCGTCGGACGCTGCGGGCGCGGGGGGCAACAGGGGTCAGGATGGCAGGGGTGACACTCGCCCCCGGGCGCGTAGGGCGCGGGGTCGATAGGAAACGGACGGCAATTCTTATCATGTGCCATATTGAAAAGCTCCTTCCTTAGTAATACTTGATGATGAGGTGGCCGTACTCCGGCTCAGTGATGTCCGCACCGGTATCGAAGGTGAGCCACTTCCAGTTAGCCGGGACATAAGCGCAGAAGCGCCCGGAGTCGGTCAGCCCGAACCACACGAAATGCACCATTTCGTTGACCATTGCAGGAAGGTTTTTGTCTGCCCACTCGATGAACCGACCGTCTTCAAAGTCCCCGCTGTTGAGACGGTCGTTAATACAGTGCTGTGCATCGGTCAGGGCTTTCGTAGCCTGATTCAGGGCGGCAATGTTGCCGCTGTTCGAGTCCAGCCCTTTCGAGAGCTGTTCAACGAACGCCTGCAAGCTCTGAATCTGGCCCACCATCCACCGAAGGTCATATTGGAAAGGGTCGCCCGGGGTGGCGAACGGGGGGTACATATTGCAGTTCATTACTTCTCCTTTCTGCCGAGGAGGCTGTCAAGATAGTTGTCAGCGGCAATAGCCTCTTTGGTAAAACTGTTGTTCTCCCACCATGCCCAGATAGCCGCGCCCACGGTCAAACCGGTGGAGATGAGCTGTTCAAGCTGTGCATCGTCCACGGGAATGGGGCTGTGTCCGGTGGCACTGAGAATTTGGTTTGCAAGAGCCAGGATTAACACGGCGGTACGGGTTATAGTAGCGACCTTAATATTATTCATGTGTTCACCCCCTTTCTGAGATACTGAACTTCACGTTCAAGGTCTTCTATTCTGTGGTTTGCAACTTTAAGTTGCTCTTCCAGTACAGGAACTCTCGAAATCAGGGTATTGTGTTCCCTGACTTCCCGTGTAAGTTCGTCTAACTTGGTATCGGTGACGGCCTGAGATTTGCTGTTGGCAATGAGCACACCCGTCAAGGTGATGATTCCTGTTATTACGGCGGCTATCACTTCATTCATATTCTAGCACCCCTGTCAATAACAGTCAAGGCAGAAAGCACGATGGAAGTCGTCAGCGATTTTAACGTAAATATCGAACAGAACAACGGCCCTTTCTGCTTCAATCATCTGTTGGGTAGTCGTGACGCCGATGTTGCCCGATTTGCTGTATTCATGAGTCACGGTGACGGTGGTGTTCTCTTTCCCCGTCTCAAGAGATACGGCGTGTTCGTTGTGCTTGTTGTCCTTCAAAGACTCGTCCCGGGTACGGTCGTCGTATTGGTTTTTCTTGACGCTCCCGCCCTTGGTAGTCCCCTTGTCGGCGTGCTGGTCTTTCGAGATGCTTTCGGCCCGGGTATCGTCAACCGCGCCGTCAGACGCCGCCGAATGGGTATCACCGTGGGTATCGGATGTGGACAAATCGCGGGAAGTTTCGAAAGCGTGATTTTCGGTGTTCTGAGTCGTGTCTTGGTCGGTCTTCACGCCCTGCGTGAAGTCGGTGTTCTGGGTCGTGTCTTCGTGCTCTGTCCAGTTAGTTGTCTTGGTTTCGTCCGAATGGCCCTTTTCATCGGTGACGGTATGGCTGGTATTGTCCGGCTGGTATGTTGCTTCATTTTCGGCAGACAGTTTGTTTTCGGTATCGCTGACGGTGTTTTTGGTCGTGTCGATTGTGTCAGTCATCGTCTCATCATGTTTCGTGTCCCGTGTCCCCACGACGTCAGTATGAGAAGTAGTATCAACCTGACTATCGAGAGTGCCTTTAATATCTTCGATGAAGTCCCGGGTCTTCTCACCCTCTGCCGTCGAAAGGTTTTTGTCGTGATAATGCCCGTCTTCTTTGTTCCACCCGTCATGCAAGGTTTTGCTGTGCTGGGTGGCGTCGTCGGTTTTCCAGCCGTTGGCTGCGGTATCTTCATGGTATGCACCATCCTCAGTATTCCACCCGCCTTTTGTGCCGGTGGCTGTCGAGGTATCTGTTGCCCCGCCGTGGCTGTGGGCGTCACTCTGAGTGCTGGTATCCCGGTCGGTGGTCGTGGTATCGGTGCTCTTTTCCGTCATCTCAGTATTCCAGATGGGATTATAGGACAGCTGTGTTGTAGCATACAGTTTTGCCCAGATAGGACAGAGCCGTTTTGACCACCAATAAATCTCACCTTTCATATAAATAGGGTCGGGGTGGTACAACGGGGCGAGTCCATGCAGATGACGGATAGTCGAAATAGCCTGCATTTTATCCAGCCCCGTGGGCAACACCATGTTTGCAAAAAGGCCGTGGTCGTACATCAACAGCGCTTCAAGGTTTGCACCACTGTCCAGCTCATTCACCAGTGTTCCGTAATAAATCGGCATTGTTTTCACTCCCTTCTGTGTCCTGCTTCGGTTCGTTAATTTTGAAAGTAATGTTCAGGCCGTACATTTTGTTCACTTCATCAAGGGACTTTTCAAGGCAAATTCTCCATACTTCCCGGCGGTTAAATGTCTCAGCGTCCGCGCTTTCACTTTCGTTTACGTTCATTCGCTCCTTCTTGTCGGGCTGGACTTTAATTCCAAGTTCCCGGTAGAAGTCCATCAAAATGGTACGTCTGAACTCCATGAGTTCGGGAAGGATAAAGTTCTTCGACAAGTCACGGTCAATTTGCATGATGGGCAGTTCATAAGTGCCACCCTCTCCCGTCTTGCCGTCAAGAGGACGTTTTAGGTCTGGGTTCAGCACAATAGCAGGCTCACCGTTTGCCAGCCGCTGGAACAGCATTTCAAGACTTTTCTTTTGCTTGTCGTCTTTGGCAAACGCGCCGTAGGCAAAACGAGAGTTCAAGGCGCTCTGCCGAATGGCTACTTCTGCGTGTTGCATCTCAACGGCGTACTTGGTAATAATGTCCCAGATACCCCGATAATCGGGGGTGAGCTTGATGACGCCGCACTCAGTACCTATTTCAAGGGGGCGGGTGAAATGGAAGAACTGGGTTGAAATGGTCATTGCGCGGGGCTGATACTGCAAGCCAAACCCAGAAGGATACCCCGGTTGAACCACCATGCCGTATTTTTTGGTATTGAACACGACTACATAGCCCATTCGGAACAGTTGATACATGAATGCATCATAGTCCCAGCCGATTTGTCCGGGCGCTGCCTCTGGCAGGCCATTAAACTCGATGATGGAGCGGCAACGCTGAAAGAAAGAGCGTTCCCAGTAGTTAAGAGCATCTGTGGAAAAACTTTTCTGGAATGTTCCACATGGAACACCATCGAAGAATCCCGCGTAACATTGATACATTTATAAATCACCTCTTATTCAATAAATACGCCTGCGTCCATGCACCGGTTGATATATGCAATTTCGTCGGGCATTGCGCCCACGGGCTGACAGCTAAAATCGCGGGTTTTGCAATATCCTTCAACAGGAGTCGCTACCCTCATAACCGGATACCCATATAAACCCTGATAACCCGGGTCATCAATGGGGGGATAGTAAAGCAGAGTAAGCTTTGCTTTCAGCGGTAAATACACCTGTGAAGCACCGGTAAGGCTTCCCACGCTTTGAGTGATAGGCTGTATTGCCTGCGAAGCGGCTTGACCGACCGCGCCGCCTATTGCTCCATCGGTGAACGCTCCACCCACAGCCGACAGCCCCGCGACAGCCGCACCGGCGAAGAGTCCCCCGCCGAAGGTCATAGCCGCGCCAACTGCCGTTACTGCAGCACCAAGTCCTTTCCCCGGGTCGTAGTTGCTTGACCCGATACCATAGGGGCTAGAGATGTTTGTGCTCCCTGTGTACACGGTATAATCTCCGGCCTGTATTTTGACCGAAACTCCGCCGTCAATGAAAGAGAATGCCGTTATCACGGTCACGCTTGCAGCGTCGTTGCACTGGTCAACCGGGATACCCACAACGCCGATAAAAGGAACGTAAAGCTGAATCTGACAGTTCATCCGTTTCCAGTCTTCGGCTGGCCACGGAATGGGAATATTGACAACGTGAACTTTGTTGCTGTTCGCGCTCACGACTGGGGCTGTGATACCTGTATCAAACTGCCCTAACGTAATAAGTCCGCCACCTGTTCCCACTAAACTATCATCGACCGGAATCCAGATACAGGAGCGTATATTCTCCGTAGCATTGCCGCCGAAAAGTAAGTTGTTCATGAACTGGGGGAGAGCTACTTCCCACTTGACCATTGCCGCCGTTTCTGCAAACCACGTTGTGGACAACACCTTAAGCAGAGTTGCAAGCTGTGTTCTACTTAAAGCATACGCCTGTAAGCCGTTTTTGCCAACTGCTGAAAGAACGTAACACCCGGACGCCGAAATTGTGCCGGGACAGGTATCAACCTCACTGCTGGAAACAGTGGGCTTTCTTGCGACATTCTGCCGGGCGTCCTGTAAGCGGAATTGTGCGCCGCTTGCGTCACTGTTGAAACCGTACTCGATAAACGCCTTAGTTTTCAGAATCGTATCCCGGTAAGTTGCAAGCGGGTCAATGGACAGACTGATTTGCCAGATGTTCGCCCGAAGTGTGGTTATATCAGTAATCCAATAAAAAGTTTTCGTTTCTTCACACTGACAATAATTCCACTGAGGCGAGATATTTATTGAGTTGATTGTACAATAAATTACGGGGTGCTCCATTGAGGTGGGTTTCTTAAAATCGCACCGCTCTTCGTCTTTCAGAACACTATAATCGAATGCTTTCGTGGAGTTGATTTTCTTCTCCACGTTTCCAAAGTGAAAATGATAGCCATGCTCGACGCTGGGCGCGGGGACAGCTCCATTGAATGTGCCGGGCATTTGATGCACCTCTTTCTATAAAAATAAACCCCGCCCCAGAGGGGCGGGGCGTTCAGCTGTTACGGGCCGGGGTTCACCGGGTCGGCCATATAATAAAGGATTGCGTTTTCCGTGGGGTCGAGAGTGTAGTTCATCTTCCAGTGATGTTCGATGTTCCAATACTCGCCACGCGTGTTAAAGGGAGTCGTCCACACGTTATCCTTGAAGTAGGTCGTTGCCATTGCACGTTTGTCGTACAGCAGACCCACCACATAGTCGAGCTGGACGGGCGTGCCCTGCTCTGCCTCTGCGGTGGTCACGTTGAACTGAGCGGGGATAATGTTGATAGCGGAACGATTGTTGATGTTCTGCCAGAAGGTGACACCCTCATAGTTGCCGAAGGACAGATAGCCCGGGCCGAAGATAGCGGGATAGACCCACGCCTTTGCATCGTTAATGAGGGGCTGGTACAAAAGAAGCTTTTGCTCACTCTTGGGAGTGTGCCGGAACAGATGCAGGGGGTTCCCCTTGTCATCGGTGCAAAGGGGCGTCAGGTGGAACAGCTCAGTGGACTCTTCCAAAAGCGCCGTGTCCGTCTCCAGACGACTCACAAAGAAGGAAAGAAACTCCTGCAAATGGGTGGTCAAAAGTTCGTGGGTCGTGTAGGCGGTATTCCGGGCCACGTTGAAAGCCTCAGTAAGGTTAACCTTGCTGCCCGGTTTGCCGGTGTTGTAGATAGCGCCCATATAGTTCATGACACACAGGCGGTTTTCCATCTCCTTCCAGCGGGCAACGTCGTTCTGAATCTCGACCGCCATACCCTGCATGAACGCAGAGAACTCCGACTCAGACTGAAATGCCGTGTTGAGCTGGTCAAGGAACCGGGTGTACGTCTGGTTCAAAGTCTTCTGGTCGCCATACCACAGTTCCAGCGGATACCGCTTCTTGATTTTGTACATATCAAGGCTGTTACCGTCCACCAGAGTATCGGGGTTCTGCTGGGTGTTGACAAAGTCGGTCTGTTCGAACTCGCCTGCGAAGAAGGCGATTTTCCGCATGAACAGCCCCCAGTCCTGCCGACTCACTTCAATGGAAGTGAAGCGGCCCGTATACGCGCGGCTGTCGATGACGGTGCGGGCCACCATGTTGGAAAGGGCCTGCAACGTCCCCTCTTTGCTGGTAGAAAGACACATCTGACCAACGTTAATAAAGGAAGAAGTGTCCACGGCGGTGATAGTCCGCTGGCCCGTGACGTCCTGCAAGACGGCATTGACGATGGTGTAGACATCCTTCGGACGGAACACGTCAGCCTTTGCAAGGGTGGGCATATTGTTCTTCGATTTTGCCACGATTTACACCCCCTTCGAGAAGTCCGGCGCGGCGTCCGGTGCTGCGGGCGTAATAGCAGCCCTGATGATGTCATCGACCGACACGGCGTCAGCGGTATTGTCGCTCAGACTCCCCGCCGTGGGGGTCGCCAAAGTGTCCAGCCGCGCAGTGAGTGCGGCGATGCTCTGGGCCATAGCGCCCCAGTCCGGTGCAGACGGGGCGGCAGACGAACTTGCCAAAGCAGTAACATTTGTTGCAACGTCACCGGGCAAGGGGGGCGCACCCGTCAGCGGCGCGGCCTTGGGAGTGGTGGGTGCAGGCGCGGTGTTACTGCCCAGCAGGGCGGCAATGTCAGCTTTGGAGTAGCCCGCACGAGCCAGCATAAGAACGTCATCGAGTTTCATTTAATAAGCTCCTTTCCAACGGCTCTTGCCGTTTCTGACATCCACATGAGTGAATGTATGATAGATTCCGATACCCCCAGACGCCCCCAAAAAGCATTCGGCATACTGGGCTACTTTCTCCGGGCTGACACCTTTAATCCAGATGTCAGCCGCCTTCCCTTCGCAATGCTGAGACTTCGGAGAGGCGTTTTTGATTGTTCGATTGTACGCTCTGGAACGATACCCGCTGTTAATGTGTACCGGCTTGCCGGTCAGGCGTCGGATGTTCTCTAAGAGGTCAATCAAACGGGGGTCGATGATGACAGTGTCACAGGGGTCTTTCCTGCTGTGAAACTCCTTCACTTTGAAGTGGGGGGAAACAGCCGTGTTTGCATCTGTCCTATATGAATACGAAAGCATTTGCTTCTCTCCTTTCTATGATAACGGGGGTATGCAAGATAAGAATGCAACTCCACGCCCTTCCGGGGCGCTTATCTTTTGGAGTCCCCCGCACCTTTATAATAGCACTCACTCTTCCTTCATGTCAAGATAGTCTCTTATCTTGATAAGGGCCGGAACATCGGCACACCAAACTTGACCCAAAACAAACATCAAACCGAAATAGGGATGAGCCAGCCGGAACGTGTTGCGCCCGGCCTGTGTGTCGGGGTATACTTCGTGGGACTGGTGAGGGGAACTGCAAAGATAATAGTGCGCGTCATCGTATTTGTAACAATACAAATCCCCCACTTTGAATCCCGGTTTCATGCCGCGCAAGCTCATCGGATGAACGGCTTCAAGATTGTTGTAACTGAATTTGTTTTCCATTGCCATTTGATAGAACTTTGAATCCTTGTTTTTCATCATGTGTTTCATGAATGCTGTTTGAGCGCGTTTCTCACTGACTCGCTGAGACTTCGGCATACAGAGGAAAACGCCGCTATCTGTAAGCGTCCATTCTTTGCCCGTCCTTGCCATTTTCGCAATCTCATCCACAACGCCCAGTTCAACCAGCACTGGGGACGTAATGTCAAAGGCGTTTGCAAGTAGCCACATTCTCAGCGGGGGTTTGCCCTCAAGTTCCCTGTTGCCGTTTATGGTGACATAGGCATTCAAAAGTGCGTCGCCCTCTGCCTTGCGTTTTACAACAATTTTCTCCGGGATGAACTCATCATACACGACATCATGAAAAGCCGAACCATTGAAACCGCGTATATTCGCAATGCTGGGAAGGGTCATACCGATACCGTATTTCTTGATACAGTCTTTGGGCTTTCCGTCTTCATACTCATACTGTCCGATAGTGTATGTCACTTTGCCGCTCTTCACAATGTCCACGTCAAACCCTTCATTCTTGAGGGGTAAGAAGGGGTTTAATTGCGGGTCAGATGTGATTGCGTCAAACTCTGTGGTGGTGCGACGCAGATACAAAAATGGCTTGTCATTTGTCAGCTCATACAACAGTGTGCCGTAGGTTTTGCCCACTTGCCGTTTACCTATTATAATGTTACACCAAGCCCCTAATGAAGAAACGGCTGGGATGTTCACCCAGCCGTCGTTTGTATAGAGGTCTAGCGTAACTTCTCTGTTACGCTTTCCCATTGTCACACCTCATACCGGGTTTTCCAGTCCACCGGGTCGCCTGCCTGCGTTGCGTGATTGATAACGGCTTGTGTGATTCTGTCCTCATCGGCACTGTCCAGCCACACCCCGACGGCGTCCACCCAACGGTCGCTCTTGTTGCTCTTGTTCTGAGGGGGGCTAACAAACGCGCCGTTCTTGCCGTCGATGACCTTCATGTTGTACAGGGCAAGGCCGGGAAGGTTGAGGGTGAATGCAATCACCTTGTCACTGAGGAAACGACAGCCGCTAACGGTCGCTCCCTTGATGTTCAGCCTGGGACGGTCGTCATACTCAGGGACGGTAACGGTCGAACGATTCTTGTTGAAAGTAGCCATAACATAGTCTCCTTATTACAGTTTCTGGGCGGCGTGAATCACGTCCAGCTTGTCGATGATGGTATAAAGCAGTTCGTTTGTTTTGGCCTGTGCGTTGAACATCTTCGTCAGAAGGTCAACAATAGCGGCCAGTTTGTTGTTGATGTCCTGCATGGTTCTGTACCCCCTTCAACCGAAAATCCACCGGCTGAGGAACTGCTTCCCCACGGGGTCAGCATTCGCCGGATACAGCGCAGAGGGCTTGAGGTGGTCGTTGTACACGGTGGCGATGAGATGGTTCTGGGCTTTAAGCTCTGCTTCCATCTGGGTCATGCTCTTATTTTCGTGACAACAGGGATTCCACGCGGGACTATAAGGAAAGCCGTGTCTTGCGCCCTCTTCGAACGCCGTGATTGGGACGGGGTCAAAGCGGCCCACACCGGACACGATGTTCGAAAGGTTCTCGTCCTTGTCGTACACCAGCCCATAGATGTTCTGGGCCGCGTCCTCATAGAACAGGACATAGGACACGTTTGCCGGAACACAGCACCCGGCAGTACAGGTATCAGGCATTGCTTACCTCTTCTTTCTGGGCGGCATCCGACTCTTCGTCGTCCGGTTTCTCGCCCGTCTCTTCCAGCTGGCTGTGCAGGTCGTTCCATGCAAAGTCGGCAGGGACGGCGGCACACATCTCAGAAAGGATGTTCGGATAGGTCACATCGAGAGCGTCCATCTCAAAGACTTTCGTCCCGACCTTGCTGGCTACGACTTTGTAGCCGTCCAGTTTGGCGCACTCCGTACAGGAGCGAATGTTGTGCGCTTCGATGAAGAGAAGGTCAAACACCTTCTTGGCCTTAACAGCGGTGAGCAGAACGTACTTGATAGAACATTTCATGAGGTCTTATCTCCTTTTGTAGTATTGGGTGGATGTTCGGTATTTGAAACGCTGTTGTTTCATGGCTTTATTATACTCTTCTCATGGCCGTTTGACAACCATTTGCACC
>OLNE01001654.1_pt1 | contig 15443 bp, 8 predicted proteins | sample 1672431 | NCBI WGS metagenome assembly OLNE01 (sample SAMEA3136685, study PRJEB25190) | human gut metagenome | reverse complement strand
TGCTCAACGGCACTACCCATGTCGACGGCACCTACTCCTACACGACCGCTCAGGGTAAAACCAAGAGCGGACACTTTACCGCCGACAATGAAGTCGTGGCGGCTGCGCGGTGGCTCCACGACAGCGCAAAATCAGGAAGCATCAAAGCCGCTCCGCACCGTGCGCGACGCTATCTAGGGGCCGTATCGGGCGGCAGCAAACGTCAAGACATGCTCTATGTACTGCCGGCGGTCTCTGTTTCCTTCCAAAAGCAGTCTGCTAACACCGTTATTACCAGCGGAAACAATACCTATCAGTTTACCGGGGCAACATTCGATATTTTTGAGAGCGCCAGCGGCGCGCGTGTCGGCACCATCAAGATGGACAGCAACGGTCGAGCGCAAGCAACACTTCTGCCCAACACGGCATACTACCTAGTTGAAACGAAGGCGCCGGCCGGCTATGTCCCCCGCCACGATCGTATTGCCTTTACCACGGGGAATGACGGCGGGCGGGTCGCCATTGATGAACAGCCCGGCACCATCAACCTGCGTATCGTAAAACTCGATGCCGCGACGAATGCCGGCCCCCAGGTGGGATCTTCACTCGCAGGAGCAGAGTTCACGTGTGTGTCGCAATCAACCCCTGGATGGGCACAAATCCTCACGACCGACGAAAGCGGTCGGGCCGCCCTCGCCGATGTCCCCTTAGGAACCTTTACCATCTACGAATCAAAAGCCCCCGAGGGCTACCTGCCATCCAACGACAGCTGGACCTATACCGTTGGAGCCGACCAGCTCGGCGATTCAGGCGTGGTCGAGATCGAATCTCGCGTTTCCGATATCCCCATTGCGTTTAACCTTGAGATTTCCAAATTCAAGGATTACGGCAATAGCGACCAATCCGGCCTGGAGCAGCCGGCGGGTGGTGTTGTCTTTGAGGTTGTCAGCAACAGCTCTCAGCAGGTTGTTGGCACACTGACCACAAACATCTATGGCTTTGCCTCCACCAAAGATCAGCCCGACGCATGGTTCGGCACAGGCAAGCGACCCGCCGGTGTCCACGGAGCCGTCCCATACGACCGTGCCGGCTACACGGTTCGCGAGGTTCCGGAAACCGTCCCCGAGGGTTTTAAACGTGCAGGGGAATGGACCGTCGGGGCCAATCAGATTTCCGACGGCGCCGAGCTTCAATATATCGTGGACAACCACGCTCTGTCGACGCATCTCCAGATTGTAAAACGCGATGCCCAAACAGGCGCTTCTGTTCCCCTAGCCGGATTCTCCTTCCAACTCCTCGACAGCAATCACGAACCTGTCTCACAAACTTGCTGGTATCCAGCACATAACGTAATGGACATCTTTACGACTGACGCGACCGGGACCGTCACACTGCCCGAATCGCTCGTGCCGGGCACCTATTATGTACGCGAAACCTCAGCCAAAGAGCCCTATCTTGTCGGCGAAGAAATCGAGGTAAACATACCCGCCGACATGAACCTAACGCCCGTTGCAATCGCCTCGTATTATGACCACGCCGCGACCGGAAATATCAGGATCGTTAAAACCGATGCCGTAGACGGCAGCAGCCTCGCGGGCGCCATCTTTGAGATCCGTGCCTCGGGTGATATCGTGCGCCCCGACGGTAGCATTGCCGCACTCGACGGTGAGACTGTCGCTACCGTCACGACGGATGAAACTGGAGAAGCACGCGCGGACAACCTCCCACTGGGATCTGGCACCGCACGCTACGAGGTTGTCGAGACTCAAGCGCCGGCAGGCTTCTTGCTCGATCAGACAACCCATATTGTCGACCTTACTTATGCCGACCAGAAAACACCCGTTGTAGAAGCACGGCTTAACGTATCCGACGATTACACCAAGGTTGATATCTCCAAGGTCGATGCAAGCGGTGAGCAGGAAGTAGAAGGCGCACGGCTCACCTTATATGGTCCCGATAAAACCGAAATAGACTCCTGGACCTCATCCGACAAGCCACGCCGCGTCGAACATCTTGCACCCGGCACCTACTCGTTGCGCGAAATGATGTCTCCGCGGACCTATGACCTTGCCGAGGAGATAACGTTTGAAATAAAGGATACGGGAGAAGTCCAATCCGTCGCGATGAAGGATGCGCCCATCGAGATCAAGGGGCAGGTCGACAAGCGTCAGGAACTTGTCCAACCTATCGAAAAGGGCCTGTTGGCTAACGGCGATGGTAAAAACCGCGCCACGACGCAAACCAATAGTGATGGGCTTTTCTCCTATACCATCGATGCTCGAAACGATTCCGCTACTTGGGTTGATGAGTTTACGATTACCGATGATCTTGAGTGCGCCAAAGACGGCACAGCGAGATTCATCTCAATCGAAACCCCCGTCGCCATCGGCGACCTCAATGGTCTGTGCAACGTGTGGTATCGCACGACACCGTTGGACTCGACAGACGTCGATGAGCCGGCAAACGCGACACTTGACGATGGGCACGAAAATCCTTGGCTTGAGTCCGACGAAGTAAAAGAGAGCCTGGGTGAGGACTGTCGCCTCGTCGATTACGACGGTTGGCACCGCTGGAAGGCGGATATCTCGACCACGGAATCCACCACACTCGAGGTGAAAGAACTCGACCTTGCATCCAATACCGTCGTAACGGGCATTCGAATTGAATACGGTGCGGTAGCCGCCGACTTTACGACTCGAAGCGATGCGGATTCTTGGACCCGCGATGATCTCAAAGATGAGCACGACGACCTTGACGATGCCAAAGCAATCCTTGGCACAGACGCTCGGGGCGCAGTCGTGCACATGCAGGCGACGTCGGCTTATACGCCCCAAACCGCACTCACCAACAGCGCGCGCGTCGATCTTTGCCGCAACGGTGGCGGCGATAAACTTGAGTCACATGACGAGGACAGCGTTATTCAACGCTGTACCCTACCGCAGGACCTACCGGCAACAGGATCAGTTCCCATCGCCGCTTGCATCACCGCGCTCCTGACCTCGGGTGCCGCAGCCCTATGGTTCGCTCGCCTTAGGTCGATCCCAAAGAAGCGCTAGCGCGATGAAAAAGCGGGCGAGCCAGTCCCCTGGCTCACCCGCTTTCAATCATGTAAATCGCCGTATCTACTCTGTAGACGAAGATCCACCATCAACGATTGCTTGCTCGGACTCAGGAATCCCATCGGCACCCGTGCTCTGTTCTTGCTCCACCTCTTCGCTGATTGCGGAGGCGGGGGTCGAGCCCTTTGCACCCACGATGTAGGCGGCCCCAAATCCTAACGCAATGGCAATCAAGGTCAAAATCACGTAGACAGGCCAATGGCGCTTAATATAGGAAAACACGTTGACTCCTTAGAGCTCCGTCTACGAACGGCGGATAACCTCGGTCACGACCTCGGATACCGTGGCAATGTTCGTCGGGTTGACATTGTGGGGCAGGTCGTCCTCGGTACGAGCGCAAGCCAGACGCGTGCCGTCCACACCGGCGATGGTGAGGGCTCGGCGGCTCGCCTCGAGCGCGGCATAGGCATCGGTCTTGGCATAGGGCATCTCGAGCGCGCCACAATCGACATGGAACGACTTGCAGACCTTGCTGACCAGGTTCATGATACGGCGATCGCCCTTGAGCAGTTGCTGTTCGCCCTCGACCGTCACAACCGAAAGCCTACCGGCGCCGACGGATTCAAGATTGATAAAGAATACGCCGCGGAGCTTATCGCGATGCGAAGCCAAGAAGGCCTTCATGCCGGCGCCATCACAATCCGAGGCGCCGGTTGCCACAAACCAGATATCGTGACCGAGCAGCTCATCATCGCCCATAGAGGCGACAGCCGAGAGCATATCTTCGGAAGAAGCGCCATCGGAAGACGTAGCGCCACCCTTCCAGCCATCGTTATCGTCCTCGAAGTTATCCCACGAACCGATGCCGCGACCGGACTTTTTGGCATCGTAATCGTCTTCGACGCCCAGCCAGTCACTCATGCTGTCCTGCTCGTTTTTCTTTTTACGACCGAACAGGCCACCCAGGCCGCGCTTGCGAGACTTGGGTGCCGCCGGGGCGGGAGCCGAAATGGTCTCGATCGGCTGCGCGCCCGACGCAACGGGCATAGGAGGCGCAACGGGTGCCGATGTGGGTTCGGGACCCTGGGCAGTAGCAAAGGGGTCGTTGGCCTGGGCAAAGGGATCGGGAAGGTCGAACAGCGACGTGCGAGACGCAACGTTTGCCTGCTTCATAGACGGCAGCGACGGATCGGGGACCGAAGCCAGCGGAGACGAGGAAGGTGCAGGCGACGGTGCCGACGCCGGATCGGGAACATTCATCTGCGGACGCGGCGATGCCTGGGAGGAAATCTGGGCCATAAGGGAATCGACTGTTTCGTCCTGGGTGGGAGCAACATCGGCAACCGTGGCACCGGAACCGCTCGGGGTCGGCATGGTGAAAATCTGCGTGGAGTAAGGCCTCGACTCATCCGTCTCGGGAGTCTCGGAAACCGCAGACACTTCCTCCTGCTCGACCTCGGTCGAATCATCTTGCTCGGCTGCCGCGTACTGCTCTTCGTCAGAGTTGGCCTCGACGGGCTCGTCCTCGGCAGCATCCTGAATTTCGGCAGCATCAATGGGCTCGTCATCGTCCACCGCGTCGCCCTGCTCATCGGACACAGGAAGGGGCTCGGCAATCGCGGTGCCCTGCTTTTCAAACGTTATCGTGGAATCGAACTGCGCGGCATCAAACGACATGGTGCTATCGACGTGCTGCTGAGCCTCGAAAGACGTTGTCGCCTCAACAACATCCGCGGACGTCGGTTGCTGGGACTCAAAGGACGTTGTAGCTTCGGCGGCGTCGACGGGCACGGACTGCATAGCCTCGTTCTGCTCAAACTCTTGCGCCGCGCGCTCACGTGCCGTCTCGGCTGCCTGCTGCTGAGCGATAGCCTCCTGCTCGGCAGCCTCGCGTGCGGCAGCGCGCTTCTCCTCGAAATCGTCGACAAATTTCCTGCCCTTTGCAAGCGCACCCTTAAAGAAGCTGGAAGCGCTGGCGCCAATCGAAGAGAACGCGGATGCAATATCGGCATGGGGCGTTGCCGCGGGAATCTCGGCAGAGAAATCAGTATCGCTCTCGTAAGACACGCGCCTCGGCTGTTCAACGTAATCGTCGTCAGACTCGTCCGCAACGTCTTGCGCCGGCGTGGCGGGAGCCAAAATGTCCAGTCCTGCCGCGGGATCGATCGCGGACACCGCCTCGGGCTCGGCAACGGCAGCGGTAACCGCGGCAGACTCATCATCCGCAGTGACAACGGGCGCAGGCTCGGGCTCAAACGTCGGCTCCTCGCCCTCCTCGTAATCGAGCGTGCAGGACTCGGGAAGCATTCCGAGCGCACGGATGGCATCCGAACCAAAGCGGATGTTGCCGGCGGCATTGCGATAGAGCTTGGGCTCGGGCTCGGCCGCGACAGGCTCCTCCACCGGCTCGGCAGCGGAAACCTCGTCATTGAACTCTTCAGCCTGGACAGCCTGATTCTGATCCTCGGGCACGATGGCGCCAATCAGCGTCTCGTCGGCAGACGCACCCTCAAAGCCCTCGATCTGCTCGTCGAAAGCCTCGCCCTGTTCGGGCTCAGTCTGAGTGTCGGGAGCAATCGGCTGACCGAACTCGTCCTCGGCGTAGGTAGGCTCTTCGTACTCGATGGTGTTGCCGTAGTCGTTTTGCTGCTGGGCCGCGGCATACTCCGCCGCTGCACGCGCCATTTCCTCGGCACGACGCTTTTGCTCCCCAAAATAGGTATCGAACGGAACATCGTCGGGAAACTCGTTTTCGCCCTGGAAGGGAGCAACGTTGTCCATAACGCCGAGCATAGCGGCGACAGAAGACTTGTTGCACACCGCGCCGGACGTATAGGGAAGAATATGGCGGTTAGAGATGATGTTTGCCGCGTTGGCAAGCGCAACGAGGGAAGCGAGGATCGCGACAATCCACAGCAGAACCTTGAGCGCGCCGGGGAGCGGCAGGATACGCAGGATGGCAACGGCAGCGGGGGCAACCGTGGCAACGGGCAATAGCTTGGCGATGAGCGCACGATACGAGGCATAAGGCTCGCGGGCGAGCAGCTCAGCACGGGGAGAGTCGTAGTGTGCGACAACGACCACCGGGCGGTTGCGCGGAGATGCGAGCGGGCCCGAGGCCTTGTGGTAGGCGATGACATTTTGGCTCACGCCCGTCTTGCCCAGGCGCGAAACCACGGGGTGGCCCGTGCGCTCGAGCACGTAAAGAACGGCGCCGACAATGGCCAGCAAGGTGCCGACCAAGCCGATACCGCCGCCGATACCCATCAGCAGGGCGCCGGCAAACGCAAGAATACCGGTAACGGCAAATGCCAATCTACTGGGCGCCGGGGCATTGAACTCCTGAACCTCGGGATCAAAGCCGTGGTTGCGGAAGATCTGAGCGATATCCTCGGCAGCCAAGCGCTCTTCTTCGCTGCATGCCGGCGTAATGCCGGTGTTCTGCAGCAGGTGGTTAATATAGTTCTGGGTGTTCGCCATGTGCGCTCCACATCCATAATCCGACAAATAGGCCCAATGCATGCACATTAGAACCGTATATAGTCGAAAGTATACCCCGAGCGAGCGCAAACGACCGAATTCGGGCCATCTTAACGCCCCGAGCGGACAAGGATATAGCCTAATCTCCATATCGGACTAAAATCATGGCAGCAAACCACCTTCTCATGCGAGGACTCTATGACGGCAAGCGACGCGACCGCAACAATTAAAAAGGGGAATTCGGAGCCCGGTTTCGATAAAACGGCTCAGCGCATCCTCAATCTTTTCTTTGTGCTCAACAGCTCCCCCGAACCGCTGACGACCGAGCAGATCGTCTTGGATTCTGACCTGGGATATGGCTCGGGCAACATCGACTCGGATAAGCGCAAGTTTCGGCGCGATCGTGACAAACTGCTCGAGCATGGCATCTTAATCAAGGAGGTTCGCCCCGCCGGTGCGCAGGAGACCGAGGAAAGCTCGTGGACAATCGACCGCGAGCACACGTTTGCTGCAGGCGGCCTCATCACCGCAGACGACGCCGATATCCTACTCAACGCCATCGACCAGACGCTAGCGGCCGGCTCTTCCACCTTTGCCGCGCCGCTTGCCGATATTCGCTCCAAAATTGCCTACCTCACCGGCATGTCGGCGGTGGACGAAGTACCGATCCGCCGCTCTCCCACCGTCGATGCGGTATGGAGCGCCTTTGCCGAGCGATGCGCGCTGCGATTTTTATATCAGAACGGACGCGGCGAGCAGAAAGAACGTACCGTCTGTGTCTACGGCATGTTCGAACGCGAGGGCGTGGCGTACTTCTGCGGCCTCGACAATGTCACCGACGACATCAGGACATTCCGCTGCGACCGTATCGTTCGCGCATGGCGTCCTTCGAAGGCCTACGCCATCCCTGCGGACTTCAATCTCAACGACTATCTGTTCTTTGAATTCGATTTCGCCGACCGACCGCCCGTTGCAGCCACGTTCTCGTTCGCCCCTCAGACGCAGATCGATATGATCAACGGCCTCACGCGCGGGCGAGGTGAGCTCGCACACACCGATGCGGGATGGATCTGGACCGTTGACGTGCGCGACCTTGAAGCCGCCGCCTCATTTTGCATGGTCCACGCCGTGGACGGCATGAGGCCCATGGCCCCCAAATCGCTCAAGCAGGCGTGGAACCACCTCATTGAAAGGACGGTGCACGAGCATGCCCGTGCGTAAACTCACCAGCGAGCAGAGACTCTCGCGCGCCATCGACATCATGGAGGCCCTCTACGCCGCCGGCGAGAGCGGCATGACACGAACCGAAATTTGCGACCGCTTTGACATCACGGGAGTATCGCTCGACGAGATTCTCGAGATCGTCTCGACGCTCGCGGACCGAGAATCGGGTGCGCGCATCATCTGCGAATGCCACGGCGAGCGTGTGGTCCTCACCGGTGACGCCGGACGTGTGCTACCGCTGCGTCTGAGTGCCGCCGAAGGCGCTGTGCTCAACCACGAACTTGAATCGTTGGGGATCGAGCCGCAGACGGCAGCTCGGATTCGACATGCCCTTCTGCCCGAAGAGCTCGGCTATAACCAGCGCGTCTTTGACACCGTCAACCACGGGTCACACTGGCAGCAGCTGAGCTGCGCCATTCAGGACGGCGTTCGCTGCCGCATCTCGTATCGCTCGATGGACGATGCACGGCCACGCGAGCGTCTGGTCGACCCCTTGCGCATTACGGTAAACGGCGACCAAACATACCTGATTGCCTGGGACATCGCGGTCGATGAGCAGCGCACCTATCGCATGGATAAAATCGAGGGACTCACCTTGACGGAAGACTCCGTCGTGCCTCACACACCGGGCGTCGCATCCCTCCACGATTCCCTTGCCCGGACGCAGCGTAGCGCAAAGCTCTTGATGCCATTCGATATGGCGGAGCATCTGGACTGGGCCGGCATCACCCTAATCGAGCGCAGCGGGGCAGACATGGCAACGGTAACCGTGCATTACGGCTCCGAGCGTTGGCTACTGAGCCAGATAATCGCAGCGGGCGGAGCCATCCGCATCTTGGATGACCCCGCCCTGTCAAAGCGTCTGTGCGATATGGCAAAAACCCTCGTCTGTCCGCTTTAGCGCCGCCGCTCGTGGCGTGCGCGCCACAGTTGCAGATAGTGCCCGATCTGCGCCGATTCGATGCGCTGGTAGGAGCTCGTGGGCAGCGACGTTAAGAACTTCTTTCCGTAGCCCTTCGTCACCAGGCGCGGGTCGGCCAGAATCAGCACGCCGCAATCGGTCGACGAGCGGATAAGGCGGCCGGCCGCCTGCTTGACCTCGAGCACCGCCTCGGGCAGCGAATAGCGCGCCCAAGCGCGGTCTTCGCGCAGGTTGCGCTCGCACGAGAGCGGGTCCGTGGGACTCGAGAACGGCAGCTTGGGAATGATGACGCAGCGCAGCGTCTCGCCGCTGGCGTCGAACCCCTCCCAGAAGGCCTTAAGCGCAAAAAGCGATGAAGTCGGCTCGTTGATAAACCGATCGCGCAGGCGACGAGGAGATGAGTTGCGCTGCTGGCAGTTGAGCTCCAGACCCGCACGGGCCATCTTGGGCTCAACGCGGGCGTACAGGTCTTCCATGTCGCGCCGATTGGTGAACAGTGTGAGCACCGATCCGCCCATGGCAAGATGGGCGTCGACCAGCACGCGCTCGAGCGCCGTAAGATAGCTCTCGCGATCGCGCGGATCGGGGATATCGCCCGCAACGACTACAGCCATATTCGAATCGAAGTCGTAGCTCGAGTCCAAGTGCAGCGATGAGGATGTTGAAGCGCCGATGCGATCGAGGCCGACCGCGTGGTTAAAGTGTTCGAAGCTTTTGGACACCGTCATGGTCGCCGAGGCAAAGATAGCCGTGTGAACCTCGGGCAGCCACTCGGTTGCCAAGGCCTCGCCAATGTCGATGCGCTCTGCGGTCATTGACTCTCCGCCGGCACGCAGCCTGCGATTGACCTGCAGCGAATACACGTAGTGTTCATCGGTGCCGTCGATGATGAGTTTGAGGTTCTCGGCCAGCTCGTGCAGGCGGCGCGAGATATCACCCAGGTCGACAACAACCTCGGGCTTGTCGGCGGCGACGGCTTGTACCAGCGCGTCGACGCTCTTGTCAGCTTGTTCCAATGCGTCGATGGCAGTGTAGGCCGACTGTAAGAAATCATGCCAGTCGTCAGATTCGCGCAGCTCGGGGCCAATCCATAGATTGGCATTGTCATAACCCCCACGGGCACGGCGGCCGAGCTCGCGAACGCCATCGAACACGTCGGCGATTGCCATGCTCGCGCGCGCAACCGTCGACGTCGCCTTGGCAGTAAGGCCCAGATAGAGCGTAGAGCCCTCGGAGGTTGCCAAATCACGGGAGACCTGGCTTAGCGCACCGGTGCTCGAGCCACCCAGGCGCTCAAACAGAACGCGTGATTCGTCCGCCGACATCACGCGCGCCCACTGACGGCGCGCCTCGCGCTCGATGGAATGGGCCTCGTCGATTACCCAATGACGAATCGGAGGTAAAATCCTGCCCTCGGCCGCGACATTGCGGAACAGCAGGGAATGGTTGGTGACCACCACGTCGGCATGCGCTGCACGACGGCGAGCGCCGTGGACCAAACATTTATCAGGGAAAAACGGGCAGAGGCGACGAGCACACTCGCGCGAGGCCGTCGTAAAGTCGGGGCGGTTGACGCTGCGCCACCGAATGCCGAGCGAGTCGAGGTCGCCATCGGCTGATTGGCAGACGTACGCCATAATGACCGCGACCGCCGTGAGCGTGTCCGCCGGATCGCGCTTGGTGGTAATCTCGACCTGGCCGCGGCTCATGCGCTCAAGCTTGCGCAGGCATGGATAGTGGTCATACCCCTTGAGAGCGCAAAATGACAGACCACCGTCCAGTTGCTCGGCAAGTTTTGGCAGCTCATGGTACATGAGCTGGTCGGCAAGATTGTTCGATTTGGTCGCAATACCAACCGTGATGTTGTTACGGCGCGCTGCCTCGGCAAAAGGCACCAGATAGGCCATCGATTTGCCGACGCCCGTGCCCGCCTCAATTACACGATGAGTGCCCGTGACCAGCGCATCGCGGACCTCGAGCGCCATCGCGATCTGCTCATCACGCGGCTCATAGGTGGGATACATGCGATTGACCAGGCCACCTGGCGCATAGTCTGCCTCAATCTCCTCACGACTCGGCATCTTGAGGACCGGCAGTTCGTCGGCGTCCACCCGATCGTCGGCGCGATCGGCCTTGAGAACGTCAGCACGAGCGGCGCTGAGAGAGAAGATAGAACCAGGGTTCTGCCCTGCCAAGAATGAGAAGATAGGACGATAGGACCAAGGCACATCCGGATGCATGTCGGCTAGGCGCGCCATGAGGCCCTGAGGCAAGTCGGTGAGCGCCACGAGCAACACGCGCCATACGCCACACAGGGCGTCGACGTCGGCATTGGCACGGTGTGATACCGAGTCACAGCCAAACAGATCGGCCATAAAAGACAACTTGTGCGATGCCAGGCGCGGAAGCGCGATGCGCGACAGCGCCAGCGAATCGATCCAGATATCGCTCACGTTGACGCCGCCTTTGACCGACTCGATAAACGAGCGGTCGAACGTGGCGTTATGTGCGATTACCGGGCAACCACCGACAAAATCGGCGAGAGCGGCTACGGCCTCAACGGCCGACGGGGCATCTGCCACATCGGCATTTGTAATGCTCGTGAGCTCGGTGATCTCGGCGGGAATCAGCTGCTTGGGATGCACGAAGGTATCGAAGCGGTCGACGACCTCGCGGCCCGAAAGACGGGCCGCCGAGATCTCGATCAGCTCATTGTCCTGCACCGAAAGACCTGTGGTCTCGGTATCGAGGACAATCACATCTTCCTCGATAAGGCCGAAGGACTGCGTTTTGGCGCGTTCGGCAAGCGTGGCATAGGAGTCGATGACAAACTGCGGCGTTCCTGACGAAACCGCGTCCTCGATTAGCATGCAATGCCCGCTCGACGAAGGCCCATACGAATCAGGCTGTCACAGACCTGCGGGAACGTCATGTCGTCGGTGTGGCGGATCTCGTCCGGATACAGCGACGTATCGGTCATGCCGGGAATGGTATTGGTCTCGAGGATAACGGGGCCGTCCTCACTCACGATAAAGTCGCTGCGCGAGATACCCAGGCAACCGAGGGCCTTGTGAGCAGCACAGGCAAGCTCCTGAGCGCGAGCGTAATTCTCGGGTGAAATCTGCGCCGGAATGCGATGGATGTCCGTAGGGTCGACATATTTCACGTCCAGATCGTAGAACTCGCAGTCCTTGGGCTTACGAATCTCGACAATCGGCAGAGCGCGCACGTCGTCCTCGCCGTATACGCCGACGGTGATCTCGGTACCCTCGATACACTTCTCGACCAGCACTTTGTCGCCGTACTCAAACGCCTTGGCGATTGCCGCGGGCAGCTCGGAGGGCTCATGGACCAGGGAAATGCCATAGCTGGAACCGTTGACGGCCGGCTTCACAAAGCAGCGCTCGCCACAAACCTCGACGATATGATCGATATCGACTTCATCGCCCACCTCGAGCGCGAGGCCGGGGGCAATAGGAATGCCCGCCTTGGCGTACAGGAGCTTAGAGACCTCCTTGTCGGCACCGCAGGCGCTGGCAAGCACGCCCGAGGCCGTGTAGGGGATACCAAGGGTCTCCATGGCACCCTGCATGGCGCCATCCTCACCGCCGGCGCCGTGCATGGCGATAAACGCCACATCGAAACCGCCAGTCGCCATGGTTACCATAAAGTCATCAGCGGCCGTGTCGAGCAGCTCCACCGAGGTGTAGCCGGCCTCCTTCAGTGCCGCCACAACGTTCTTTCCCGAATTGAGCGAGATCTCGCGCTCAGCGGAATGACCACCCGCCAAGACCGCTACGTGCATGTTCTCTAGGCTTTTACCCGGCATGGGCAGACTCCTCCTCTATAATTTCTGCAGCTGATACCATATTGTAGCGATACCCTCTACGTTTCCCCAAAATCGAAAGGCTTCCATGAATCCCAGGACTAAATCTCAGGACATTCGCGACTTGAGCCAAAACGATATTCGCGAGCTCGTGGCCGAACTTGGCCAGCCCGCGTTCCGCGCGAAGCAGCTCATCGAATGGGTCTTTGAGAAGAACGTTTGTTCGTTTGACGATATGACCAACCTTCCCAAGGCTTTCCGCGAGCAGCTTAAAGAGGCTTTTGCCTTCGACACGCCGACTGAACTAACCAAGCAAGTTTCCAAAGATGGCTCACGCAAGTATCTGCTCGAGTACCACGACGGCGTTTCCGTCGAGACCGTCGGCATGCCCCGTCGTAACAAGCTTTCCGTCTGCGTTTCCACCCAGGCAGGCTGCGGCATGGGCTGTGCCTTTTGCGCCACCGGTCTCAACGGCCTCAAGCGCTCTCTGACCGCTCAAGAGATCGTCGACCAGGTACTTCATGTATCCAACGACTTTGGCGAGCGCGCCACGAGCGTCGTCTTCATGGGCCAGGGCGAGCCGTTTGGCAACTACGACGAGGTTCTCAAGGCGCTGCGAATCCTCAACGACCCCGATGGCATCGGTATCGGCGCTCGTCACCTCACTGTCTCTACCAGTGGCGTTATTCCCGGTATTCGCAAATTTGCGGACATTCCTGAGCAGTTCACGCTTGCCGTTTCCTTGCATTCCGCCATCCAGTCGACGCGCAATAAGCTCATGCCCGGTGTTAAGAAGTACACGCTGCTTCGCCTTCACGAGGCGCTTCAACTCTACACCGAGAAGACTGGCCGCCGCCCGACCTATGAGTATGCCATGATCGAAGGCGTCAACGATACGAATCCGGAAATGCAGGCGCTCTGCGACTTCTGCGAGGGAACGTTGTGCCACGTTAACCTGATTCAGCTTAACGACATCGAGGGCAGCCCGCTCAAGCCGTCGCCGATTCATAAGGTTGAGGATCTTCAGCGTCGTCTTGAGTCCCGTGGCATCGAGACCACGATTCGTAACTCCCGTGGTAACGATATTGACGCCGCTTGCGGACAGCTGAAGCAGCGCTTCAAAGTTCAGAAGAACGCATAGGGGAGTCGCACCCCAAAACGTTTCATGTGAAACATCGAACGGCCACGGCTGCAGGATATGCAACCGTGGCCGTTTCATTTATTGACCTTAATTTTGAATCAGCTGCTACTGGTCCCATTTTTACGGCCAAAATAAGGGGTCCTTGTCTCGTGAATCAGACAAGGACCCATCAAAATATGCTGAGTAATTGTTAGGTACCTAATAGCCTACATTTTCCCATTGGTTGCTTACCCAACCTTGATTAATCTTAGGATTCTTTGTTACCTGAGCTGTACGCATGGCAACATCTTCTGTCATAACATCCATTTTCTTCTTGGAAGTATCAACGATATCTTGCGCGCCTCGAAGCAGACGACCTCGAAGCTCATCGTCTGTCGCGATCTTATATCCAGCAAAGGCACCAGCCGCGACAGTCGTCGCCAATGCAATCGCAGTTAAAATCTTATTCCTCATCTTGGCCTCCTTGATCAAACTGAATCATTTCACCAAGAATACGAGAGAGCTCTTCCTCGTCTTTAAACTCAATCTCAATCTTATTCTTTCCACGCGAGCTCTTCACACGCACGTTGGTATTAAATACCTGACGAAGCACGCGGGCAGCCTTTTTAAAAGACTGAGGCGTTGCAGGCCTCGGCGTCTTAGGTGTCTCTCCGGCAGAAAACAACGGAGCGAGATTTTCTGTCGCTCTTACGGAAAGGCCCTCTGCAACAACCTTCTCTGCAAGTCGAATTCGAGCGTCCTCATAGGGAACTGCAAGAATAGCACGCGCATGACCAGCAGTAAGTTTGCCCTCAAAAATCATCTGCTGAACAACTTCAGGGAGATCGAGAAGGCGCAGCGAGTTTGTAATTACAGAGCGTGACTTGCTTACCGCCCTCGACAATGCCTCCTGGGTCATACCGCTGGCATCGATGAGCTGTCGATAGCCCTTAGCCTCTTCGACGGGATTCAGATCAGAACGTTGAAGGTTTTCGATAAGAGCAAGAGCCAGCATCTCTTCATCGTTAACATCTTTAATGATGACAGGCAATTCTTCAAGGCCAGCAAGCTTTGACGCCTGGTAACGACGCTCACCAGCGATGATCTCATAGCCGTTTCCATGCTTGCGAACCAAAAGCGGCTGCAAAACGCCATGTTCTTGGATTGACTCGCTCAACTCGCGAAGTTCAGTTTCGTTAAAGTGAATTCGCGGCTGATTAGGGTTGGGAACGATATCCTCAATAGGTAGTTTTGTTTCAGATGCGGCATTTGAAGCCGATGCAGCCGAACCGCCGGTCTCATACTCGGCCTCTGAGACCAAAGCATTGAGTCCACGTCCCAATCCGCCACGTTTCTTTACACTAGGCACGCTTGATCACCTCTTTTGCAAGGTTCATATATGCTTTTGCACCCTTATTTTGAGGTGCATAGGTAATTACCGGTTCTCCAAAAGACGGAGCTTCGGAGATTTTAACCGTACGGGGGATTAGCGTCTCAAACGCCTTATCACCAAAGTACGATTGAACCTCCTCAACAACCTGATTCGATAGTGAAGTACGCGAGTCATACATGGTCATAAGCACACCATAGGTGTCTAAGCCCTTGTTCAGCCGTGATTTGACCATCTTCATTGACTCAAGCAGCTTGGTAACGCCCTCCAGTGCGTAATATTCGCACTGGATCGGAATCAAAACGCTGTCTGCTGCTGTCAAAGCGTTGATAGTAAGCAGGCCGAGCGAAGGAGGACAGTCAATGAAAATAAAGTCAAACTCGTCCTGAATCGGCTCAAGCAAATCTTTGAGGCGGGTTTCACGAGCAATTGCGCTTACGAGC
>OLNE01001642.1_pt1 | contig 15553 bp, 17 predicted proteins | sample 1672431 | NCBI WGS metagenome assembly OLNE01 (sample SAMEA3136685, study PRJEB25190) | human gut metagenome | reverse complement strand
CATTTCAAAGAAATAGAGGACGAGATATAAGAGCAGATACTAGGGAAGAAGCAGATACAAAGGCTAAGTTAGATTATATCTCTAAGGGTGTCGATGATATAAGAATAGACATTAAAGCACAACAAAGAGATATACAAGAGCTTAAAGAAAGAGTTGTAAGAAATGAAGAAAGTGTAAAATCAGCACATAAGCGTATTGATGGATTAGAAGAAGAAAGAGGAGTGGGTTAATTATGTCAAAAGTATTGAAATCAATTGCAACAAGACTAAATAACAAAGGAACTATTATTTCATTAGCAGCTTTAATTGTAAGTTTGTTAATTCAATTTGGAGTGGACATTGATTCAGAAAAGATTTTAGGAATTGTACAAACTATATGTTCAATTTTAATTTTATTAGGATTGCTTAATGATCCAACCCAAAATACTAAAGCCTACATACCAGGTGTAAGTGATAAGTTAATAGATAAAGAATAATTTTGAGGGTCAATAGGCTCTCTTTTTGTTAACAATAATATATAACTTTTCATAATATAAATTAAAAGGAGTGTGTTAATAATGAAAATAGCAGTTAGAGGAGGACATTGTCCAAAAGTGCCAGGAGCAAGGGCTTTGTTAGATGAATTAACAGAAGATAGAAAAGCAAAAGATGCAGTTATAAAATATTTAAGGCAATTAGGTAATGAGGTTTTAGATGTAACTCCACCAGATTCAACTTCAACTTCATCATCAGATTTAGCTTACGGTGTTAATAAAGCAAATGAGTGGGGAGCAGATTTATTTGCATCATTCCATTTTAACAAAGCTTATGATAGTTACAATGGGGCTCTAGGTAGTGAAGTATGCGTATATTATACACATGAGATAGCTCAAAGAGTTGTTAATGGATTAGGTGGATTAGGGTTTAAAAATAGAGGACAAAAGATTAGAACTGGGCTTTATGAGTTGAGAAATACTAGCATGAAAGCCATGATAGTTGAAACTTGTTTTGTAGAAGCTACAGAAGATGTGGAACTGTATGAGGAAGGGTTATATATATGGCTGGATACGGATGCCCGTGGAGCAGAAGTGATGCAGGTGATCCGGGAAAGCGGAAAACTGGAAAAAGAAACAGAAGAAAAACTGAAAAGCACTCTGGAAGCTTATACAGAAAGCTTTTTGGATACAAGAATTCAAAAATAAATAAAAAAAGAAGGAGGAACCTATGGCTGCAAATATGAAAGCGGTAAAACTGCGGATAAAAAGTGTGGAAAGCACCATGCAGATTACCAAGGCTATGGAACTTGTGGCGTCCTCCAAGCTGCGAAAGGCCAAGGAGCGGGCGGATACCTGCCGTCCTTATTTTCAGGAGTTGTACCGTACATTACAGGAAATAGCTAAAGGAAATACAGAATTCTATTCTGTTTATGCGAAAGAAGCGGTTCAGGAAAAATGCTGTTATGTCCTGATCGCAGGAGACCGGGGACTGGCAGGTGGGTATAATGCTAATTTACTGCGCTGTTTTGAGGAGGATGCAAAGGGGAAAATGGTCAGTGTTCTTCCTATTGGAAAAAAGGCGGTAGAATATGTCAGATCCAACAATCTGGAATACGTCACAGACGCTTTTGCAGAAATTGCGGATATTTCTGTAGCTGACTGTTTTGAAATCGCTTCTATCCTGTGCAAAGAATTTCGACAGGGAACATTTGGTCATGTGGAACTTTGTTATACCCGATTTGTTTCTATTCTGACGCAGAACCCGGAATCAGTTCCGGTACTTCCACTGATAGACATTGCAAAAGAAGAACAGGGATATAATGAGAAAGAAAGAATTCGTAACCTGATTTTGTATGAACCAAATGGAGTGGAAGTGTTTAACTCCATTGTTCCGGAATATCTCGGAGGTCTGATCTACGGTGGTGTCTGTGAGAGTGTGGCAAGCGAACTGGCAGCACGAAGAAATGCTATGGAGAAAGCAACCGGTAATGCCCAGGATATGATCGATGAGTTGAATTTGTATTATAACCGGGAACGCCAGGCAGGCATTACTCAGGAAATCACGGAGATTGTCGGAGGTGCAGAATGTCTGTAGCCAGACATACGGTGCAGGAAGCTGAAAGAAAAATATAAGGTAAGGAGATTGGTAGATGAGCGAAAAGCACATTGGAAAAGTAATACAGGTGACCGGACCGGTTCTGGATATTCGCTTTCCGGAGGGGGAGTTACCTGCACTCCTGAATGCCATAGAAATAGACAATCATGGAGAAAAACTGACCGTGGAAGTGGCGCAGCAGACCGGAGATCATACGGTTCGTTGCATTGCCATGAAATCGACAGATGGTCTGGTTCGTGGAACTGCCGCGGTGGATACGGGAAAACCGATTACGGTTCCTGTCGGAGAAGCCTGTCTTGGCAGGGTGTTTAATCTGCTTGGAGAGACGGTAGATGATCAGGGTCCGGTAATCACAGAGGAACAATGGCCGATCCACAGAAATGCACCGGAATACGAAGAGCAGGTTCCGGCAACAGAGATTCTGGAAACCGGAATTAAAGTTGTGGATCTGATCTGTCCGTATGCGAAAGGTGGAAAGATCGGTTTGTTCGGTGGTGCCGGGGTAGGAAAGACGGTTCTGATCATGGAACTGATTCACAACGTAGCAACTGCTCACGGAGGACTTTCCGTATTTACCGGTGTAGGAGAGCGGACAAGAGAAGGAAATGATCTTTATAATGAGATGAAAGAAAGCGGTGTTATTGATAAAACAGCACTGGTGTACGGACAGATGAATGAACCACCGGGAGCACGTATGCGTGTGGGTCTGTCCGGTCTTACGATGGCAGAGTATTTTCGTGATGTGAAAAATCAGGATGTACTGTTGTTTATTGATAACATCTTCCGGTTTACACAGGCGGGTTCGGAAGTGTCGGCCCTGCTTGGACGTATGCCGTCTGCAGCAGGTTACCAGCCAACTCTTGCTACAGAGATGGGTGCACTTCAGGAGCGAATCACTTCGACGAGAAAAGGATCCATCACATCTGTACAGGCTGTGTATGTGCCGGCGGATGACCTGACAGACCCGGCGCCGGCAACGACATTTACCCATCTGGATGCGACTACAGTTCTTTCCAGAGAGATTGCCAGTCAGGGTATCTATCCGGCGGTGGATCCACTGGATTCTACCAGCCGTATCCTGGCACCGGAGATTGTGGGAAAAGAGCATTATGAAATTGCACGTGCAGTACAGCAAGTACTGCAGCGCTACAAAGAACTGCAGGATATTATAGCTATCATGGGTATGGATGAACTGTCGGAAGAAGATAAAAAGACGGTTAACCGTGCACGAAAAGTACAGCGTTATCTGTCGCAGAGCTTCTCGGTTGCAGAACAGTTTACCGGAATGGAGGGAACTTATGTACCGTTAAAAGAGACATTGCGTGGATTCCGCATGATCCTTGACGGAGCGTGTGATGAGATTCCGGAGAGCTGCTTCCTGTTTGCCGGAAACATCGATGAGGTGTTTGAAAAAGCAAAAGCACAGAACCAGTAAAGGAGGGTAACGAATGAGCACATTTCCTTTGCGTATCGGTACACCGGACGGACTGCTGTATGAAGGAGAAGTCGCAAGACTTGTCTGCCGGACAATCAATGGTGATCTTGCGATTTTGCCAAGACACTGCAATTACTGTACGGCACTTGGCATGGGAGAAGCCCATATTATACTGGAAGACGGCAGCAGGAAGAATGCAGCCTGTATCGGCGGGATGCTTTCTGTGATGAATGGAACCTGCCATGTGCTGGCAACAACCTGGGAGTGGGAAGAAGATATAGATACAGAGAGAGCGGAAGATGCCAGAAAACGTGCGGAAGCCAGACTGGCAGAAGGCGGTCTCAGCGATAAGGAATATCGGATCGTCAAGGCAAAACTGCAAAGAGCACTGGTTCGTCTCGGAGTAAAAGAATAAAGAAAAAATGTAATTGTTCGGTATCTTCCCGGGTACGAGCAAAAAATGCAGGATTCGAAGAAATATCGAATCCTGCATTTTTAATGTTATTTTTTCTTTTTTTCTTTAGTATCCGGGTGCAGATCGTCGATCAGAGATTCAATTAACTGCTTTTTTACATATACATCAAAACTGAGAAGGCAGATAAAAGAAAAAGTTTTCAGAAATTCCTGATCTTTTTCCGGGGCATCCTGAAACGTTTCGCGGGATAGCCGATAGCGATTGGTAATATCTTCCTTCAGGATGTCTACCTGAGATTTTTCAAGGCGGAAAACTTCATTATAAATATCTTCCAGAGAGAGGTTCTCAGAGGAAGAAAAATACGTATCGGTAATAGGCTTTAAGAGTGCCTGTATATCCGTAATAGATAAAATACTTTTAAAATAATAGATAAACACCAGCACAAGAAGATGCTCTTTGGAGTATTTCTTTTTCAGTGGCGGAGGAAGCAGATCATTTTTTGCATAATTGTTGATCATGGTTTTCGTAAGAATTTTATCCTCCGGATAGCGCTTGGAGGAAGCCAGCTGAGCATCCATAAAGGTGGTTACCTGATCCATATATAAAGGAATATTTGGTACCTCCTCCGGTTTGATATAATCAATACGGGAAAGGCTTCCAAGAATGCTGTTTAAAAGATCACTTGTATCAATCGTCATCATATCACCTCTTCCACCCTATTATATAGTTTTTAATACTATTTGTAAATCTTTTTTTTAACGTTCCTGGTCACAAGAAGCAACTAGCTTATCGGTGATTGGATCGGTAACGAGAGAGCTGAGATACTGTTTCGGGAGTAGCCGGTAACAATTGACTTGCGAACGGGTGCATGATATGATAAGAACACCTGTACGAAAAAATGTATTTCCGGAAATATTTCGAGATACATGTAAGAGATGGAGAGGAAAATATGAGTAAATATGATAGTTTGAATGCGATGCAGCAGGAAGCGGTATTCCATACCGAAGGTCCGGTTTTGATTCTTGCCGGTGCCGGATCTGGAAAAACCCGTGTCCTGACACACCGAATCGCATATTTGATAGAAGAAAAAGGGATTAATCCGTGGAATATTATGGCAATCACTTTTACTAATAAGGCAGCACAGGAGATGCGGGAAAGAGTGGATCAGATTGTGGGATTTGGTTCCGAAAGTATCTGGGTCAGTACCTTTCATTCCAGCTGTGTGCGGATGCTTCGCAGATATATCGATCGACTGGGGTACGATAATAATTTTACAATCTACGATACAGATGATCAGAAAACAGTAATCAAAGAGATCTGCAAGCGGTTAAACATCGATACCAAGCAGTTTAAAGAGCGAACATTGATGGCAGCAATTTCTTCCGCCAAAGACGAACTGGTATCTCCGGCAGAATATAAACTGCAGGCTTCGACCGCTTCCGGCTATGGTGCGCAGACGATTGCCCGTGTGTATGAAGCGTATCAGAAGCAGCTTCGTCAGAACAACGCGCTGGACTTTGATGATCTGATTGTAAAAACAGTGGAACTGTTTCAGTCATGCCCGGATGTGCTTGACTATTATCAGGAACGGTTCCGTTATATCATGGTAGACGAGTATCAGGACACCAATACTGCCCAGTTCAAATTTGTAAGTCTGTTGGCAGAGAAATATAAAAATCTCTGTGTAGTCGGTGATGATGATCAGTCCATTTACAAGTTTCGTGGTGCCAATATCGGAAACATTCTGGGATACGAAAAAGTATTTCCACAGGCAAAAGTCATCAAACTGGAACAGAATTACCGTTCTACCCAGAATATTCTGAATGCGGCGAACGAAGTGATTAAAAATAATGAGGGGAGAAAAGACAAGACCTTATGGACGGCAAATGAAGAAGGAGCTCCCATTCATTTCCGTCAGTTTCAGAATGGGTATGAAGAAGCAGAATATATTGCAGGTGCGATCAGCCAGAAAGTCCGGGAAGGAATCTATGATTATAAGGACTGTGCGATTTTGTATCGTACCAACGCCCAGTCCCGTCTGTTTGAGGAAAAATTCCTGATTGCAAATATTCCGTATAAGATCGTAGGCGGTGTAAACTTCTATGCGAGAAAAGAAATTAAGGATCTGCTTGCTTATATGAAGACCATTGATAATGCGAAAGACGATGTAGCAGTCAAAAGGATCATCAATGTACCAAAACGTGGTATCGGTGCGGCAACTCTCGGAAAGGTGCAGGATTATGCGGATGCTTATGGTATCAGTTTTTATCAGGCACTTCGACAGGCGGAAGAGATCCCGACACTTGGTCGTGGAAGTGCAAAAGTACGTCCGTTCGTGGAATTCATTCAGAAATTCCGTAGCCAGATAGAATATCTGTCGGTAAAAGAGTTGCTGGAAAAGCTGATTGAAGAGACAGGTTATGTGAAAGAGCTTGAAGCAGAAGATACGGATGAAGCAAAAGCACGTATCGAAAATATCGATGAGTTGATATCCAAAGCAGCGTCTTACGAGGATGAGGCAGAAGATCCAAGTCTGTCCGGATTTCTGGAGGAAGTGGCACTGATAGCAGATATCGATTCGGTGGAAGAGAGTGATAACCGCGTACTTTTGATGACTCTGCACAGCGCGAAAGGTCTTGAATTTCCGAATGTCTATCTGGCGGGTATGGAAGATGGTATTTTCCCGGGGTATATGACAATTGTGGGAGATGATCCGCAGGATATGGAAGAAGAAAGACGTCTCTGCTACGTGGGAATTACAAGAGCAATGAAGGAACTGACGTTGAGTGCGGCACAGCAACGTATGATCCGTGGAGAAACACAGTATAACAAGGTATCCCGTTTTATCCGGGAGATACCACGGGAACTGGTAGAACTTGGAAGAGAGCCGAAAGCGCGAAGGATTACAAAGATGCCGGAACCATCCAGCAGTTATGCAAAGATGCGTCAGACCTACCAGAAGACCAGCTTTTCCCCCAAACAGTTTGAAGTTAAAAAATCACAGGGACTTGCTTATGGTGTGGGAGACACAGTGCGCCATATCAAATTCGGAACCGGAACGGTGCAGGCGATCGTTGATGGGGGCAAGGACTATGAGGTTACAGTAGATTTTGATAAAGCCGGAACAAAGAAAATGTTTGCATCCTTTGCAAAATTAAAGAAAATAACAGAATAAATTTTTGTGGTAAAATCATAGTGATAGTGGTATAATAATACTAGTTTTTGGAAGCTATGCTTTTAGAGAAAGGACGGTGTTTAACATGAATAAACTTGACGAGTTAATGGCCTTGCTGCAAAAGCAGGAAAAAGAAGAAGAAAAATGCAAAAACACAGTAATGTGGGTACTGGCAATTATAGGTGCCGTTGCGGCAGTGGCAGGTATTGCATACGCAGTGTACCGTTTTTTCACACCGGATTATCTGGAAGACTTTGAAGATGATTTCGATGATGATTTTGACGATTACTTTGAAGATGAAGATAACGAAGAAAATTAAAATGTGAATACACAAAACGGCAGGAAAGCTTCGGAGGAGACCCCGGAGCTTTTCTTCGGTTAAAAGCTGCAGACAGAAAAAACAAGAAGAAAGGACAGCAGATGAAAAAAGGCGAAGTATACGAGGGAATCATTGAACAGATAGAATTTCCGAATAAAGGAAAGGTAGTGGTGGACGGACAGACGGTGATCGTAAAAAATGGAATGCCTGGGCAAAAAGTTCGTTTTATGATCAATAAAAAAAGGGGCGGCAGAGTAGAAGCAAGGCTTCTGGAAGTGTTAGAACCATCACCGCTTGAAACGAGAAAACCGGTCTGTTCCATCTTTCCGCAGTGTGGAGGATGCATGTATCAGACCATGGATTACAGCCACCAGTTGGAGATGAAGCAGGAGCAGATCCGCAGACTCCTGGACACAGCGATCAAAAACGGTGGGCAGGTGGATGAAAACGGAAACCCGGATTATGTTTTTGAGGGAATCAAGGGAAGTCCTACAGAATTCTGTTACCGCAATAAGATGGAATTCTCGTTCGGAGATGCCGAAAAAGACGGCCCGTTGACATTGGGACTCCATAAAAAGGGAAGTACCTATGATGTGCTGACCGCATCCGACTGTAAGTTGGTACATGAAGATCTGACGAAGATTCTGACCTGTGTGCTGGATTACTGTAAGGAACAGGGATTTACCTATTATCATAAGATGCGCCATGAGGGATATCTGAGGCATCTGCTGATGCGTCGGGGAAATACAACCGGGGAGATCCTGATCAATCTGGTAACGACTACGCAGCTGAATCCTGATCTTTCTGAACTGGTGGAACGTCTTATGGCGCTTTCTCTGGAAGGGAAGATCGTGGGAATCCTGCATATTCTGAACGATTCACTGGCAGATCTTGTACAGAGTGATGAGACCAGAGTGCTGTATGGACAAGATTATTTCTATGAAAATCTTCTGGGACTGAAGTTTAAGATCACGCCGTTCTCCTTCTTCCAGCCGAATTCTCTCGGCGCGGAAGTGTTGTATGAAACTGCACGAAGCTATATTGGGGATACCAGAGACATGACGGTCTTTGATCTCTACAGCGGAACCGGTACGATTTCACAGATCCTGGCAGCAGTGGCAAAAAAAGTGATTGGTGTGGAGATCGTAGAAGAAGCCGTTGTGGCAGCTAGGGAAAATGCTGAGAGAAACGGCATCAAAAACTGCGAATTTATCGCCGGTGATGTGCTGAAAGTGCTTGATGAGATTGAAGAAAAACCGGATTTTATCGTACTTGACCCGCCGCGGGACGGTATCCATCCGAAAGCTCTTCCGAAGATCATCGAATACCAGGTGGATAATTTGGTTTATATTTCCTGTAAACCGACCAGCCTTGCAAGGGATCTGGAAATCTTTTTACGGCGTGGCTATCGCGTGGAGCGGTGCGTATGTGTCGATCAGTTTGCACAGACAGTTCACACAGAAACGATCTGTCATCTGAAACATACAATAGAAAAACAGTAACTGTGATGATACTGAGCAGGTACGAAAACAGCTGGACGAAACGCATCTGACAAGATAAAATAATGATAATTGTATGATGAATCAAAGAATCAAAAAATGACAACAAAGAGAGGTTTAATTAATGAATAAACAATCTGAAAAATTAGCAAAAGCAATTGCATATGAGGCAAAGAAAAAGAAGGAGAGAGATGAGGATAAACGTCCGGCATTTCATGTAACGCCGACAACCGGCTGGTGCAACGATCCGAACGGATTTTCCCGATTTGGTGAGGAATATCATCTGTTTTATCAGTATTATCCATATGAAAATAAATGGGGTCCGATGCACTGGGGACATTGCAGGACAAAAGATTTTATCAAATGGGAAGAACTTCCATGTGCGCTGGCACCGGATATGGAATACGATGGTCAGGGATGTTTTTCCGGAACAGCTGTGGAACATGAAGGAAAACATATTCTGATGTATACCAGTGTTCTGGAAAAAGATCTGGAGGATGGCACACATATGGTACGCCAGACACAGAGCATTGCGATCGGTGATGGCGAAAATTATGAAAAAGTGGCAGAAAACCCGGTGATCACCGCAGACTGTCTGCCGGAAGGAAGCTCCCCGGTTGATTTTCGTGATCCGAAGATCTGGAAAGAAGACGGACGCTTCTATGCATTGATCGGAAGCAAGGCAGAGGATGGAAGCGGTCAGCTGGCACTATTTACATCTGAAGACGCGCTCCACTGGAATTACGAGAAAATGATCGACCAGTGTAAAAACCGTTATGGAAAAATGTGGGAGTGCCCGGATTTCTTTGCACTTGACGGCTGTCAGGTTCTGATCGTATCTCCGCAGTTTATGAGAGCAGAAGGACTGGAGTTTCATAATGGAAACAATTCCATCTATTTTACCGGAGATTATGAGAAAGAGACGATGACTTATACCAGAGGCGATGCGAGACAGGTGGACTATGGTATGGATTTTTATGCACCGCAGACGGTAGAAACAACCGATGGAAGAAGAGTTATGATTGCATGGCTGCAGAGCTGGGATAATTTCATGACTCCGGAAGATATGGACTGGACCGGTCTTATGACCATTCCGAGAGAACTCCATGTGGAAGACGGCAGCCTGGTACAGCTTCCGGTACGTGAGATTGAAAATTATTATACCGGCGAGCGCAGCTATGAAAATGTCACCCTGGAAAACCAGTCTGCTGAACTGGACGGAATCACAGGCAGAAGTTTTGATATGACGGTGGAAGTAAAAAAAGAGGATCTGGAAGGATTCTCCATTTTGCTTGCCTGCGATGATGAAAATTATACGGAACTGTACTATAACAGATACCAGGAATTATTTACCGTGGATCGTACGTATTCCGGTCTGGTAAGAGATGTGATCTGCAGTCGCAGTATGAAGGTGGCAAATGAGAAAGAAACGATCAAATTCAGGATTGTGATGGATAAGTATACAATAGAAGTATTTGCAAATGATGGTAAACAGGCGATGACAACACTGATCTATACGGATTTGAAGTCGCAGGGAATCGTATTTTCTAGCGATGGAAAAGCAACATTCAGCGTGACACAGCATACAATTACCATGCCGGAATAGACCCTTTCTTGTGGGAATAAGATTCCTATGCTATAATGTGCAAAGATCAGAAATTAAAGGAGAACAGAAGTGAAATTACAATTTAATGTGCAGATGAGCAGACAGTATCTGTTTGATTTCTTTCTGCAGCATACCTACCGGACCCTGCGTGGAAAGCTCAGTCTTCTGGCAGGACTTGCGATGATTCCACTGTGTGTGCTTACCTGGAACCGGGTGGGAAGAATGTTCAGCGTGTGTTATATATTTTTCGCTGTATTTTTCCTGCTCCTGATGCCGGGAAAACTTTGGATCAAGGCGGATCAGGGATTTAAAAGAACACCAGTGTATCGTAAACCATTTACTTACAAAGTAGACAGTACCGGAATCACCACGATTCAGAACGCGCAGACCGGACATCTGAAATGGGCTCAGGTGGAAAAGGTGATTGACAGTCAGTTATGTCTGTATGTCTATATCAACAAGGCAGATGCATATGTATGGCCCAAGGCAGCAGTCGGTAAAAATTATCCGAAGCTGATGGAACTTCTGAAAAAACATGTGGATGCAAGAAAATTGAAGATCCGTCTGAAATAAAGAAAGAGGAAAACAATGACAATAGAAACAAACAGTCCTGAAGAGACCTTTGCACTGGGACAGAAACTTGGAGAACAGGCAAAAGCAGGACAAATCTATACCCTAAATGGAGACCTTGGCGTTGGGAAAACAGTGTTTACTCAGGGAATCGCCAGAGGACTAGGAATCACAGAAGCGGTCAGCAGCCCGACATTTACCATTGTACAGGTATATGAAGAGGGAAGACTTCCTTTTTATCATTTCGATGTATACCGTATCGGAGATATCGAAGAGATGGAAGAAATCGGTTATGATGATTATTTCTTCGGAAATGGTGTGTGTATGATCGAATGGGCGGAACTGATTGAAGAACTGATTCCGGAAAACAGTATTCATGTAACAATTGAGAAAGACCTGGAAAAAGGATTTGATTACCGTCGGATCACCATTACCGGTCTGGAAGGATGGGAGAACAAATGAAAATATTAGCACTTGACAGCTCAGGACTGGTAGCGTCTGTCGCAGTTGTGGAAGACAATCAGCTGTTGGCAGAATATACGGTGAATTATAAAAAGACACATTCTCAGACCCTGCTTCCGATGCTTGATGAGATCGCGAAGATGATCGAACTGGATCTGGAAACCATAGATGCTATTGCAGTGGCAGCAGGTCCGGGATCGTTTACCGGACTTCGTATAGGTTCCGCCACGGCAAAGGGACTGGGACTGGCATTAAAGAAACCGCTGATACCGGTGCCAACAGTAGACGCACTGGCATATAATCTGTATGATTCTACAGGTGTGATCTGCCCGATGATGGATGCGAGAAGAAAACAGGTCTACACCGGAATCTACCGCTTTGCAGATCACGAACTGGTAACAGTGAGCAGACAGAAAGCAATTGCTGTGGAAGAACTGATCCGGGAACTGAATGCATTGGGAGAAGCGGTGATCTTTCTGGGAGACGGTGTTACGGTTTATCAGGAGATGTTAAAAGAAAATATGCAGGTACCGTACAGTTTTGCACCGGCACATCTGAACAAACAGCGTGCAGGAGCTGTGGGAGCATTGGCAGAAAAATATTACCGGGAAGGCAAGACAGTGACAGCAGCCGAGCATCAGCCGGAATATCTTCGGGTATCTCAGGCAGAGCGGGAGCGTGCGGAAAGAGAAGCAGGAAAAAAATAATGAAAATTCGGGAAATGCAGCTGGACGATCTGGAACAGGTGATGAAGATTGAAAATGAGAATTTCTCCCGACCGTGGACAGAAACAGGTTTTTTTACTTTTCTGATCCGTCAGGATACGTTATTTCTGATAGCGGCGGAAGGAGAAGAGATCCTTGGGTATTGTGGCGTTGTGATGGTACAGGACGAAGGAGATATTACGAATGTATCTGTGAAAAAAGACAGGCAGAACCATGGTACCGGCAAGCTTCTGGTGCAGGAACTGATCAGAATAACGAATGAGATGGGAGTGTCCCGTCTTTTTCTGGAAGTCCGCGAGAGCAATGAAAGGGCAATTCATGTATATGAAAAAGCCGGATTTGTGAAAAATGGCTTACGGAAAAATTATTATGAGGATCCTGTGGAACATGCAGTACTGATGATGCATGAGACAGTTGGAAAAGAAAGATAGAGGAATTAAAAATTCGATGTTAGATGTATGTTTATTGGGAACAGGTGGGATGATGCCGCTGCCACGCAGATATCTTACCTCCTTCCTTGCCAGATATAACGGAAGCAGTCTGATGATCGACTGTGGAGAGGGAACTCAGGTGGCAGTGAAGTCGAAAGGATGGAGCTTTAAACCGATCGATGTGATCTGCTTCACTCATTATCATGCAGATCATATCAGTGGTCTTCCGGGAATGTTACTGACTATGGGAAATGCAGAACGTACGGAACCGCTGACCCTGATCGGACCGAAAGGACTTGAACGGGTGGTTAATGCTCTTCGTACCATTGCTCCGGAACTTCCATTTCCAATTATTTGCAAAGAAATTCAGGGGCAGGAAGAAAAATTTTCCGTTCGGGGGTATGAGATAACGGCGTTTCGGGTGAACCATAATGTGACCTGTTACGGCTATACCGTAGAAATTCGCCGTGGTGGAAAATTCTCTGTGGAACAGGCAAAAGCCAATGAGATTCCACTGAAATACTGGAACCCACTGCAAAAAGGTGAGTCCATCGAGGCAGGCGGAAAGGTGTATACACCGGATATGGTACTCGGACCGGCAAGAAAAGGTCTGAAAGTCACATACTGTACGGACAGTCGTCCGACGGTATCGATGGAAGAACATGCAAAAGAATCGGATCTGCTGATATGTGAGGGAATGTACGGAGAACCGGAAAAAGACGCAAAAGCGAGAGAATACAAGCATATGACGATGAAAGAGGCGGCAAAACTCGCGAAAAAAGCACAGGTAAAAGAAATGTGGCTGACACATTTCAGTCCCTCTCTGGTACATCCGGAAGAATATATGGATGGTGTAAGAGAGATTTTCCCGAACAGTTATGTTGGAAAAGATGGAAAATCCGTGGATTTGTTATTTGAGGAGGAAGAAAATGAGTGAGAAAGATGTTTTAATTCTGGCAATTGAGAGTTCCTGTGATGAAACGGCAGCTTCCGTAGTGAAAAATGGACGAACCATTTTGTCTAATGTAATTTCTTCTCAGATTGCACTGCATACTCTGTATGGAGGGGTGGTGCCGGAAATCGCATCCAGAAAACATATTGAAAAAATAAATCAGGTAGTAGAAGAGGCATTGACAGAGGCAGATGTTACGCTGGAGGATCTGGATGCTGTCGGAGTCACCTATGGCCCGGGTCTGGTTGGAGCACTGCTGGTGGGAGTGGCAGAAGCGAAGGCAATCAGCTATGCGAAAAAACTGCCGCTGATAGGAGTCCATCATATCGAGGGACATGTTTCTGCCAATTATATTGAACATCCGGATCTGAAACCACCGTTTATGTGCCTGATCGTATCCGGCGGACATACCCATCTGGTGATCGTCAAAGATTACGGTGAGTTTGAAATTCTTGGAAGAACGAGAGATGATGCGGCAGGAGAAGCCTTTGATAAAGTAGCACGTGCCATTGGTCTGGGATATCCGGGCGGACCAAAGATTGATAAAGTGTCCAAAGAGGGGAATCCGAATGCCATTGTATTTCCAAAGGCAAAACTGGAAGATCCTTATGATTTCAGTTTCAGTGGAGTAAAATCTGCAGTTTTAAATCATATCAATCGATGTAAGATGCAGGGAGAAGAAATCTGTGAGGCAGATATTGCTGCATCTTTCCAGAAAGCAGTGGTAGATACACTGGTGGAAAAAGCGGTAAAGGCGGCAAAAGAGCATCATATGGATAAACTGGCCATTGCTGGTGGTGTTGCCTCCAACAGTGCTCTGCGTCAGGCGATGAAAGAAGCGTGCGAGAGAGAACATATCAGGTTTTATTATCCATCGCCGATCTTTTGTACCGATAATGCGGCAATGATTGGTGTTGCGGCTTATTACGAATACAAAAAAGGTGTGCGTCACGGATGGGATCTGAATGCAGTTCCAAATCTGAAACTGGGAGAACGGTAAGAAAGGAAGGTGATACCAGTGAAATGTACAGCAATCATTCTGGCAGCAGGTCAGGGAAAAAGGATGAAAAGTAATGTACAGAAACAGTTTTTACGGCTGGGAGAATATCCGGTGCTGTATTATTCACTGAAAGCTTTTCAGGATTCACCGGAAATCACAGACATTGTTCTGGTGTGTGGGAAAACAGAAATCAATTACTGTAAAGATGCATTTGTGCAGAAGTATCATATTGATAAAGTGTCAGAAGTAGTTGCAGGTGGAAAAGAGAGATATGAATCGGTTTATCAGGGACTTTGTGCCTGTCACAAAACAGATTATGTTCTGATTCACGATGGAGCAAGACCATTTGTCACAGAAGAACTGATTCAGCGAGGCCTTGACTGTGCGAAAGAATATCAGGCATGTGCAGCAGGTGTGCCATCCAAAGATACAGTGAAGATAATTGGTGAAGGAAAAAAAGTGGTATCTACACCGGATCGGAGTCATGTGTGGAATGTTCAGACACCACAGATATTTGAGTATCATCTGATAAAAGAAGCTTATGAAAAAGCACTGATGCATGACAGCAGCAGAATTACAGATGATGCTATGGTAGTAGAGGATTATGGAAATCATGAGGTATGGTTATATGAAGGATCTTATAAAAATATAAAAATTACTACACCGGAAGACCTTGAAATTGGTGAAATATTTGCCCGTGAAACATATGATAAAAAAAAGTAAAAAAAATGAAAAAAGTATATTGACATATTGAAAAACAGATGATAAAATATCACTTGTCTTCGAGCGAGACGAAAGCGCAGACCACTACAGAGATATGGAGAGGTATCGAAGTGGTCATAACGAGGCGGTCTTGAAAACCGTTTGTCCGAAA
>OLNE01001641.1_pt1 | contig 15556 bp, 21 predicted proteins | sample 1672431 | NCBI WGS metagenome assembly OLNE01 (sample SAMEA3136685, study PRJEB25190) | human gut metagenome | reverse complement strand
ATCATTAAGATATTCTATCAACTGATTTTCCCCACGATTATTATATTCCTTTCCATGCCAGATCTTCATTTCGATAATATACTGTTCACCCAAATAGTCTACAATAATATCTGTCCGTTTCTGCTCTCTGGTTTGAGTCTCTATATAATAATTGCCTGTTCCATTGATAATCGGTCTTAAATACAAAAGAAAATATTTTCTACCTTCATCTTCAAGAAATGTCTCGTCACTGTCGCCATATAAATCATGAAAATGCTGCACAAATTTTTCAAGGACCAATCTCATATTCAAATAACCATTTGTGATAAACTGATTCTTGTCAATCAACGATGCCGCATAGATTTCCTTTTTCTGCATCTCCGCAGATGACAAATACAGATTATATAACCACGTCTCAAAAATACGATTGGAAACTGCAAGCACTCCATTTTCATTTTTCACAAAGCCAAACATGGTCGCAATATTGATTGATGTCTCATAATAATTATACACAATCGCTTTTCCCGTAAATAGAAGTGAATAGAGCATACTATTCAATTCCGGATAACTTTCCAGTTTTTCACGCAACGACTCAAACAGCATATTTTTTTCTGAAAGCAAAATCCTTACCGCTTCCAAAAATCCCTTCTTCGTCCACGCACTTTTCTTACCGCCATACTCCTTCTTCACACTGATTTCCTCATCCAGAAGCTGACATATCCTCGACACTAGGAATGGATATCCGGATGTATACTCTCTGATCAGTCCGGCAAGTAATTCCACATCCATTCCTATATGATAATCTTTTTCATACTCATCGAGCATTCCTGCAATTTCTTCTCTTGAAAAGCTCATATCCACTTTAAAATCCGCTGCGATATTCCACGGACTGTTATATTTATGAACTTCATCCGGACGGATTTTCCGCCTTAAATTCTTTACGTCATATACACCCGCCAAAATAACAGCTCGAAATGTCGGCTGTATATCTCTTTCAATATACTGAGCACGAAGCTGAGCAAGAAAATCCAGAAACACCTGATTATTCGATGCACTGTCAACCTCATCAATCATCAGTACAATCTTTTTTTCAGCTGCCGCACAGAGATCACTCAACTGTTCAAACAGCTCTTTTAAGGAAAAATACTTATCTGTATAATCCGTACTATGCAAAATATTTTTTATCGCATCTTCCAGTTCTGGTGAAAGAGTATTTCTTTTTAACGACCGCAAAAATGAATTGATAAATGCTGCCGAAAAAACATTTCCATTTTCAAATTTATCATTGTCAAAAGTCTGAAAATCCAGAAGGACAACATAATATTCTTTTTGCAGATAGCGATACAATGCACGAAGTGTTGTTGTCTTTCCATATTGCCGCGCACGGTTGATCGTAAAATATTTGCCGGCATCTACGAGGCTTTTGATCTCCTCCAGCCGTCCGGATATATCGACCATATAATGTTCTTCCGGTATGCATACTGCTGTTGTATTGAATACTTTTGGCATCGTCTTCTCAACTCCTTTTCGCACCACTGTTTCTTAGATTTTATCATTGCAGTGGGGGAATGGCAAGGGATTCTATCTTTCAGTTTTCTTCTCCACCTTTTCTTTTTTTATTTCAAATGTTATACTTCATATACAACAAAAAAACAGATAAAGGTAACGAAACACTATGTTAATCAGAAAAACACTTCCAGAAGATGTAGACACGATTTTAAATATTTTTGACACCGCACGCCAGTTCATGCACGCAACCGGAAACCCGACACAATGGAATGCAAATTATCCGGCTCTCGAAGATCTCGAACCGGATATCCAGAATGGTAACAGTTATGTCTGCGTAGAAAATGATAAGGTCGTTGCCACTTTTACACTTATCATCGGAGACGAGCCGAACTATCAACTCATTGAAAATGGAAGCTGGCGTTCCGAGGCTCCATATGGAACCGTTCACCGCCTTGCATCTGACGGAACAACCAAAGGGATTGCACGGGCTTGCTTTGATTTTTGCAAGACACAAATCTCACATCTGCGTGTAGATACCCACAAGGATAATCAACCAATGCAGGCTTGCTTTAAGCAGAATGGATTTGAAGAATGTGGGATTATTTACGTCAGTGACGGGACTCCGCGGATCGCTTATGAATTTATTAGGATATCTGAATAGAGGGGTATTTTTATGACAATCAATAGTATTTTAGAAGAAATTATAAATCTGGCAAAAAAATATTCTGCAACTTCAAATGATATCAACACAATTGAAAAATGTTGTCCGGGAAATGCTGGCAAATCCTCACGTTGACCTCACCAGAAAAATTCGAATCCTCTGGCGACCAGAATTGTATTCAATCCAGCAAAAATATCATCTGCCAGAATATAAGCAGAAGAGTAAGGCTTTTGTCCAGAAGAAGCTTGTAGAAAAATTGCCGGAGATGATATTAAATGAGCAGATCAGCCAGAAGCTTTTTGAGCGAGATTATACACAGATTGCAGAAGAAATCCGCAATTATCAAAACGAAAATTCCCGTGTCAGATGTCAGGAGAAAGTAACTTACACTTTCTCCTGACATCTGACACGGGATTCTTATTTTACTCTATTCCATATTCTTTCAGGAGTTTTTCCTGATACTCGGTATCTTTCGTTGAGCGTTCTAAATCACTGTATCTTTTATCTGCTAACAGATATCCGTTCAGTCGATTGATATTTTGTATCCCCTCATCACGCCCTTCTCTTCTCAACGTCTTCTCATGCAATTTTTTATTATATGTTGTCAAAATCATTTCCAACACCTCCGCTCGATGTTTCTTCAAAAAATCCGTCAACACATTCTGCCTGATACAGGCATCCATTGCTTTAGAAACCGCATCTTCCAACTGCATATATTCCCTGACACATCGCACAAATATTGCATACTCCTCCAGCCGTCTGCACTGATGCATCAGCTCCTGATTATGACCATAATTGATATTCAGCATAATCGCTGTACATTCCAGACACGATTTTTCATCATCTGTCGCTTCAAAACAATCAGACAGCTTTAATTCCATTGAATCTGGTTCATCCTTTGTTCCATTATAAAAAACAATGTACTTCGGTATCGGGAGCCGTAGTCTTTTTTCTCCGTATATATCCAGATCATTCTTTGCTACATATCCCTGATATAGCCTTCCGAAATAGAACACGCCACGTAGTGGCATATTGGGATTAAAGGTACTTTGATGTTCATACAGATTCATTATACCACCCACCAGAAAGGATACATCATTTTTCATAGATAGATAAAGGACATCTTCTAATGTGTTTACTTCCAGATCATCAGGATTCTGATAGTCTGTGTGATTGATTGCATTGTAAAGCTGCAACAGATCTTCTTTGTTATTAAAGATCATTCTCCATAATCGGTCTTTATATTGCCGGTTATGAGTTTGTTTGTTATGACGAATCTTTTTCTTTTGTTTTCTCATTTCTGCCTCCATTATAATTGAAAAAGGTTAATAAGTAAATTCGTCATAACTCATGTTTCGTGTAGATATAAAATTTTATCTACAATAAATACACTCATATCTATATATGATTTGATTTTCTACATTCGCCTTATTTCAAATAATACTGGTTTCTCTTGGCAGAAGCAATTAAAAAATAATAAAATTTGTGTTATCATATTCATAAAGCTTTTAATCACTAACCATATATTTCCAGGAGGTTTAACTTCATGTACTACCAACTCGCACAACAAGAATTTGAATCTTACCTTAACGGATACGACCGCGAAAATGACCGCATAAAATTAAAAATCATCCACACCTACGGCGTTGTAAAACAGGCAGAAGAGCTTGCCGGAAGGATGCATCTTTCAGCCGAAGACACCGACCTTGCAAGGCTGATTGCACTCCTTCACGACATCGGGCGTTTTGAGCAGTTAAAGCGCTACGACAGCTTTGAGCCTGGCACAATGGATCACGCTGCTTACGGTGTAAAAGTGCTTTTTGATGAAGGCATGATCCGCCGCTTTCTTCCGGATGACAAATGGGACTCCATCATTTACACTGCAATCGCCCACCACAGCGATTATGAACTCCCTGAAATCTCAGATTCGCAGACACTTTTACACGCAAAGCTGATCCGTGATGAGGACAAGCTGGACAACTGCCGGGTAAAGCTCGTAGACTCCACAAGCACCTTTATTAACGTTTCTGAAGAAGAACTCGGTACACAGAACATAACCCAAAAGGTATACGAAACAGTTTTTAAAAACAAATGTATCCTTTCCGCAGACCGCGTCACACAGATGGATTACTGGGTATCTTATATTGTCTATTTCTTCGATATTAACTTCAAAGAAAGCTTTGATATCATAGCGGAAAATGACTACTTAAACCGCATTATCGACAGGATTCCATATAGCAATCCTTCTATAAAAAAGCAAATGGAAAAAATTCGGACTTATATGCAGAAGTTTATTAACTCACATACAGGCAGTCGGTTATCTTAACCTTCTTAGTTCACGAAATCAAGGAACTGACATACGCGCTTTCAGGAAAACAAATTCTAAGATTTATTTGCACCTTGAAAGCGTGTACATCATTTTCCTGTTTTTTTATCCTCCTATTGTATTATTTGTATTACATGGTATAATACAATCAAATCTCACAGAAAGGAGATGCCGATATATGATCATCAAGATCAACATGCAGTCCGAAGTCCCGATCTACCTTCAGCTGCGCAACGAGATTGTCAAAGGAATCGGGCGAGGGGAATTTGAGCCGGGGGAATCGCTTCCGACCGTCCGCCAGATGGCAACCGATCTCGGTATCAACACCATGACCGTCAGCAAAGCTTACCAGCTTTTGAAAACAGAAGGCTTCCTCGAGACAGACCGCCGTAAGGGAACAACCATCTGTTATCCCACTTCCTCTGCTCCACCAGATAACCGCTTTGACGAAAAGTTGGCAGATGAACTGGAACTTTTAAGCGCAGAAGCAAAGTTCCACGGCATGACTTTGACCGACTTCCTGGAACTCTGCCAGAGAACATTTAACGAAATGGAGGTAACAGCGAAATGATGATGCTGATTATATTTTTAATTACAGACATTTCCATGGTCGGCATCTTTGCCGGAGTCTATGGAAATATTGCAAAATACCGGGAAGGAATGCTGATGGGAGTCCATATTCCTAAATCTGAACTTGAACATCCCGACATAAAAGAGCTTCTCCAGCTTTATAAAAAGCACAACCGCCAGTTTTATTTGTGGAACATGCTGGCAGGAATTGCGGTATGCCTGCTTTGCTTTACTTACTTTTCTATTTTTATTACCGTATGGACACTGTGGTTCGTAGAATTCTGCCTTCTTACCATCCTCCGTGTCTATCATTATCATCAGAAAGTATACGACATTAAGCAGAAAAATGGATGGATCAGCTCAGTAAATGCAGATGTGTCCGCTGCAGTGGATACCCGCACTTCCTCACAAATTGCAAAAAAGATACTGCCGGCAAAGCTTCATCTGATCCCGGCTGCAGTGATTCTGATCCCTCTGTTTTTCCCACAGGTCCGTACTTATCTGCTGACCGAAAGTGATGGAAGAGTCATGCTTCTCTGCACAATTCTTGTCGCGGCAGCTTACATGGGTACCGGCTATTTATTCGCCCATATGCCAAACAAAATTTACAGTGAAAATTCACAGATCAACCTGCAGATCAATGCACTGGAAAAGCGTTTATACACCATATTCCTTTTTGTCTCCAATATTTGCAATACCGGTGCCTATCTCGGGATCATCCGGGATATTGCATCCAGCAACTGGATTGGCGGAGTTGGAATGGGCATCTACATTTTCCTCGAACTGATACCGGCTGCCATCATATTGATCATGTTTTTCTGGCTGCGTAAGGAAAAAGAGCAGATCCTCTCCCAGGACAGCACACCATTTTATATTGATGATGACTATTACTGGCGAAAAGGCTGGTACAACAATCCAAATGACAAACGGTATTTTGTACAGGACCGTGTGAACAGCATGAATTATTCTCTAAACTACGGACACCCTTCTGCAAAATATGTCACCGGAGGAATGCTCGTAGGCACCGGGCTTCTTCTCCTCTGGATGTGTATCCTCTGTATCCGGATCGATTTTACACCGATCCGCCTGACGGAAAATGCTGCCCAGTATTCTATTACATCCGGCTATAAAACAGCAACCTTTGCTCTCGCTGATGTGGAATCAGTAACTCTTCTGGATAATCTGCCGGATGAAAAATTCTACCGGTCTGATGGCTCCGAAGATAACAGCAAACTTCTCGGTAATTTCCGTGGCAGCAAAACCGGACATTGCCAGATGTATATCTGGATTGAACATCCTCCGGTTCTTCAGATAAAGACAACAGATACCACCATTTTTCTGAACAGCAGCAACGAAGCACAGACTAAAGAATGGTACGATCAGTTAAATGATGCAATTTCTTCGAATAAATAAGCCTTTTTCATTACCATGACAATGCATAATACGAAATATCTTGTAAAGCGTAACATGTCATGCTACAATCATGTTAAAATGTTGGGGGCAAAAATATACGGATTTCACAAAGATAAAAAAGTTCAGAAAGGACTGTAGACAATGACACTTCAAGAATGTTATGTAAAAATTGGTGGCGATTATAATGATATTCTTCACCGGTTTATGAATGAAAATATGGTACGCAAATTTGTCCTCAAATTTCCGCAGGACAACAATATGGCTTTATTTGAAGAATCCTGGGCTAAAAAGGACTACGAAACCGCATTTCGTGCAATGCATACCTTAAAAGGTGTTGCCGTAAACCTTGGATTTACTGCACTTTACAATGTCAGCAGTGCTCTGACCGAAAAGCTCCGCAGCCAGGAATACGACAACCTTGACGGTTTGATCGCCGATGTCAAAAAACAGTATGATATCGTGATCGAAGCAATTGCAGCCCTTGGCTAAATCTTAAAACACTGACGATAAACAGGAAGAGACTGCTTCACCGCAGCCCCTTCCTGTTATGTTTTTCTATAGCTTTTTCTTCAGCATTTCCGGATTTGATGCATAGGAGAGAGCCGTCTCCGCCGTGATCCTCCCATCTTTATACAGATTCAGAAGACCAAAATCCATCGAATGCATTTCTTCTTTATTAGACGAATACACGACTCCATCAATCTGTGGAACCTTATTGTCGCGGATCATATTGCGGATCGCCGGAGTGATCGTCATGATCTCAAATACCGGGACCTGTTTTCCATCCACTGTCGGCACAAGCTGCTGTGAAATTACAGCCTGCAATACCATGGACAGCTGAACTGCAATTTGCCTCTGCTGGTTTGCCGGAAATACATCAATGATACGGTCAACCGTATTTGCTGCTCCGATCGTATGCAGGGTAGAAAATACCAGATGCCCGGTTTCCGCTGCTGTCATTGCCACATCGATCGTCTCATAATCACGCATTTCACCAAGCAGGATCACATCCGGGCTCTGCCGGAGCGAAGCACGTAGTGCGTTGACGTAGCTTTCCGTATCCACATTGATCTCTCTCTGGCTTACAATACTTTTATCATGCCGGTGCAGATACTCGATCGGATCTTCCAGCGTAATGATATGCTTTTCCATTGAATGATTGATCTTATCCACCAGACAGGCAAGCGTAGTAGATTTTCCACTTCCCGCCGGGCCCGTCACAAGCACCAGACCTTTTGACAGGTTATAAAAGCTCATCACCGGGTCCGGAATCCCGATCTCATTCGGCTCCGGCAGTTCAAATGTGATCACACGGATAACGGCTGAGAGCGCCCCCCTCTGTTTGTACGCACTGACACGGAATCTCGAAAGTCCCGGAACAGCAAAAGAAAAATCATCATCTCCTTTTTCTTCAAGAACCCGGATGTCCCGTCCTCCTGCCAGCTTATATAATTCCTCAACGCATTCTTTCGTCTGCGGCGGCATCAGCTTTTCTTCCTTCTCCCTGCAGATTCTTCCATTTGCCCGATAAGAAACCGGAAGACCTGCTACAACAAATATATCCGATGCATGATTTAAAACTGCCTGCTGAAGCAGTACAATGATATCCATAGCTCAAACTCCTTTCGCGTCAGTCACTTCCAAGGACCGGAAGTGTTGACTTTTCTTCCCATTTCTCAGATGCTGACTCTTTCCATTTTACAACCTTCTGCGTTCCCTTTACCGGATCTGCCAGGATCTCGACTTCCAGATTCTGACTGTCCGTGACCGGAACCACATAGGAAATATCCAGATTCGCTCCGTCTTCTTCAGCTGTCACGCCCTCAATCTGCCGAATCGCAAATACAGGATCCTCTTTTGCAAATGCATCATCGATCTGCGCCATGATCTGCGCCGCTTTTGCATTTGCCTCACAATACGCCGTTTCCCGGCCGGCAAGCTGCTGACTATAACTCTGATCCCTTTTTGCACTTGACAGTGAGAGTGTGGCAAATGTCACCAGACACAGGATTACAAAGATCACAAGCAGGTACGACGTTCCGATCTGAATCCCCGGGTATGATCCCCTTTTCTTTCTCTTCATCCTGTCACTCCCTTTCCGTGCCTGTCATCCGGTCTGTTTCCACCGAATAGATTTCTTCCGGCTGTTCTCCGGACAGGCGCTGCACCGTAAATGTTCCATGCAAAAGCTTTCCATCCGGCTCCACCCGGATCACGATCTCATACGAAGCCTCATCCTTACTGCATTCCTTCCAGTCTGCGTCATAGAAGACCTCCGTGTCCTCCGTCAGCGCATCCGCAAGAAAAAGCTCTGTATACCCGGAAACTTTCTCAAGCGCCGTATTCAGTTCCTGTGTCTCGCGGCTGATCGTGTGCGCCTTCACAAAAATCTGCACACACACCGCAGAAGCAAGGCAGAAAAATAAAATTGCAATCATCAGTTCCAGCAAAAACAGGCTGGAACGCTTTGCCGGTGTCCGTTCCATAAATCTTCTCCTATCTATCTTGCAGCGCTCTTCACACTGACAAATGTATCTGTCTTTTTCCCGTCTTCATTTTCACAATACAGATGAAAAATCCCATCTGAAGTTTCCTTAGCCTCGAAGTCCTTTGTTGCCAGGATCTTCCGTCCATCGGATGCTTTTGCTTCCGTTCCATCCCGGACAAAAAGCTCTCTTAAGTATCCATCATACGCATACAGATATGTCACATAATCCTTCTCATCATAACGCTGCCGGATCACGAGAGCATTTTCCCCATCGAAAGTTCCGTCTGCTATCGCACCATTTTCATCATTCTGGTGCATTTTCTCCGTCACATAGGCAAGTGCCGTCCGTCCCGAATAGGAATCCGACGAGTCCTTCACCTGCCGGCTGTAAAATCCCGATGCAAGAACCACAATGGCGACCGATGATGCCGCCAGCACGAAAAAGACTGCAAGAGGAAAAAGAAAATCAATCACATGCTTTTTTTCATTTCTACGCTTCATGTCCATTTCCTCCTATCGTTCGATCACCGTAATGTCCGGAAGAATATTGGCACCGGCAATCTGATAATCAATAAAAAACTGCTTCTTGTCATACTGGATCCCACAGTTTTCCGTCAGATCATCAAGTGTCTCCGGATAGTGTCCTTCCAGCGCATAGTACTGCGTCACACCACGCCAGAGTGCATTTTCCAGACTTTCCTTCTGCCTGCGTCTTGTCGTGTCCGAAAGCCTTTCAAATCCACTGAAAAAAGCACTGCAGATACATACAAACAGCAGAAGGGACAGACAGAAATTCCGAAGTGGGCGCTGCCGTTTTCCGTGATAAAACCGTTCCCGTTCTTTTCTCCACATAGCATACGCCTCCTAAAGTCCTGACATAATTCCAAGAAGCGGAAGCATAACCGACAGAAGGATCGTTCCGACGATCACCGACAGGATGATCACCAGCGTCGGTTCCAGAACTGCGATCATAGAAGAAAGCTTTTCATCCACTTCCTCCTCACACTCATCGGCAATCCTTCCCATCATCTCATCCATCATTCCGGCTTTCCCGGCAATGGATGTCATCCGCGCATAAACACCTGTGAAGATTCCGGCTTTCACCAGCGCCTCTGCGATATCCGTTCCTTTTTCCATATCCGCTTTGCATTCTGCTACTTTCTTCCGGAAATCATCATCCTCGATCAGGTTCTCTGAAAATTCCATTCCCTGTTCCGGCGTCAGTCCGCTTTTCAGTGCCAGTGACATTCCTCCGGCAAACCGGCATGCCGACAGCTTATCCTTCAGCTCCCTTGAAAATGAAAACCCGGATCCGATGTGATACAGTTTCTTTCTGCCGCTCTCTGTCTTTGTAAAATAAATACCCGCACAGACGATCACCGCCAAAAGTACCGCAAACACCGCCGAATATCTGGAAAGAGCATTGCCTGCAAGCAGGATCCCTCTTGAAAATCCGGTCATTTCCTGACCAAACTGGCGGAACACCTGATCAAATACCGGCATAACCTTTGTCATCAAAATGATAATGATCACCAGCATCATCCCGATCATCAGAAGGGGATAGGAGATGGCACTCCGGACACTTCTCCTGATCGCTTCCTCTCGGTCATAATGCTCCGCCAGAGATTCCATTACTTCATCTAAAGTTCCTGTCTCTTCTCCGATCTGCGTCATACGGATCAGATACTCCGGAAATACTTTCGTCTCTTCCAGCGCCAGATCCAGCCTGCCCGTATTCATCACTGACTGATAAATCTCATCCAACAGCTCTTTTTCTGCCTTCGTCTGCGCATCCTCCCGGAGAAGATCAACTCCCTCCAGGGAAGAAATCCCAGACTTCAGGATCATTTCCATTTCACTGCAGAACGAAGCAATTTCCAGATTCGTAAGCTTCCCCTGCTGTGTCCGCTTTTCCATATATGCCATCCTCCTTTTCACATTCTTCTTATCCGGCTTCCTTTTATCTAATAGGTATACTTTGTGACATAATTCTTTCCATTTCCCACATACTTCTTCACATCCGAAGCACTGTTGTTTGCAGCAAGTGTCGGATCCATGATCGACCAGTTCTTTCCGTCAAATTCAATGATGTTATCCACCCAGCCGATCTCATCAACATAACAGCTGATCCATGCATGATACACATCACCGGAATAGCCAACCTCCAGCTTCGTCGGAATCCGCTGCGACCGGAGCATTGCCGACATCAACGCCGCATAATCAAAACAGATTCCTTTCCCGGTATCCAGTGTCTCATCCGGATCCGGTGTGTACCCATACGGAACATTCTCCGCTTTCTTTTTATCATAGGAAATATTTTTAATTACAAAATTATAAATCTGCGTTACCACATCCAGATCAGAATAGCAGTCCTTTCCTGCAAGACTCTCACCCTTTTTTACACACTTGGAATCTGCCGTGAAATTCACATAATAATTCGGATGCAGAAACGGGGCAAATTCATCTGTGATCTGTACGTCCAGATCCTGGGTAAAGCTTACCGCATACAGATTGTCCTCTACAGACACACTCTCCAGAAGTGTTACCTTATAAGAACCATTCCCGCCCGGAAGCGGATAAACCACATAATCACCAACAACCGTAACCGGATAGGTATACTCTGTGCCATCCGGGGATGTCACCTGGAGCTTGACTTTTTCATTACTTCCATTATAACAGATCATCACATAGCCATCTGCCGTATGGGATGCATCCAGTACAACCAGGTCATTTCCATATGTCACTTCACCGGAAGCCTCCGTCTGAAGCACCTGCGCCGACGGATCTCTCGGATCCCCCTTTTTCCCGGACTGGCTTTTTTCCCCCTCCGATGCACATCCGCCAGGTATCAGTACACCTGTCAGAAATAGCAGAAAAAAGAAAAGAAAAATCCTCTTCCAGCGTCTTTTTTGTTCATATAAACCGTTCTGCCGCACAGAATTCCTCCTTTCTTTTCCACAGTGAAACAGTCCCAAAAACTCAACTAGAAAAATTATAGCATAATCAAAACATTAAAAGAAGTTATTTAGTCTAATATGCTTTAATTTATTTGACAAAGAAATCAAAGACCATTACAATAGAAATCAGTTATAAACCATCACAATAGTAAAATTGGGGGTTAATTTATGAGTGATCATTTACCTGTCTTAAAGGTTCGTTTATTCGGAGGATTCTCAGCAAGCTACGGAGAGATTCCCGTATCATTCGGACGCAACACAACGACAAAAGCAATGAAATTGTTGCAGATATTACTCTACCATGGCGATACCGGTATCTCCAGAGATAAGCTTCTTGATGAACTGTACGGAAGAGAAGAACTTGCCGATGCTGCCAACAACCTTCGGGTAACCGCACACCGTCTTAAAAAGATCATCGTAGATGCCGGACTTCCGAGTCATGATTATATCAACATCAAAAAAGGTATTTACCGATGGGATGCTCCGATGCCGACCGAAGTTGATGCACATCAGTTTAAGGTTCTGTCAAAAGACGTGTACCGATAAGGTAAAAAAGCTGGCACTTCTTAAGAAGATTTGTCTGATGTACCGTGGGGAATTTCTTCCGGAACTTTCAGGAGATGAATGGGTCCTTGTTGAAAGCGTCCAATATAAGAATATTTATTCTGAATCCCTTCAGGAACTCTGTAAGCTTCTGATCGAACGCGGAGATTATGAAGAGACACTTCGTTTCTGTGAGCCGGCATGCCAGTTATATCCGTTCGATGAATGGCAATCCGTCCGCATCGACTGCTATATGGCATTGAACCGCTATAAGGATGCTGTGCAGGAATATGAGAACACTGCCAAATTATTTTTCGAAGAGCTTGGAATCCGCCCTTCTGAACATATGATGCAGCAGTTCGAGCAGATGAGCAGCCGCCTTAACTACAAACCACAGGAACTCGGCGACATCAAGGAACGTCTGAAAGAGGACGATATACGCGGCGGTGCTTTTTACTGCAGCCTGCCAAGTTTCCGTGACAGTTACCGTCTCGTTTCCCGAATCATTGAGAGGAACGGACAGTCCGTATACTTAATGTTATGTAGCATCACCAACGGAAAAGGAATGCCGATGGACAAGCCGGACAAGCTTGAAGTTCTTTCAGGTGAGCTTCAGAATACGATCCAGCAGTGTCTGCGTAAAGGAGACTCCTTTACCAAATACAGCCCATCACAGTTTCTGATACTTCTCGTTGGTACGAACAAAGAGAACTGCAGCATGATTTTCGACAGAATCCAGAGATACTTCTCCAGAGAGCATAAAAGCTGGAAGCAGTACCTGGACTACTTCGTGTCCTCTGTAGCCGAAGTAGACCGGCAAGATTCACCGATTCAGTTCAATACTGAGAATAAAACCTGGTAAGCTGCAATCATGTTATCTTCGCAGCAGGGCAGAAATGGAGATAATTTATGGAACAAAGCTATCAAATCAGTTGGTATGCACCAAACTTTATTAACATGTGTATTGATAATATTAATGATGGAGAGCTGTCCGGTCGGATTTATCACTGCTACAGCAAAGAACCCTGGAAATTCACCAATATCCTTCAGCTGATCGAATTAGCTGATGATTTCTTCGACAGACTCGAATTTCCACAGGCATCCACCAGCGCACGTTCTTTCACTTCAACCCAGTTTTCAGGTGTTGACCGGCTTGATAAAGTACAGTCACCGGAAGATTTCATCGAGAATCGTGGACAAAAAGGGACTTTCTTTCTCAATGTCAGATACCGCCAGAATTCATCCTGGCAGGGCATCGTCCGCTGGATTGAAGGTAACTCTACACAACAGTTTGTAAGCGTACTTGAACTGCTTAAAATTCTCAGCAATGCATTCGTTTAAAGGAATGGCATTGTGAGAGATATCATTACATGAATGAATAAGAATTATACAGGCATTGTCTGATCACGGAATGTGGTCAGAGGGTGCCTTTTAATTATCTTATAATTTTATTCTTTCTTAATTGCTTTTCACAAAAAACTCCAGTACCATCTGAATAGGCGTATGTAGAAAATCGAATCATATATCATATATGAATTCTTTGATTGTAGAAAAATATTATATCTACACGAAACATGAGATATGGCGAATTTACTTATGAACTGTTTTCTATTATAATGGAGGTAAGCAATGGAAAAACAAAAGAAGAAATCTCGCCATAGCAAACACCCCCACAACCGGCAGTATAAAGACCGGTTATGGAGAATGATCTTTAATAACAAAGAAGATCTGCTGCAGCTTTATAATGCGATCAACCACACGGACTATCAGAACCCTGATGACCTGGAAGTAAACACATTGGAAGATGTCCTTTATCTGTCCATGAAAAATGATGTATCCTTTCTGGTTGGCGGAACCATGAATCTGTATGAGCATCAAAGCACTTTTAACCCAAACATGCCACTTCGCGGAGTCTTTTATTTCTCCCGGTTATATGAAGGGTATGTTGCAGATAATAATCTGATGATCTACCATGAAAAAAGAGTACGGCTTCCAAAGCCGAAATATATTGTCTTTTACAATGGTACAAAAAACCAGCCAGATTCCATGGAGTTAAAGCTTTCAGACTGCTTTGAAAATACAGATAACGAAGCACCTTGCCTGGAATGCACCGCAACCATGTTGAACATCAACTATGGTCACAATCAGGAACTGATGAAGTACTGCAGAAGGCTTGAAGAATATTCCATATTCGTCCAATGTGTCAGGGAATATATACAGTCGGAACCTTCTGTGGAAGATGCATTAGAAAAGGCAATTGATACCTGTATTAATCAGGACGTGTTGGCAGATTTTCTCAAGAAACATCGAGCGGAGGTGACAAATATGATTCTGACGACATATGATAAAGACTTATATGAGAAAACCTTGAAGGAAGATGCCAGAGAAGAAGGTAGAAAAGAAGGTATGGAATATCTAAATCAGCTAAACAAATATCTCTTAAAATCCAAGCGCTACAATGACCTCGAACGTGCTACCGAAGATATCGAATATCAAAAGAAACTATTAAAAGAATTTGGCATTGAATCGAATGACACTAAGTAAATTATCTACGTTATGCCAAACGGAGGTAACAAATATGATCTTAACGACATATGATAAAGACTTATATGAGAAGACTTTGAAAGAAGATGCAAGAGAAGAAGGACTTGAGTCAGGAATCTTACTAGCTAAATACCTTTTTAATGATAACCGCTCCAAAGACTTGGAGCGTGCTTCTAAAGATATTGAATATCAGAAAAAGTTGCTGAAAGAATATGGCATTGAGTAGAACCCAATAAATTATCTGCGCTATACCAAACGGAGGTGTTGCACATGCTCTTAACGACATACGATAAAGACTTGTATGAAAAGACTTTGAAGGAAGATGCCAGAGAAGAAGGTAGAGCGGAAGGGCTTATGGAAGGTCGCGCTGAAATCAGAGCAGAATTAAATGAATTCAAACTACTAAACAAATGTCTCCTAAAAGCCAAACGCTACAGCGACCTCGAACGCGCTACCGAAGATATCGAATACCAAAAGAAATTATTAAAAGAATTTGGCATCGAATAAAAAATAAATAACCCTTACCCCCATCCCGTGACTGATCACCGTCTAAGATGCAGTGCATC
>OLNE01001640.1_pt1 | contig 15567 bp, 16 predicted proteins | sample 1672431 | NCBI WGS metagenome assembly OLNE01 (sample SAMEA3136685, study PRJEB25190) | human gut metagenome | reverse complement strand
AGCAATTTTCGTAAATTCCTTCTTATTTCTTGAAGCTGACCACTTCTGTCACAACTACTTTCTTACTTCTTACGTTCATATTTCATATGATAGATTAGTAATAGAAGCAAGAACCACACAGGTGTTAGTAATAAAGCGATTCTCGTATCTTTTCCTAGGAACAAGACGACACACACAAAGGCCATGTAAAGAAATACCAGATAATTACTAAATGGGTACAACGGCATTTTAAATGAATGAGCTTTTTTGCCGAGGATACTTTTACGATATTTCATGTGCGTGTAGACAAGCATACTCCAGATAAACAAGAAACAAGTAGTGGCAATACTGCTTACTAGTGTGAATACTTCACTAGGCATCACGTAATTCAAGATAACAGAAATGAAAATGACGATAGTAGAAAATGTCAAAGCATTCCCTGGCACATGATGTGTTGTTAACTTTTTGAATTTTTTAGGGGCACTGCCTTCTTGCGCTAAAGAACGAAGCATACGTCCTGTACTATATATTGCACTGTTGCAGGCAGAAGCTGCTGCACTTAATACGACTAAATTGATCAAGGAAGCAGCAATCGTGATCCCAATTTCCGAAAATACTTCTACAAATGGACTGTTATCTGGATTCAAGCTGTTCCATGGATAGATTGCCATAATGACAAAAAGAGATCCTAAGTAAAATAAGATGATCCTGATAGGAATATTATTGATAGCTTCCGGCAACACTTTTTCAGGATTTTCTGTTTCTCCAGCGACTAATCCAACTAATTCTATCCCAGCAAAAGCAAAGGTTACCAGTTGGAAAGAATCCGCCATGAGACCATAGATTCGTGATACTGGCTGTGCCAATATCTGTCGTATAGTGGGTGAGGATCATATAAGCTCCTACGAGGATAAAGGCAATGATCGCTACAACTTTGATCAATGCAAACCAAAACTCTAACTCACCAAACAATGAGACAGCCACCATATTCAAGCAAAGAAGAAGACCTAATGCAATCAGTTCAGGAAGCCACTGAGGAACACCAGGCGCCCAGTAGCGTACATACATTCCGATGGCTGTTAAATCGGCCATTGCAATCGATACCCAGCAGAACCAATACGTCCAGCCAGTGATGAAAGCCGCTTTTTTGCCAAGATATTCTGCAACAAAATCCAGAAAAGAATGGTTATTGGTGTTTGATAACAGAAGTTCGCCTAACGCACGCATAATGAAAAAACAGATGCATCCAGTAATAAGATAGGCGAGCAATATCGAAGGGCCAGCTAGCTGGATAGACTTTCCGGAACCTAAAAACAACCCCGTTCCAATCGCTCCGCCAATAGAAATCAGTTGGACATGTCTATTTTTCAGTCCACGCTGCAGTTCTTGCTCTTCATTCATTTTTAAATCATCCTAACTAAAAAAGTTTAATTACTTCCATATTAAGAGAGTTTTCTGAAAAACACAACTAAGATTCCAAAATTTTCAGAAATTTACCTTTTATGAGTAATTCATAAAAAAGAACTGCGGTAAACACCGCAGCTCCCTGTCTCGATCAGCTATTGATCTAAGCATTTAAAATACGTGAAAGGAATTCTTTTGTACGTTCTTCTTTCGGATGGACAAAGATATCTTCTGGTGTACCTTCTTCTGCAATCACACCTTTATCCATAAAAATGACACGGTCAGATACATCTTTTGCAAATTCCATCTCATGCGTCACGATAAGCATTGTCAAGCCAGTATGTGCTAAGTCTTTGATCGTATTAAGCACTTCGCCAACCATTTCAGGGTCTAACGCCGAAGTAGGTTCGTCGAATAGCAATACATCTGGATTCATTGATAATGCCCGAGCAATTGCGACACGCTGTTTCTGTCCACCAGATAATTGTGCTGGTTTGGCTTCGATATAACGATCCATACCAACTTTTTCCAGATTTTCGATTGCTACTTTTTTGGCAGTTTCTTTATCACGTTTCAGGACAGTTGTTTGACCAGACATACAGTTTTCCAAGACATTCATATTGTTGAACAGGTTGAAGGATTGGAAAACCATACCTAGATTCGTTCGATATTTAGGTAAATTATATTTAGGAGCTAATACATTTTCTCCATTATAAATGATCTCGCCGCCTGTTGGTTTTTCCAGTAAATTGATACAGCGCAAGAAAGTAGATTTACCAGAACCGGAAGAACCGATGATCGTCACAACTTCACCTTTATTGACTGTTACGCTGATATCTTTCAATACTTCATTTTCACCGAAGCTTTTTCTTAGATGATTGATTTCAATAATTTTTTCATTCATGATTCTTCCTCCTTATTCCTGCAAATTTGAATTGTCGATTTCTTCAAGCTTGGTATAAGCAGAAGGTCCATCGATTTTCTTTTCTACCGCCCGCAGGATTCTGGTGATCGTAAAGGTCATGACTAAGTAGATGATCCCGACGATCGTAAATGTTTGGAAGAATTGGAAATTCGCACCGGAAGCAGAGTTTCCTTGGAAGAACAAATCAGCTACGCCGATTACACTTAAAACTGCTGTATCTTTGATATTGATAACAAACTCATTTCCTGTTGCTGGCAAGATATTCCGTAAAACTTGTGGAATAACAACTTTTCTCATCGTTTGGCCATGGGTCATACCAATGGCTTGCGCAGCTTCGAACTGCCCTTCATCTACTGCAAAAATCCCCCCACGAACGATCTCTGTCATGTAAGCTCCAGTATTGAGAGAGACAATAAACAAAGCGGCAATCGTTCGGTTCAATGAAATGCCAAAAGCGAGTGCCAGACCGTAGAAGATGACCATTGCTTGTACCATCATCGGTGTTCCGCGGAATACTTCGACATAGATAGAAAGAAGTGCATTTCCGATTTTTTGGAAGAAGCGAGTCAGTGCATTTCCTGATTCAGGTACCGAACGGAAGACACCAATCAGTAATCCAAGTGTAGTACCGACAACTGTCCCGATCAATGCGATGAACAAGGTAAGTCCAGCACCTCGTAAGAACATATTGCCGTATTGTTTCCAAATCGTAGTGAAATCAGAAATGATGCCAGGTTTTTCTTCACTATCAGTTGCAGCAGGCTGATCTTTGACTGCTTGGTCCATAATTTTGGTTCGTTCATCGTTAGAGATGCCAGAAAGAATCTGGTTTACTTTTTGGATATCCGGGTCGCCTTTGCGCATACCAACAGAAATCTGAACATCTTCCGGGTTTGTCTGGAAGCCATCTGCACCGCTGAATTCAAGCATTTCCAAGTCTTTGTTCACACTAGTTGCCGTTACACCTTCCGGACGTTCGCTGACATAACCATCGATCATTCCAGAAGCTAAAGCTGTTCTCATTGCTGAGAAATTATCCATTGCTTGTTGTTTCTGCACATCTGGTATCTGATCGATCACAGTATAGTGGAATGTATTTAACTGAGCAGTGATCTTTGCTCCAGAAAGATCTGCTAAACTTTTTGCTTTTGCATATTTGCTATCTTTTTGAACTACTACTACTAATTGTGATTCGTAATAAGGATCGGTAAAATCAATTTCTTTTCGTCGTTCAGCAGTAGGGCTCATTCCGGCGATGATCGCGTCGATCTTGCCTGATTGAAGGGCAGGAGCCAGACCATCCCATTTCGTTTGGACGATGACTAATTTTTTCCCTAAACCATCTGCTACTTTTTTAGCGATTTGAACATCATAACCGCCGGCGTAACTATTTTGGCCTTGAATTGGCAAGGCATTATTCTCATCTGTTTGTTGAGACCAGTTGAAGGGTGCATACCCAGCCTCCATACCTACGCGAAACTCATCGCTCGGTGTTTTTTCATCTGCATTTGCCAGAGATCCCACACTGAATAGTGAGAAGACAAAAGCAAATAGTACGGCAACTGAAACCATATTTTTTTTCATTTTTTTCTCCCTTTCTGATTATATGATACACGAGCGGTCTAGATGAAATGCGGTAAAGCTTTATCTGAAAAAATAAAAAGCGACCGATTTATAGATATAAAAAGGCCGCTAAAATTCCATAAGGTGATAAACCTCTCACAAAACATAGCGCAACTTAGCATCACTGCTAAGACAGTCCGCAAGCTCTTAACTTGCGTCCCAACATACACTCCAAGCAAAAAAGTGCACATTTCGGCGATCCTCCCTATTCCTGCTTCTCCATGTTTGCTTCACTCCACAGGGTTAATGATTCTCGCGACCTCTACCTCATTGATTGAGGCATCTCGTATTCAGTTATTTATACAAAAAAAGTTTACGATACTCGAGAGGCTTTGTCAATCTATAACTGCTGTTTTTTGAAAAAATACTGATAAATATAGAAATCTTTACTTTTACCGAAAAAACAATCAAAATGTGAATCATCTATCCATTGCAAACGATAGTATAATTATACACAAAAATGTATGTAATACAATAAAAAAAGAACTAGAACAGAAAATTTCCTGTGTCCAGTTCCATCTCGATCATTTAAGCTGCCGCTTTCTTTGGCTCACGTCCTAGGATCGCTTGCAAAAGAACAACGACGCCATAAATGGCTAATATTAGATAAATCAAACTTGAGTATTGGGTGATTCCCCAGCCCCATGTTCGATATACGGCTAATGTAATGGCTAAAACAATTGCGGCAATCACGTTGAATAAAGCAAAAGCCCAAAGATTTCCATTTTCTTTGCGTACAAGATAAAAAACAGAGAAATAAACGCTTAACGCTAACCAGGCGATACAAGCCAGAATAACGCCCCAATAAATAAAGAATGGTAACATATCGATTCACCTCACTTTTATACAGCAGTATTGTAACACGTTTTCATTCTTTTGTCAGTGAACATTGTGATAAATTACTCAAATGCCCATAACACTTTTTTATTCCCATTTTTCTGACTTTTCAACAATAAATTTGTTCGAGTATGGGCTATAATGGAAAGTGAGGTGACAAAACATGAAACAATTAACAGTAGACGAAGCAGCAAAAGAGATATTAGCTTATCAGCAAATTACATTTTTGACCGGTGCAGGGGTATCCACACCTTCTGGAGTGCCAGACTATCGATCTTTGTCAGGAATCTACCACGGGATGGAGCAGCCGGAATACTTGCTGAGTCATCAAGCAATGGTGAATGAACCGGATAAATTCTATCAATTTGTCAAAAAGATTTATCATCCTGAAGCAAAACCCAATATCATTCATTTGGAAATAGCACATCTAGCGAAAGAAAAAAATGTTTGGGTTGTTTCCCAAAACATCGACGGTTTGCACGCAAAGGCTAAAAGCCCGCAACTCGTCAATTTTCATGGGAGTCTGTATCAATGTCATTGTCGAAAGTGTCAACAAACGGTAGACTGGAAAGAATATCTTCACAGCGACAAACATCAAGCATGCGGAGGACAAATACGCCCAGACATCGTGTTATATGGTGAAGGGTTTCAAGATGAAGTCATGGAGCAGGCGGCTTATGCCGTCAGCCAAGCAGAGCTGATCGTCATTGTTGGAACGAGTTTTCAAGTTCATCCGTTTTGTGATCTGGTACAGTTTCGCCAGCCGTCAGCCAAAATCTTAGTAATCAATCAAACGCCTGTTTATTTAGCGGAGCCTTATACGTTTATTCAAGAAGACGGAGCGGTTGTTTTCAAAAAAATACAAGAATTAGGAGCAGATTATGACTGAATTCAAAACCGAAAAAGAAAAAATGATTGCAGGCGAGCTTTATTTTGCCAATGATCCTGAGCTGGTTGCCGACCGTATGTTTGCAAGAAGTCAAAGCCAAATCATCAACCAAGCAGAATCAGCGGAACTGCGATCCCAATTGTTGAAAGAGACTTTTGGCCGTACAGGGAAAAAAATCTATATGGAGCCAGTTATCAATTTTGATTACGGATATAATATATTTGTTGGTGAGAATTTTTATGCAAATTTCAATTGTACATTTTTAGATGTCAGCACGATTGAAATCGGTGATAACTGCATGTTCGCTCCGAATGTCCAGCTTTACACGGCGACGCATCCACTACATCCAGTGAAACGTAACAGCGGTCTGGAGTACGCAAAACCCATTAAAATCGGTAATAATGTTTGGTTAGGCGGAGGAGTTATCGTCACGCCGGGTGTCACTCTAGGGGACAACGTAGTAGTCGGCGCAGGTTCGGTTGTGACCAAATCTTTTCCCGACAATGTAGTGATTGCAGGAAATCCTGCTCGTATCATCAAGACAGTAGAGGAAGAACTAACAGAAGAGTCTCTTGAAACATTACGTCATAAGATCGATATGATCGATCGAGAGTTGGTTGCTTTATTAGAAAAAAGAATGGATACGGTAACTAAAATAGGACAAGTGAAAAAAGAAGAAAACCAAGCAGTTTATGATGCAAAAAGAGAGCAGCAAGTATTGGATAAAGTTGTTAGTCTTCTGAAAAATAAGGGATATAAGGAAACAATAACAGACACGTATGTTGATTTGATGAAACACTCGCGCGAATACCAAAACAAAATGAAGGAGGAATAAGTGTGATCGAAGGAGAGACACGGCGAAAACAAATCATGCAAACCTTGGCAAATACAGAAAAACCAGTGAGTGCTAGCAAGTTTGCGAAAACTTTTGGAGTCAGCCGTCAGATCATTGTAGGCGATATTGCTTTACTACGAGCTGCAGGTAAAAGTATCGTGGCAACAGCAAGAGGTTATATCCTCGAAACAGAAGAAACCAATACTGGGCACATCAGTAAAATCGCTGTCCAGCATGGAAAAGATCAAACAGAAGAAGAACTGAGACTAATCGTTGAAAATGGTGGTGAAATCATTGATGTAATTGTGGAACATCCCCTTTACGGTGAGTTAGCAGGAACTTTGCACATCAAAACGACACAAGATATCGATTCCTTTATGAGACGTTATCAAAAAAGTAATGCTACTTTGTTATCCGAATTAACAGGCGGCATCCATCTGCATACGATCCGCTACCCAGAAAAGCATATGCTGAAAAACATCAAACAAAAACTAGCTGAAGCAGGAATTCTCTACGAAGGATAACATCGTAGCTGCTACTTTTTATCCTAGAAACTATTCTATCATCTCTGAGATAAACACCCATATGGAAGAAATAAGAAAAAATAAGAAAAGATGCGTATCCAATACACAGAATTTTTTGGAATTGCGATTTCTAGATGTCTATCTAAATTTCGATTAGTGGAGAAACATAAAAAAGGGAAGTGCAGCTTTTGAGCACTCCCCTTTTTTATAAAGCTTTCTTGTAGCATAGTATCGAAGGAACCTGCCAATTCTCTACTCGATTACCAATACGCCTTCTTTTAGTGCAAATGGATTTTGATCGTTGATGTGGTCATAGAACATCACACCGTTGATATGGTCGATTTCATGTTGAACGACGATCGATTCATAATTCTTCAAACGAATCTTGTGTTTTTCACCATTCATATCATAATAAGACACAGTGATTTTGGCATGGCGAACAACATATCCTGGTACTTCTCGATCAACAGATAAACAGCCTTCACCTTCCCCTAAACAAGCATCTTGAACAGAATGGCTCAAAATTTTAGGATTATACATAACAGTACTTAGAGAAGGTCCATCTGCCTCTGGGTCAGGACTTGGTACGTGAACAGCAATGATTCTTTTAGAAATATCTAATTGAGGAGCAGCTAAGCCAACACCGCCTCGTAAGTGTAGTTCTTCAGCTTTGATTGGATCTTGGCTGTTTTTTAAGAACTCAAGCATCTCTTTTCCTAAAGAGATATCTTCTTCGCTTAATGGAAGAGAAACTTCTTTTGCAACTTCGCGTAAGGTCGGATTTCCTTCACGAATGATATCATCCATTGTAATCATGGAATATGTACCCCTTTCTTAAAAGACTGTGTTTCAAGTCTATTTTCGCATTATAGTTTACCACAAAAATGGAAAAGTAGTAGTAAGATTGTTTGAAAACTACCTTTTCTTAATGATTAACTACTTGATTTTCAACCCGGTTTCAGGTAAAGTATAGCTGTGTGCTCTAGGCACATGACCTGCCACTTGGTTAAGCGAATCACCAACGTTTTACTCAGTCGCAGGGGAATAATCGAAAGAGGTGAAAGAAATGGCAATTTCAAAAGAACGCAAGAATGAAATCATCAACGAATACGCTCGCCATGAAGGGGATACTGGTTCTCCAGAAGTACAAATCGCTGTATTAACTGAAGAAATCAACCACTTGAATGAACATGCACGCGTGCACAAAAAAGACCATCATTCATACCGCGGCCTAATGAAAAAAGTTGGTCACCGCCGTAACTTGTTAGCTTACTTACGTAAAACTGACGTTCAACGTTACCGCGAATTGATCAAACGTTTAGGCTTGCGTCGTTAATTTTAGTCAAAAAGAGTGGGATTCACATGAATCTCACTTTTTTTACTCGTATATCAATTAAGTAAAATTCCGTGATCAAGCTAGATGGACTCCTACTAACCAAATGAAAGCTGCTCAAAAGACGGCTTTCGGCAGTTTTCATTTGTTTAGTAGCGTCTTGCTTTCACGAGAAGGAAAAGGAGAAGTTATGTCAGAAAAACAAGTATTCAAAACGACATGGGGCGGCCGTCCCTTACAAATCGAAGTCGGTCAGCTAGCAAAACAAGCAAACGGAGCCGTTTTAGTCCGTTATGGAGATACAGTAGTCTTAAGTGCAGCTGTGGCCTCTAAAGAAGCAAAAGATACAGACTTTTTCCCATTAACGATCAATTATGAAGAAAAAATGTATGCAGCAGGGAAAATCCCTGGAGGTTTCATCAAACGAGAAGGCCGTCCAAGTACGGAAGCAACATTGACTGCCCGTTTGATCGACCGTCCAATTCGCCCGATGTTTGCAGAAGGCTTCCGTAATGAAGTCCAAGTAACGAACATCGTGATGAGTGTAGAAACAGACTGCTCGCCAGCTGTGGCAGCAATGCTAGGTTCTTCTTTAGCACTATCAATCTCAGATATCCCATTTGACGGCCCAATCGCAGGCGTAGAAGTTGGTCGTGTAAATGGCGAGTACGTCTTGAATCCAACAGTAGAACAAGCAGAACAAACAGATATCGAATTGACTGTTGCCGGAACGAAACAAGCCATCAATATGGTTGAAAGCGGCGCGAAAGAAGTTTCAGAAGAAGACATGCTTGGTGCATTGCTGTTTGGTTTTGACGCTATCAAAGAGTTAGTTGCTTTCCAAGAAGAAATCGTTCAAGCAGTAGGGAAAGAAAAAATGGAAGTGACTTTACTGCAAGTTGATGAAGTATTGAAAAAAGAAATCTTTGATGCTTCTTACACTACAATGAAAGCAGCAGTAATGACTGAAGAAAAACTTGCTCGCGAAGATAATATCGAGCAAGTGAAGATCGATATCCGCGAAGCTTATGCTGAGAAATTTGCAGGTCATGAAGATGAAGATCACTTGTTGAAAGAAGTTAAACAAATCACAGAAGATCTTGAAAAAGATGTCGTACGTGAATTGATCACCATCGATAAGATCCGTCCTGACGGGCGTAAATTGGATGAAATCCGTCCATTGTCATCAGAGGTCAGCTTATTGCCACGTGTACATGGATCAGGTTTGTTCACACGAGGACAAACACAAGCTTTATCAGCTTGTACACTCGCACCTCTAGGAGAGCACCAAATCATTGATGGTTTAGGGGTGGAAGTCAGCAAACGATTCATCCACCACTACAATTTCCCTCAATTTTCTGTTGGTTCTACAGGACGTGCAGGTTCTCCAGGGCGTCGGGAAATCGGACATGGCGCATTAGGTGAACGTGCGTTAGCACAAGTAATCCCTTCAGAAGAAGAATTTCCTTATACGATCCGTTTAGTAGCAGAAGTATTGGAATCAAATGGTTCTTCTTCCCAAGCAAGTATCTGTGCTGGCACATTAGCATTGATGGATGCAGGTGTACCAATCAAAGCACCAGTCGCCGGTATTGCGATGGGACTTGTTTCTGATGGTGAAAACTATACGATCCTAACTGATATCCAAGGGCTGGAAGATCATCTTGGCGATATGGACTTTAAAGTTGCCGGTACAAAAGATGGTATCACTGCTTTACAGATGGATATCAAGATTCAAGGAATCACAGAACAAATCCTAACTGAAGCATTAACTCAAGCAAAACAAGCACGTATGGAAATCTTAGAAGAATTGACTTCAACGATTGCTGCTCCACGTGAAGAATTAAGCCAATATGCACCAAAAATCGAAATGATCCAGATCGAACCTGCTAAAATCAAAGATGTTATCGGTAAAGGCGGCGATACGATCAACGGAATCATCGATGAAACTGGTGTGAAAATCGATATCGATCAAGATGGAAAAGTAAGTATTGCTTCAGCTGATGCAGAAATGATCAAAAAAGCTATCAAGATCATCGAAGATTTGACCAAAGAAGTCAAAGTTGGTGAAGTTTATCTAGGGAAAGTTGTCCGTATCGAAAAATTCGGTGCATTCGTCAACTTGATCAAAGGAAAAGATGGACTTGTCCATATTTCCCAATTAGCAAACGATCGTGTCAATAAAGTCGAAGATGTTGTTAAACTAGGTGATGAGATCCTTGTGAAAGTAACTGAAATCGATAAACAAGGACGCGTAAATCTGTCAAGAAAAGCAATGTTGAACGAAGATGGTTCAACGAAAAATGAAGAAAAATAATTTAATTCATAGGAATAATGTACTTGTGATCGTGAAGGTGACAGGGGGACAATAATTATTCGAAAAAAGGGGACTGTGACAAAAGCCGTGTCACAGTCCTTTTTTTGCGAATAAACGGTGTTCAAAAGCTTGCATCTGCGGTAATAAGTCCAGCCAAGTTAAAAACATAAGAAGCTGTTTTTACTTGGCTGTTCTTATTACTTGATGCAGGGCAGCTTTTTCACAACCTCTTGGTACACGGTGTTCCAGAAGTAGCTTCTTCGGCAATAAGCCGAAATATCACAAAAATTTGAGAAGCAATTTTCGTAAATTCCTTCTTATTTCTTGAAGCTGACCACTTCTGTCACAACCTCTTTGATTACTTCGTTTGATTTTATTTTAATATAAGTTGATTAAAAGAGAGCATGATTTGTTTTATTTTCTCACTAATTTTTCCAACACAACTAAGAATACCATAAAAGCTGATTTTGGAGGAGGTTCCTACTACAAGTCTAAAACGAAATTTAAGACTTTTCCTCATAAAATACTGGTTTATTTTGGTCTCATGTAAAACTCGCTGAAGGCCTCTTCACTTATAAATGCTTCCCCAGCTGCCAGTACGTCTTTCATTTGGATCGAATCGATGATTTCAGGAAGATCAAATAAAGTTCGATCGCCAAATAAACTTTGCGTAAATTGATTGGCAATATATTCGATCGAATTTAATGATTGGAAATATTGTCCAAGCATTTTCTTCTTCAGCAAATCGAGATTTGTTTCTGACACTTCCGGATCATCAGCGAATCCAAGAATGATTTCTTTGACTTTTTCTGCTGCTTTCTCTGGTTCGTCCGTATCTCCGCTGAAGTCCGCAAAGTGAAATTCACGATCCAAGCTGAATTCAAAACCAAAGCTGTCATCGATAATTCCTTGATTGTACATCGCTAGATAGTTTCGAGAAGTATTGCCTAAAATCATTTGGAACAACAGATTGATTGCTGTTTTATAGCGTAACAGTTCTGTTCCTTCTTGCGGCAATGTGTCTAATCCTTTAATACCAAGTACAAATTTATCTCGTGTAATGGCTGCTTCCAATGCACTTTGTTTGATGATTTCTTTTGTGTTTTCAGGGAAATAACGTACAATTTCTTGCTTTGGAGGGAAATTTTTTGCTTCTTGGTTTTCCCGAATAAGTTTCATCAATTTCTCAGGCTCCATCTTACCAACTACAAATAAAACCATATTGCTTGGCTGATAAAACGTCCGATAGCACGTATACAAGTCTTGAGCTGTGATTTTGTCGATACTTTCAACCGTGCCCGCAATATCGATATGCAATGGGTGTGTAGGATACAAGTTATTTAGTATGCCAAAAAACATCCGCCAGTTAGGGTCGTCTTCATACATTTGGATTTCCTGACCGATGATTCCTTTTTCCTTGTTTACAGTTTCTTCTGTGAAGTAAGGTGCTTGTACAAAATCGATCAGAGTCGTCAGATTCTTTTCTACCTGATCCGTCGTAGAAAACAGATAGCTGGTTTTCGTAAAACTTGTGAAAGCATTGGCGGAAGCTCCTTGTTTCCCAAATAATTGAAAGACATCACCATCTTCTTTTTCAAACAACTTATGTTCTAAAAAATGGGCAATTCCATCTGGAACTTTCACCTTTTCTTTTTCACCATAGGGAATAAATTCGTTATCGATCGAACCATAATTCGTACTGAACAAACCATATGTCTTGTGATAGTCATTTTTAGGCAACAAATACACGGTCAAACCGTTTGGCAGTACTTCATGATAAAGTGTTTCATTGATTTGCTCATATTCTGTTTTATTCATTTGCATTTCCTCCTGCTAAAAAGAAGATCGCCTGCAATTCGATTTGCTCAGCCACTTGTTGTATCTCTTTGATTGTCACGCTTTCCATGCGTTTCAACCATTCTTCATCAGATAATTTTGTTTCCGGCAGCCAGCTGTCCAAAAAAGAAGCTTCGATTGCCGCTTGCGGAGAGTCTAGAGAAAGCAGATATTGGTTTCTCAGCATTGCTTTTGTCTGAGACAGTTCCAACTCTGTTATTTCACCATTTCGCAAACTTTCTAATTGCTCGTGAATCAGATGAAGTACTTGATTTCGGTTCTTTTCATCGATACCGGTTTGGACACTCATGAATCCTCGGAACGTATCCACGCTACTAGAGGCATAATAAGCTAGACTTTCTTTCTCTCTGACATTCATGAAAAGTTTAGAGTGAGGAAAACCGCCAAATAAACCGTTAAAGACCATTAGCGCAAAACGTTCTGGTTCATCGTAATACACATTTGTCTGATAAGCTAGGTTCAGCTTTGCTTGAACGATTGGCTCACGTACTTGTCGTTCCTTCACGATATTCACTTGAGGTTGGGTATAAAACAGATCTGGATAAACTGTTTCCCGCGACTCAAATGGTAATTGCCCAACTGCTTCAGCTGCTTTGTCCGGATCAACATCGCCGACAACAAAAATGTCGATTTGATCATTTGCCATCATTTCTTGATAGTAGGACGCTAGCGAACTAGCAGTGATCTTGTCCAAATCTTCGACTACGCCCAACCCTGGGATCTTTTGTTCCGGGCTGTTTTCAAAATAAAGTTCTTGCAAGGCATAGGAAGCAAAAGTTTGTTTATCTTCCTTCAAACTTTCCAAATATAGACGCAGATTGTTCTTTTCCAAGTCAAACGTCAACTGATCAAACTGATGATTTTTAATATTTGGATAAAATAAAACCTCTTTTAAAAAATCTACCGCTTGAGAAAAAAGGTTTGGATCATTGACATATTCACCATTCACAAAACTGATCCCTGCGTTTAGCCAATGTAAATTTCCTTTTTTTCTAACTGATAATCCAAAGCTTGCGCCATAAAGCTCTGCAAGTTGCGCACTTAACTTTGTCTGATCCGGATAATTCAAACTATTTGTTTCCAACATGCTGCTGAGAAGTGAACGTTTCGTGATGACTTCTTGTTGCAGACGCGCAGTAAAACGGATAAAAATCCGGATCGTTTTGTATTGTTTTGTTGGTAAGACATGAAGATTCACGCCTTCTGCCAATTGATACACCATATTTATATGCTCCTTTTCACAGATGATTGCCCGCTTACTCTTTTAATGGGTCAACCTGCCTTTTTTACTTATTCCTCTGCTTGAAATTTATAAGTTCAGGCAATTCGCCGTTTTTTCTAAATGATGTTACACTTTATAGTATAGCATAGATGTTTTTTATCAAAAGAAACAGACGGCTAAAAGCGTATATTGTTTTTTTATTTTTTATTTTTCAATATACTAAAGACAAATAAAAGAAGGGAGGGTCATTCATGATCAAAGAATTCAAAGAGTTCATCATGCGTGGAGATGTCTTGGATCTTGCTGTCGGCGTTGTTATTGGTAGTGCGTTTACAAGCATCGTAAACCAAGTGGTGCAAGGCTTGATCACACCACTAATAGGTTGGTTTGTCGCAATGATCACAGGTACTTCTGATTTAGAAGGAGCACTTTCAATTCTTGACTGGTCGCCGACAAAAGGCGTCACATTTGCGTTTGGTAACGTTATTAGTGCTATCATTACATTTCTGATCACTGGTTTTGTCTTATTCTTAGTTGTCAAAGCGGCAAACCGTGCGAAGAATTTACGCTCCAAAGAAGAGCAAGTGGAAGTGGAAGAAACTCCTACTGCAGAAGATTATCTTAGTGACATACGCGATCTTCTTGCCAAACAAGTGGCAGAAGACAATACACATCCAGTAGAGCAAACAAATCTTTCCGATACTTCTAAATAATAAAGAATCTAAAAAAAAAGAAAGCCGATTTTCAGTGTCGGCTTTCTTTTTTTAGATTCTTAACTTGCTACTTGTTCCTTTTTCATGTCGATATGTGGAATATCATCTTCCAAATACACATCTGAGATTGCCTTGAATCCAAACGACTCATAAAAAGCTTGTAGGTATTCTTGTGCGCCGATCACGATTGGTTTTTCTGGAAAATTTTTCTGGATCATGTTAATCGTTTCTTGAACAATCTTTCTTCCTAAACCATCTTTACGGTTGTCCTGATGAACAAGGACACGTCCAAAATGGATACTCTCCGCTTCTTCATATACTCGCGTGTAGGCAAGGATCTTCCCATCAGTATCTTGAAAAAACGTATGCCAAGCTTGTCCATCAATGTCATCAACTTCTTGATAAGGACACTGTTGTTCCACAACAAAAACTGCGATTCGTTCTTTGACGATCGCGTAAAACTCTGCTGTTGACAATTCTTCAAATTTCTTTACCTGATATTCCACTAAGCAAACGCCCCCTGCTTTTTTATTCTTAGCATACCGATTTGCACACAAAAAAGCAAACGAACCTTACGAATCTCAGGCTCGTTTGCTTTTTAAACTGCTTCAGTTAAAAATTCGATCTCAACTGTCCGAGTAAGTACATCTGAATAGCTGTAAGATACTCGTTCAAAAGAATTTTCTTCAGGATCCAAATCAACAACGAATACTGAAGGATAGGTTTCTGTTAAAACGCCGCGGCGTTCTGTTTGACGCTTTCTTCCTGTCTGAGCAACCAACATGATTGGGCTGCCGATACGACCTTCTAAATCTTTCTTGATTGAAGCTAAAGTTGTTGGCATACAGTTCACCTCTACTATCAACTATACCACATATTTTTAAAAATTTCAAGTTTACCATAAAAAAAAAAGAAATGCAATAAAAATAAATAAGAAGCTCATTAAGATTTTTCTAAATTATTCCTCATTATAAAATTTCAAGTGTTTTTTTATTTTGAGTTTTACTCTCCCGTAAGCGCTCATTACTTGCTTGTGATCCATTGCTAAACATTCAGCCATGTCTACAAAATCAACGCCTTGCATATAATAATGAAAAATTTTAGCTTCT
>OLNE01001631.1_pt1 | contig 15601 bp, 15 predicted proteins | sample 1672431 | NCBI WGS metagenome assembly OLNE01 (sample SAMEA3136685, study PRJEB25190) | human gut metagenome | reverse complement strand
GGCGCGACAGTGGCGGCGCTGAGACGGTAACCACGGTCATTGTTTCAACCCACGCGCCCGCGAGGGGCGCGACTCCGGTTCTATGCACTCACACTGCATAGAACCAATTACACTATACCGCAAATCGCTTTCTGCTGATTTCTCAACCCTCATAACACCCATTCGACGTGCAAATCCCGCACGAACCTCTCTGGGAAATCTGCAGAGCTTAAGGTTCGCACGGGACTTTCGGACAGAAACTGTATACACATCGAGGCGGAACTACCTGTGCGCAAGACGCTAACTCACCCCGCCAACCCCCATCAAATAATGAAGGGTTCATCCGGGTTGTACGGCACACGTGTGCCAATATGCTCCACACGGTTTTCCCAGTTCTTGCCAAGATTATAGAGCCTCACCGTATCCTGTGACTGGTCGCAAATCTTCTCAAGCTCGTGCTTGATTTCGGCGTATTGGGCAGGCGTGATAGAACATTCAAACACCGAGTTTTGAACGCGCTGCCCATACCTCACGCACAGGCGAGCGACCTTGGCAAGCCGTCGCTCCCCTGCGGCATTCGCCGTCGATACATCGTAGACAATGAGCACGTACATGCCACCCATCACCTCCAGACAAAGGCGGGATAGTCGTCCACTTCCCCCCTCACATATCGGGCCAGCAGTTGCGCCTGGACATAGGGCAGCAGCCCCAAGGGTATCTTCTCGCGCAGGAAGGGGTGAGTCACCTCTTCCTGCTTGCGGCTCTGCCACAGCCCAATCAGGCGCTTGCGCTCTTCGTCCTTGAGCTCAAACCCCGTTTCTGTACTGCCGATAAAAGCATCAGTCGAGACCTGCCGCCTATTGACGATGCTCAAAACGAAGCGGTCTACCAGGTAAGCGCGCAATTCCTCCATGGCATCGAGCGCAAGGCTCAACCTCCCCGGTCGGTCTACATGGAAGAATCCAACATAAGGGTCAAGCCCAACCGTATTGCAGGCCGACGCCATGTCGTGCGCAAGAAGCGAGTAAAACAATGAAAGCAGGGCATTCAGCTCATCGCGCGGCGGCCTACGGCTACGCCCGCCAAACACAAAGCCCGTATCTTGCACCACCAGCTCGTCAAATACCGAGAAGTACGCATCCGCCGCCTTGCCCTCCAACCCCATCAGCCCATCGCGCGTCATTGCCGCAGGCACTTGTCCAAGCAGCACATCAATCGTCTCCATAGCCAACGTCACGTGCCCATCACCTGCATCAGCGTGGTCACTTTGAAACCTCCGGAGCACCGTCCGCTGATTTCGTACCTTTGCCACAACAAAACGCTTGGCTACCGCAAGGCTCCGCTCCACATCATCGGCCATGCGATACTGCGCCCGACGCAACAAGACATTCCCCGTCGGCTCCCCAACGACTCGCGCGAGAAATTTGCCGCTCATGCCAAGAAAAGAAACGCCGATGCCTCGCTGGGCACACTCTCCCATCAAAGCAGGAGACATGCCCAGGCTTCCAAACAGCACCATACCTTCAAGCAGATGCAAGGGGACCCGAAGGAGCACCTTACCCTCATGCTCGACAACAACGTTGCCATTGTCAGTACGCAGATAAGACTGCGGTGTCATCACATAAAGCGTGTTGAGCAAGTGCCTCACATCGTCCCCCTATCCACGCACGTCCAATCGATTCCCAGGTCTCTCCAGTAGCCAGAAGCATTCGACGTAAATATCTCGGGAGCGCATTCATTTTTCAGGGAACATCGAGCACAGCGTGCCGACTTCTTTGCGCGTGGCGTTTCGCCCGCCCGAAGCAACTCGTGCATGCGCCGCGCCATTTCCTCAACGCGCTCACGAAGCTCGCCGGTAACTTCAACCCGCTCTCTGCGCCGCGTCTCTCCGTAAAAGAGGCATCCTGATGTCACAGGAACCTCGTACATCTCTTCGAGGCACAGTGCCTGAGCCACCAGCTGCAAGCGATCATGATCGGCACTTTTAAACCGTCCCTTTTTGTACTCAACGGGTCGCAGGCCATAGTATCCATCGCCCCTCAAGACACCGGTCTCCTCATTACAGGGGAAGAATTCAACAACATCCGACTCCCCTGCAAATCCCAAACGCCGACTGAAGATTCGCATTGAGCGTTCGGCAATAACACCTTTGTCGCTTGAATACCCCGCGAGATGCGCACGCTCATGAAATTGCTCGCCCAGCGTCGTGTCGAGGTTCTCCTCCCACCTGCACTCCAGGTGAATCAGCGCCCACTGTCGCTCACAATAGGAAAAGTGCTGAATGCCAGAGAGCGGCAGCAGGTCATCATCGCCATAGCAGGTCCCTCCTCTCGGAAGTTCGCCCGCATCTACAGCGCCCACCATACTGCCGCTCATCAGTTGCTACTAACCGCGCGGAGTCAGCTCGTCAAAAACCGAGACAGACACTCCCTCGGGCAGAGACGCCTCGTCAATCTCGATGGCATAGTCCTCATACGAGCGAGCGGGGCCCTCAGTCACGCGATGCGCCGAGACAAGGTCGAAAAGACGATGTGCAGGTGCGTTGCCCAGTATCGAATCATGTTTGAACAAAACGAGCTTGCGCGAAGTCATAAGCCCACGAGCTGCACTGCGGTCGCACTCAAACATGTTCATGAGCGCCTCGCAGAGCAAATCGAGGTCTGCCTGGGAGAAACCTGACTTAGCAGCAAGGGCAGCAGACACAAAGCCCTCGAGTCGGTACAGACCGTACGGGACATACTGCTTGCGCCCCATCGTGCGCTCTTTTTCGATGTCCTTTTCATTCGTAACTGCCATACGAGTGATGCTCATCTCTTGAGGAAGCACCGGCTCCGCAGACTGGGAGAAGCACAGCTGCACCGGACCGCGCACTTGACCGCAGTTGACACCCGTAGTCATGACTGCACCGAATGTACGGATGTCATAAAAGTTGTCACACATAAATTGAGTGACCTTACGACGAGCCTCCTCATCTTTGGGAAGCTTGTCGGATGGCTTCATCTCATTGCGTACATATGCCTCTTCATTTCTCTTGTTGAGAACCACGCCCTCCTGCACGTAAATGCGATAGCCCTGGTCCCCTACGACCTCGCCATCTCGCACGAGGTCGACGTAGTTGCGAATCTTGCGCTTGATGCACACATCCGACACGATGCCGATGCCCATCTCCGGATCGATGCGAGGCATGTTGCCCGCATCGGGATCGCCGTTGGGGTTGCCGTTCTCAACATCAAAGTAGAACACGAAGTCATAGCGGTTCTTAATGGGCTCAGACATAATTCCTACTCCCCTTCTTCCTGGTTGTTCTCGGCACCCTCGGGCATTACATCCTGACCAGCAGCCTTCTTGCTGGTATATAGATCCTTCTTCTGCTGGTAATACCCTATGTAAAACTCACCCTGCTGGTCATACGTCAGCGTCGCGGGGAACGGATTCGTATCCGGCATGAGCGCGATAATCTCACTGATTTTGCGATCAGTCGCAACTCCGTACTCACTTTTACTGATGTGATGTTGAGCAAGCTTGAGCAGCTGCGGAAAGACGCGCGCCGGAGTCGTTGCGGCCGACCCGATGTAGCGGTCGCGTATCGCCGCGTTAATGTTCGTCTTTTTGCCGTTGCCTATAGCTTCGACCTGCACTTTCTCCAGGACGGCGAACAACCGCCCCAAGAGATAACCGATGTGGGTGTTTTCCTCATTCAGCGCCATCAACAGACTCCTTTCATAGTCTTGGCCCGTTTTTATGCCCAAGCGCTCACGGCGCACCAGATAGGCGCGCATCATTGCCGCACGACGCCCCATGTCCCAAACGTTGCGTCCGGCATGATCAGCCCGCATCCGCACAAGCAGCTGTTCGTAGAGGGCATCCGGGAATCGCGTGCCCCTGATGAGCGCACGCATACACGAAGTGACAAGCGGCGAGGGTATATCCTCATGCTTGCCCAGTGGCGCCACCTGCTCCAAATAGGACTTCATGGAGCATGGTGCGACTCCCACCATCTCGGTATCTCTCAAGAATGCAGCTAGATTTTCGCGCAGCTCTCCCAGGCTTCCTTCTTCGTAGAATCGCACAGCAAGACGAGCCTGATAGGGAGCGATTCCCAAGATGTGATACCGCGCGTCCTCATCGATATCAGGTATCGAGAGACCAGATTTGACACGGGCAAGTTGGCGCCTAATCGTGTCAAGCAGCTCCTGATCTTCGACCTTGCGCGCTTGCGCCATCTGGTCTTCCATTCCCATGGCAAGTGCAAGCAGCCCAAGTTCGGACGCGCTGTCTCGTTCTGTCCAAAAGGCAACGGTATCCTGCCCCACACGCGTACGATGGTTTTCGGACTTGAGCAAATAGCGCAAGGCCTCACCGCTTTTATATGCAGCTTCCTGTGAGATGTTCGCTTTGTCCTGACCGTACGAACAGAACGCAACCTTGTTGAATGAAACAAGCGACGCGCCGGACGAATTGGCGCCTGAGACGCCAGTGACTTGAGGAAAGAGACGCGCTATGGGACCTTGCTCTCCAGTTACCAGACACATGCCCTCTTCGGCGCCCTGAGCACTCTGAGCGTTTGCATAACGCTCCCATGCCACCGCAAGCGCTGGCCTATTCTGAATTTGCTGCCACGCAGGATCTGACTGCAGGTGGAAAGCAATAGTCGCTTTGCTCGACGCCAGTTCCTCCCACATGGCGGTTGGCAAACCGTTGGCATATGGCCCTTTTTCGATAAAAGCCAGAAAAGCGCGCGCCGCTTCGTCGTCCACGCCCTCAAGCACAGCACGGTTTTTGTCAACGAAGTCACGGCGGGCTTCGGCATCGCGCTTGGCTTCACCGCCAAAGATGTATTGTGCGTTGTCGGCATACACAAAAGCGCACACGCCCGACGTGCGCGTAATATCGGGCAGCAGCTTCGGCATAGGGGCGTTCTTGGGGTTCTTCGCCCCGGGCTTTACCAATGGAATGCAAGATACGTAGTCGCCCGAAGCCGTGATGGTAATTTCCCACCCAACATTTTTTACCGTCCAGAACCGTGGGCACAACTCTTCAAACCCAGCGTCTCGGTCAGTCGGGCTGGCCTTAGGCTTCATGTCATAGTATGCGTACAAATCGCCGAGAATCATGCCATCACCCGGTCTCGCGCCGCCGCGACATCGATGACACCATGTACCATGCGCGCCCTAAAGAACATGGGGCGCATGTCGTTCTCATAGTCGAGGTCATACAGCATGAAACCAAGGTCTTTGTCCTCGACATCGGCATAATAGGAGGCGGGAAGCTCGTCAGCATCCTCGACAAGTGAGACCTCTGCGGGAAACTCGCGACACCCTAAATACGGCTGGTTGAAGCATTGCCCCTTGCGCAACCGCCTCAGCGCAATGTTGTAGTGTTTCTCGGGCGTATCGACTGCAGGTTCCCCTTTGCCCGTCAGCTCAAAGTGAGCCTTTACCACATAGTCCACATCGGTAAGGTACAACGTGTTACGTTGTTGTCTCTGGCTTGGATCAGAAGCGGCTATCGCAGGGGGTTCTCCACCTACCGTATAGGCTTTCTTGAAGTCAGAGAAGTTTCCCTTTGAGCCCACCTCATTGCGTCGTATTGAATCGAACTCAATGCGATTGAGCACTTCAATCGAATCAATAATCCATTTTAGCTCGGGCTTATAGTAAACCGCTTCGATGATACCGCGTGCAGCCGAGGGCGTCATCACGTCATAGCTCACGCGCTCGGTATGAAACTCTGGGCGGCTAAAAACCGCACGCGGACCCTTAACACGCACGCAAATGCCAAATCCCATTCTGACCTCCTTTCGCAACCGTGTCGCACAAGGCAGACAACTTACACCATCAGAAGATCGAGCTCACCCTCGCCCACCTTAAGCAAACCAACCTCCTCTGAGTACAGCGAAGCAGAACCCGGGCGGGTCTCAAGCACATAGTACGCACCCACCGGACGGAAATAGGATTCGTATTGTTGGAGCGCCCAACGGGGAATCGAGACACTGAACCTCTGGAGGACACGCCACAAATCCGATGAAACCTCACCCGACTCTACCCGCTCCAGCAGGGCCATGCCTTCTTCGCCCCATGGCACAAACACCGCAATGGTGTCATCAGCAATAAACTGGTAGTCGTTCGCATATTGCTCGAACGAAAGCTTGCCTGCGGAGGCGGCGCCGGGGGTCTCATCGCCACCTGCAATATCGCGCAGGATGCCGCATGCATCTAGCCCATTGAACCCATAGCCGCTTTGCGAGCCATAGCGCCGATTGAAGAAATAACGCACGCCGGCGCGACCGAATGGGTCCTCCCCCGCATCGCTCTGCACGCGTATGGTCTCAAGGCCCAGTTGACGCATTGACGCCAACCAGTTGCGCGTCGAAGGTTTCGTTTCTGTACCTGCACTATCGCGTGCCTCACGAGATGGCCGAATGTCAGGACACTCAAACACAATGACCTGACCACAAGAAAGCTTGCCTCCACGGTTACAGCGCCCCGCGGCCTGGACAATCGAGTCGATACCAGCCATCTCACGCAATACAACAGGAAAGTCAACGTCAACGCCCGCCTCGATGAGCTGAGTCGACACAACGCGGCACGGCAGTCCGTCACGCAGGCGCTGCTTAATCTCGGCGATAATGAGGCTGCGATGCTCGGGAATCATGCGGGCGCTGAGATGGAAGGTACCGCCCCCGCATCCAGGGCGTTCCCTCAGCGCCTCGTAAACAGTGCGGGCGCCGTCTTGAGTTCCCACAACGCAAAGAACTTGGCCGTGCGTTGCCAGGCAATCAACCAATTCGTCCAAAGACCAGGCAGCGTCGCCAATGTGGGAGTAATCGTATGCAGTGCGCCTGCCAAGCGGCTCAAACAGCCTTCCCTCCTGGTCGTCAACAATCGGAACAGGACTGCGAGAAAATGGCCAGTATCCATCAAGATTCGGCTGGGTTGCCGTACTCAAAACAGTCGTCGTCCCCCCATAATCAGCCAACACCTGAATCATGGCGAGCGTCGGTTCCAGCAACGAGTCCGGCAATGTCTGGGCTTCGTCGAGAATGACGACGGCGTTTGCAATGTTGTGCACCTTTCGACAGCGAGACGGCTTGTTCGAGAACAGGGACTCAAACAACTGCACGTTCGTCGTGACGATAATCGGCGCGTCCCAATTCTGCACCAAAAGGCGCTCACGAAGCCACCGCTCGTCGTCCTGGGCTTCTCCCGTATCACACAAGCCTTGCCCAAAATCGTAGTTCGAATGGTGCTCGAGCACATTGCAGGCACCAAAGATCTCTTTCAACGTGGCCGCCGTCTGCTCGACAATGGAGGTATAGGGAATAGCGATGATGACGCGCTGCTGGCCATTTCGCAACGCATGGCGCAATGCAAAAGAAAGCGATGCCAGCGTCTTTCCACCGCCGGTGGGAACCTCCAACGTGAAGATGCCCGGCTCACTATCGGATGCTGCAAGGCATTGGGAGAGCACCTGGGCGCGGACAGCATTAACCGCTTTCGTTGCATCGCCCTTGGCATGCTCGGCCAGTATGCTCATATGGTTGTCGAGTATGGATGTCAGCTCGCCAAGGCTCAACGGCACATCACTGCGGGCATCGCTCAAATCAGGCTGCATGAAGTGCTCAGAATCAAGGTAATCCGCATCGACCAGAGAGCTAAAGATTACCTGCTCAGTAAAGTAGATACCAAATTCTATCTCACGTCTGGCATCATTTGTAGTGGATGCTTCTGGGCGACGAGTAAAACAGTGCGGCAGCGCTGATGGCACAGACAAGCAAGGCTCAGCCGGCAGGTCGGCTATCGTTCGGAAAGTATCCTCGAACGGCTCAATGTCCCTTGCTTCGAGACGGTCTTTGAGTGGAGTACGGCGTCCCGTTTTTGCCCAGTTCGGCATGCCACCGTGATGGCCCGCAATGGCAAATGCCAGCAGTCTGCCAACTCCATTAGCGGAATACACCCTGCTAGCAAGTTGCGCACCAGCCGTGGCATGGTCAACTTTGATTGGCGCGCCCGCCAAGCGTCGCTGGAATGCATCGCTTGCCTTGCCGGCGTCATGCAACAACCCCGCCACACGGGCCCAGTCACTTGCGCCAACAGGAGAAGCAAACTCTGCGGCCTTTTCTGCAACAGCCTCGAGGTGGTCAACAAGAAGCTGCCCATGCTCAAGGCATCCGCCCGCATCGGTGTGAGCATAGTAAACCTGCATGCAAAGCCCCCGTCTCATTGGAGGATGTCCGAAGGCACGTGTCCGATAACGCCCATCGCCCGCCGCACCGCAAGCAGTGCGGCGGGCTCCGGCAACACGCAACTTCAACACCTTACTGTTTCAATCCACGCACCGAGACTATCCATGCGACACTACACGGCAATCCTATGCCAATTATAAACTTCAGTAAAGTATTAGAGTTAAATTCTCAGGCCACAGATTAGAACATGGAGCGCGCCATGAATTGCGCCCACCGCCACGGAGAGAGTGCCCGGAAAAGGACAGATACATCCTTGTAAACAAGTAACGCCGGAGTCGCACCTCCGGCGTTAGTCAAAAATCCATGGAAGCTGCCTTGAGCCCCGCCCCGCGTCCCCTAGCGCTTCGCGAAAAACGCTACGCCGATGGCACCGGGGCCCACGTGGGTGCCAATCGTTGCGCCGATGCCGCTCGTAGGGATGGACGCAAGCCCCGCCTCATCCGCCGGGTCAACGCCAAAGAGCCCGGCGCTCCCGCGCAGGAAATCCCTCATGGCGGAGTCATCGATACCCGAGTAGGCGGCAACATGGGGCATCGTCAAATCGATGCCGCCCTCCCCTTCTACCAGGCGCGCCAACTGAGCGCGGCCGGCCTTCGCACCACGTGCCTTGCCAACCGCCACGATTGCCCCGGCCTGCACGGCCACAATCGGCTTCACGTTGAGCAGCGTGCCGCGGCCGCCGTCACGGCCGAGATGCGGCCGCCGCGGCGCAGGTATTCGAGCGTGTCGAGCAGGGCGAACACCCGAATGTCCTGCTTGCGCATATTGAGCTCCTCCACAAGTTCGGAGGCACCCATGCCCTGACCCAAGCAGCACATGGCATACCTGAACAGGACCTGCTCGCCGATGCTCACGTTTTCCGAGTCCACAATGTGCACGCGGCCCCGTTCATGCAGCGGCAGCTCGTCTCGGGCCATGAGGGCGCTTGCGCACGTGCCCGACAGACCCGAGGAGACGGTGAGACACACGACTTCCTCGTCTTTCGCAAGCGAGCGCCTGAACGCCTCCTCAAAGAAGCCCGGTGAAATCTGACTCGTCGTGGGCTGCTCTTTGCCCTGGGTAAGCCTGTTGTAGAACTCCTCGTGCGTGAGGTCGACGCCGTCGAGGTACTCATGTCCTCCCATGCGCACATGCAGTGGCAAAAACGCCGCCTCTGACGCCACCACTTCATCGCGGGCAATGTCGCAGGCTGAATCGACCATCAGTTTCACGCTCATGTGCAGGGCTTTCTAGGAAGGGCACGCCTGGGCGGCCGGTTGCAGTCCGACTACGATACCCGCCGCGACGCCCACGCATGCCCCCGGGCGGTCTTCGGCATAGCAAGTACATGAGAGAAGACCGGCATACAGCCGCTGCATCGTGCGCCTCCCAAGGGGCCGCCAGCAATCATGGAACATGCAGCTGACCTGGTCGGCGCCATACAACTCGGCGCATGGGCCGTCATGCAAGCCCCGTGACGACAATCACGCCCCTGTGACGCCCGTGTGACATGGGCTTATGCTACGCTTCCCCCGCCAGCGAGAGTCCGCGCGGGCGGTGCCTGTTGAAGGGAGGCACCGCCTCATGAACCAAGAAACCTTCGGCCTGATCGTAGGCCTCGCAACGATCGGCGCGTTCCTTCTGGAGCTCGCCAAGGTCCTATACACCGTTTGCAAGAAGCTGAGTTCGCGTCGGATGGCTCGGAAGGGGGAGAAAGACACCCCAATAAACAAGTAACGCCGGAGTTGCACCTCCGGCGCTCATAAAAAATCCGCGCCGCCCGCACTCCACTTGCGGGCCTCGCTGGTAGGAGTGTACCCCATCAGATGACCAACATTCAAGACCGCTCGCCAGCCCCACGTGTCGCATTTCTAAATGATATGCCTTCCCCTAAGCCAAAGCACTCCATCTGTTTCGTGCATATCCGACTATTTTGCGACAAATTGTCGCAATTTACCTATTTGCGTCAGAATGATTGCATTATATTGGATATTGCGACATTTTAACTATATTTATTGCGTCATATGCGTCGTAATAGTATTCTTCTGTCGCAATAAGCCGCGAGACAAGGGGTATCGATGACGCCGTTACAGCTGCAAGAAACGATTCTTCTTGGAGAAGGCCCATCGGTTGAGTTCAAACGATGGGGTAATCAACCCGAATCCGACACGTTCGAAACCATCTGCTCTTTCAGCAACCGCAACGGCGGAAGCATCTATCTAGGCATCACGGACTCAGGAGACATCGCCGGGGTTCCGCGAGCTTCTCTGCTGAGCATAAAGCGCAACATCGTCAATGTCACCAACAACGAAAACGTCTTCAGCCCCACCGTTGTCACAGAATTCGAGGAAATTCAAGCAGGAGACAAAACAGTCCTGCGCGTATGGGTACCCATGAGCTCCTCGATCCACCGCTATAAAAAGATAGTGTACGACCGCGTTGAAGACGCCGACATCCGAGTCGAAACGACAGACGGGCTCGCCGGCATGTACCTACGCAAGCAAAATGTGTTTACCGAACAACGGATCTTCCCCTATCTTACCGACAGCGACCTTGCCCTTGACCGCATGGGTGAATTTCGCAGACGCGCCTACGCCAAGCATGCCGATCATCCCTGGAAGCAAATGAGCGACCGCGAGATTCTCAAAAGCATGAGGTTGTATGCGATGGATTATGCCTCGGGCGAAGAGGGATATACATTAGCGGCAGCCCTGCTCATGGGACGGGATGATGTCATCGCCTCGGTCTGTCCCGCCTACAAAACCGACGTCATAATCCGTATTGACAACACCGAGAGGTACGACGACCGTCTCTGTACCAGCACAAACCTCATTGATGCACATATGCAGATATGTAAATTCATAAGCGCATATTTACCCGACCGCTTTCACCTTGAACAAGGACAGGCCATAAGCCCGCGCGATATCATCGTCCGCGAGGTCGTCACCAACAGCCTCATTCATCGGGAATACATCAGCCCGCGCCCGGCCCGCATCATCATCGACCGTGAGAAGCTTGTCGCCGACAATGCCAGCCGCGCATCGTTTCAGGGGGCTCTCAGCCCACAGAACTCTTTTCCTACGCCGAAGAACCCCACGATCGCAAAGTTCTTCAACCAGATAGGCTTGGCCGAGGAGCTCGGGTCCGGAGTGCCAACGCTCTTTAGATACTCGCAAGCGTATACCGGAGCCAACCCCGTGCTCACAGAGGGCGACGTGTTCAAGACTGTTATACCGTTGTCACTGCCAAAAGTGGGAGAACCCATGACGCCTGGAAAGAGCGAGAAGCATTCGAACAGCGGCGCAGACCCAAACTTGACCACAGCAAGAGACACTGCACTACATGAAGCGCACGAAACCAGAATGGTCGGCCTCCCCACGGATGCGTCCCCGCGCATGTCGTCAGTCAACCGCACCGATTCTGTATACACAGCGGCAAGAGAAGTTCTTTCTCAACAACCTTTCCTGGCAGTCAAGGACATATGCGCCATACTGGGACTTTCGCCCCGCACGGCTCAACGCGAACTCGCCAAGCTGGTCGAACAGGGTCTCCTCGCCGCTGAGGGTCGGACCCGAGGAAAGACATACAGGTTGCCATAAAACAAGGCCGATCAATGTCTTTTTCCGACTCCGGTTGGCTCCTCATGAGGAGCGCGTGACATGCCTCACGAGATGGCACCGTCTGAGGCTTCATCGTAAGGAATCGCTGAGCTTTAGCTTCTCATATAGAAGTATGCCGGTATGCATATCATCATACGCATACCGGCATATCTCTTCATTCTTTTCTGTTTAAAACAGCAGGTAAACAGCCCTGTGAACTACATCATCATCGAGTGGTACAGCAGGGCGAGAATCATCGTGAGCAAGCCCGACACGCCAATCGCGATGCCGCTCATGGCACCCTCGATCTCACCGAGCTGCATGGCGCGGCTCGTGCCGATGGCGTGGCTGCACGTGCCGATTGCCACACCGGCGGCGATGGGGCTCTTCACATGGAAGACCTTGATAAGCGTGGGCGCCAGAATCGAACCCATGATACCCGTGGCGATGACGACCGCCACCGTGACCGACGTGATGCCGCCGAGCTCCTCAGACAGGCTCATGGCGATGGGCGTCGTGACCGACTTGGGCAGCATGCTCATCGTGACCGCCTCGTCCAGCCCGAACGCCTTGCACAGCAAGAATGCGCTCAACATGCTCGTGAGGCTGCCGATAAGGCACCCGGTCATAATTGGGATGAAGTGGCGCTTGAGCACTGCGATTTGGCGATACACCGAATAAGCGAGTACGGCGGTCGCGGGCCCGAGGAAGAACGAGATGAGCTGCGCGCCCTGCTGATAGTCGGCCAGCGGAATATGAAAGACCGACAAAATAACAATGATGAACGCCGTTGCCACAAGCAGGGGGTTCAACAGGGGAGAGTGGAGCTTTCCGCTCAGCCAGCGCGCGCCCTGGAACGCCACAAGCGAGATGACGATGCCAAACGCAAAAATTGCGATTGCCTCCATGGCCTATGCCTCCTTCTGAGACTCTTGACCGGCCGCCGCTGCCCTCTCCGCAGCGCGGACCTCGCTGCGTGCCATGAGGTTCGCAACAGTGGACACGGTGAACGACGTGACGAAAAAAACGATGATCGTCGTGAGGAAGGTGATGAGGACGAGCTTGATCATGACGTCCTCAATCTGGCTGAAGATTCCCATGACTGCCACGGCGGCAGGCACAAAGAAAATCGCCATATTGTCGAGCAGGAAGTCTGCCGCGTCGGAGATGCACTCCATCTTGATGACCCCGCCGAGCATAAACACGAGCAACAGCACCATCGAGCAGATGTTGGAAGGCACGTCGATGGGAAGCACGTCGCTGATCTGTTCGCCGGCAAGGCAGACTGCAATAATGAGTCCAAGCTGCAAGACAATGCGCCAAACCTTGCGCACCGCGGCAACCACCGTCTCGGCAACCGGGCGCGAGTAATGGTGTTGAAGCGCTCCGGAGGTTGAGTTGAGCTCGTTTTCACGCAAGGGCGACTGCAAGAGGGGAGCAGCCGAGCCAATTCCCTCACGAGCGGTCGCCTGGGCGACGGCTTCCTCGTCAATCATTTCCGCCTGTATCTCGGCGGCTTCTTTTTCGTCCATCTCACCGACCTGTCTTTCGCTGCTTGGGGAGGATGCTCCCCCTAGATAAAGCCCAACAGAGTACGCTTCGGCTGCGCCAAACCCGCAAAGACTCCGAGAAACTATCCGCTCTCCAAATTGCTGGCAAAGAACTGCCACATTTCTTGCCAAAAACACCTGTCTAGCTGGTTTTTGGCAATTCCGGCCTGAAGCACATTTGGTAAAGTATGATTATATGAATAGTAGTATTGCTGTATATGCCCATATATTAAACTACCTGGTAATTGAGTATATATAGACATATTTATAGATATACATACATATACTCATACGAAGATACTCAAATACTTCAATGCAGAGAGCTTCTCCTTAATAGAGTTCACGGGCAGCTGAACGCACGCCAGTAGGCGCTTGAAACCTATTGCGTCTCCCGGCGCTCTCGTCGTAATCATCATCCCGCTGCGCACATAGAAAAAGGCGGCGCCGAAGCACCGCCTTTCCCGGAATCATTTGAGGTTCGGTGGAACGCGAAAGCACTGTCCTTACAGTGAGTCGATGAACCCACGCAGCAGGTCGCTCACCGTGGTGTCGTTCTCCAGGGCATAGCGCTTCACCTTGAGAGCCTGCTCGCGAGAGACAATGATGCACAGGCGCTGATCCTTTGCCTTCTTGACCCCAGAGACAGGGTTGCCTGTAGCCGTCGTTGCAGCCGACACCGGTGCGGCCGGGGGAACGGCAACCTTGTGACCAGATGCACCCGTCGTCATGCCGAGGCGCGACAGGCGCTCAGCTGCTTCCTGCTCTGCCGACTTTGCGGTAATCTTTGCCATGCGCCTCATCCATCCTCATCTATATACATACATATAAGCACATAGGCATATTGACATATCTTGCAGGTCAATGCCCATGTGCTTATATGAATAGCAATACCTCTGCATATATAGAAAAGCTCAAAACCTACTCGCTCGTCCAACCCATATCGGTGAGGAGCTCGTCGACAAACGACTCGTAATCGCGCGCGGGAGCCGACGTGGGGGCGAACTCCACGATAGGCTTGCCAGAAGCGTGGGCTTCCTCAACCTTCACGGCCTCACGAATCTTAGTGGAGAACAGCTTACAGTTGAGCGCCGACGCCATGGTCTCGGCCTCGACGATGCTCACCTTGGCATTGTTGGTCTGACGATGGTACTTGGTGAGAAGAATGCCGGCAACCTGAAGACCGGGGTTTGTGAACTCGCGCACGTCGGCAATGGTCTGGGCAAGCTGAGTGATGCCCTTGGTCGCCAGGAACGAAGACGTGGTGGGGATGACAACGTAGTCGGCGGCAGTAAGTGCCATCGTGACGAGCAGGCCCAGGGAAGGGGAGCAGTCAATGACGCATAGGTCGTAGTCGTCGGCGACCTTGGCAAGCGCCTTCTTGAGACGAGCGGGGCCATTGAGAACTCCCAGCAGCTCCTTCTCGGCAGAGGCAAGGGTGATCTCGGCGGGAAGAAGGTCGGCGCCTTCGCGATGCACAATCGTCTCGGCGATGTCGGCGTTGCCCATGAGGACCTCATACACCGTGTCGCGGTCATAGGTCGTCTCGCCGAGCACGTCGGTGAGGTTGCCCTGGGGATCGAGGTCGACGCACAGCACGCGAGCCCCGCGCGCCGCAACGCTCGATGAAACGGCAGCGACCGTCGTTGTCTTGCACACGCCGCCCTTCTGATTGCACACCGCAACTGTCTGCATAACTACCTCCGAGTCATCTTTGAAATCTGTCGGGCCATCATAGCCACCCCCGCGGACAGATATTACTTTTCACCTATGCATATCAGAGTAAATCCACATGACCACATGTATGTATATGTATCGCTGTATATATACATACATGACTAAGTTGAGAGCATTTCAATTACGCACCTTATACCAGGTACTTTTATCTCATGCCTAGATGCACTGGCACACTCGTTCTGCCTTGCAGTTGCTTCATATAAAGAAGTATGACTATATGCATATAGCATTAATATATGTATATACATCTACATATACGCATACATATGTCAGACTTAAAGCCCTCAACCACCCAGGCGCACAACGGGAATGGGCTGCTTTCGCAAGGCGAAAACCACTCGCGCCCGATGGTAAAAACGGTAATAAAGCACTACGGCAAATGCATCCCCAAGGTGAATAAACCGCGACGTTATGGGCGTTGGCGGAGGTTGCAGAACGGTAATAAACCACCACGCCACCAGCATCCCCAAGGTGAATAAACCGCGACGTTATGGGCGTTGGCGGAGGTTGCAGAA
>OLNE01001628.1_pt1 | contig 15612 bp, 8 predicted proteins | sample 1672431 | NCBI WGS metagenome assembly OLNE01 (sample SAMEA3136685, study PRJEB25190) | human gut metagenome | reverse complement strand
TCCTTCGGTTTCATCCGCCCGTGGACACACGCGACGGTAAGATCGGGAAAGAGCTTTTGCAGCTCCTCGGCATGCTCCGAGGCCGACTTGAGCTTGCTCTCGCCCTCCTCGCCGTCCTCTACCTTCGGACAGACAACGAACACCTGATGGCCCTCTTCGACCTGCTTGCGGATAAACCCGTTCAGGCGGGCGCGGTAGCTTTCCGTTACGGCGAAGGTGTCCACCGTTTCGCGTCCCGGCGGCAGCTCGTCGAGCACGGAAACGTCGAGATCGCCGTAGATCATCAGCGCGAGCGTGCGCGGGATGGGCGTTGCCGTCATCGTAAGCTGGTCGGGTGCTGCGCCCTTCGAGCGCAAACGCGAGCGTTGGCCCACGCCGAAGCGATGCTGCTCGTCTACGACGACAAGCGAGAGGTCCGCGAACGCGAGGTCCTCGCCGAGCACCGCCGTCGTGCCAAAGAGCACGCAGGTATCGCCGGCTGCGAGCGAGACGGCCGTGGACGAGCGCTCGGCGGGAGGCGTCGAACCCGTCACGAGGGCCCAGGTGATGTTCGCGGCGTCGAAGACCGGGCCGAGCTTCTCGGCGTACTGGCGCGCGAGGACGCTCGTGGGCGCCATAACGGCGGCCTGGGTGCCGCTATCCGCGACGGCGGCGAGGGCGACTGCGGCGACGGCCGTCTTGCCCGTGCCCACGTCACCCAGAAGCAGGCGGTTCATGGGCGTTGCGGCAGCCATGTCAGCGAGAATCTCATCCGCGGCAGCACGCTGCTCGCCCGTGAGCTCGAACGGCAGCGCGGCGAGCAGGGCCTCGACGTGGGGGCCGGACGTCACGTGAGCATGGGCCGAGAGCCCCGCGAGCTCGATCTGCCTGCGCGCGAGAAGGGCCGCCTGCAGGCAAAGCAGCTCGTCATAGGCAAAACGGCGGCGGGCACGCTCGGCGGCGTGCGAGGCGCAGGGGAAGTGCGCCTCGCGGATGGCACGCGCTTCGGTCATGAGACCGCGGGCCGCGACGAGCCTGGCGGGCATAAAGTCGCAGGCGTCACCCCAGTCAGCGAGCGCGGCGCTCTCGATGCGACGCATCCAGGCCGGCGTCAGCCCCTCGGAAACGGAATGCACGGGTAGCAGGCGCGCGAACGCAGACGGGGAGGCGGCCTCCCCCTCACGCGCCACAACCTCGTGGAACTGCGGCGTCATCTGCTTGAAGCCATACGCAAAGGTGACCTTGCCGGAAACCGCGAGCGTGTCGCCATGATGGAGCTGGTCGGCGAGCCAGGGCTGTTTGAAGAAGGCACACATGAGCACGCCCGTCTCGTCGATAAGCGCGACCTCGACGATCTGGAGGCGCGGGCGCGGGCGCTTGAGCGTCACCTTGTCGATGACGCCCACACACGTGACCTCGGCGCCTACGTCCGCCTGGGCGACCTTCGTGATGCGCGTGAAGTCGAGGTAGCGATGCGGAATGTGGAGAAGCGCGTCTCGGACGCTCTCCACACCAAGGCGTTCGAGGGCCTCAGCGCGAGACCCTCGAGCAAAACGCAGGCGCGAGACATCGCCGTCCCACGCCCGCGTGCGCGCGAGGCGCAGCGACGCCTCGCCTATGTCTGGAATGGTCCCCGCCGCGCGGGCGAGGTCGCCGGAGGTGCCGGTCACACGAGCCCCGGAAGGCTACTCGATCGAGAAGATGACCGGGTAGAGCGGCTGGCCGCCACGGTGGGCGTCGATCTCGAGGTCAGGCTGGGCCTCATCGATGCGACTGCACAGGGCGTCGAAGCGCTCCTCGTCCATGTCCTCGCCGGCGAGGATGGTGAGGGTGTCGCCCTCCTCCTCGTCCTGCATCTTGGCGATGAGGTCGAGGGTGACCCGCTCGACGTCAGAGCCGACGATGGCGATGTCGCCACCGGCGATGCCCATGATGTCGCCGTCGTGGATCGGGGTGCCGTCAGCGGCCTGGGAATCACGAACGGCGTGGGTGACCTCGCCGTCGCGGACCTCGGCGATGGCCTCGACCATGGCCTCGGCGTTGTCCTCGGCGCTAGCCTCGACATCGACGGCGAACATGGCGGCGAACGCCTGCGGCACGGTCTTGGTGGGAACGACGATGATCTCGAAGTCCTCAGAGGCGCTCGCGGCGGCCTCCGCGGCCATGCGGATGTTGCCGTTGTTGGGAAGGACGATGACGTGCTCCGCGTTGGCGGAGGCGGCGGCGTCGAGGATGTCGGCCGTGGAGGGGTTCATCGTCTGGCCGCCAGAGACCACGACATCGACGCCGAGGGACTTGAGGATGTCAGCCTCGCCGGCACCGGCGGCGACGGCAACGAAGCCGAGGGGCTTCTTGGGCTCCGCGGGAGCGGCGGCAGCCTGGTCCGCGGCGATGCTGGCCGTGCGATCGTGGGCCTCCATCACCATGTTGTGGATGAAGACCTCATAGACCTGGCCGTACTTGAGCATGTACTCGAGCACGCGGTTGGGCTCGTTGGAGTGGACGTGAACCTTGAAGTCCGGGAAGGAACCGACGACGAGCTCGCAATCACCGAGCGTGGCGAGGTACGAGAGGGCGGCGTCGGGATCGAAGCCCTCCTCGGCCTTGAAGAGGAACTCGTTGCAGTAGGTGTACTCCGAGCCCTCCCAGTCATCGTTGAGCTCGATGGCGACGCGGGCGTCAGCGGCACCGTGCGCGGAGGAGGCGGAGGCGACGGAGGTCTCGAAGTCGATCTTGCCGGACTTGCCGAGGGCGGCGTTGACGAAGGCCTCGACGAAGGTGGCGAAGCCGTAGGCACCGGAGTCGACGACGCCGTTCTCCTTGAGGACGGGCAGGAGGTCAGGCGTGCGGGCGACGGACTCGTACGCCTCGACGACGAGGGCCTCGAGCATCTCGGGGACCGGCATCTTCTCCTTCTCGCAGCGGTCGGCGCGCGTCGACATGTCGCGGATGACGGTGAGGATCGTGCCCTCGACCGGCTTGCGGACTGCCTTGAAGGCGACCTTCACGCTGTTGCGGAATGCCGCCGCGATGTCCGCCGCAGTGACGGGCTCGCGAGAACCGACGAGGCCCTCCGCCATGCCGCGGAGGATCTGGCTCGTGATGACGCCGGAGTTGCCGCGGGCACCCATGAGGGAGCCGTGCGTGATCGCCTTGGCAACGGCCTCCATGTCCGCGTCTGCGGGAAGCGCCTCGACCTCACGGACGACGGTGCCGAGCGTGAGCGACATGTTGGTGCCGGTGTCGCCATCGGGCACGGGGAAGACGTTGAGCTTGTTGATGTCTTCCGACTTGTCGGCCACAGCCTTGGCGGCGACGGGGAAGCACGAGCGAATCACGTTGGAAATCATGTTTGGGACTCTCTCCATATCGATTGCCTTAGCGGCGTTGGTGCCCGCTTGCGGGCGTCGTGCGACGACCCGAGATGACCCGGGCCAAGGGTACGGCCCGAGATAGCCCCGGACCGAGTGGGCGCTACCTGTTGGCGCGAAGGTCCTCGACGTGGACCGTGACGTCTGCGTTGTCGATCTCCGCGACCTCCTTGAGCGTGAAGCGAACGGCGCTCTCGAGGTTGCGGGAGACGCTCGCCATGTTGACGCCCTGCTCGAGGACGGTGTGGAGGTCGACCTTGACGCGACCATCCACCACGGTGACGTCGATGCCCTTGCGGAGGCTGCCGAGCGACAGCAGACGAACGATGTTGTCCTGGGCATCCGTGTAGGCCATGCCCACGACGCCGTAGCACTCGAACGCGGCGTAACCGGCGAGGTCAGCGATGACGTCGTTAGAGACCCGGAGGGTGCCGGGAATGGGATCGGCCATGCGTCTCTCCTCTCGTTTGGCCGGCTGCACCGGCCACCAAGCCACCGGGGAGCCGGCGGCCCATGAGATTTCATAGGTAGAAGGAAGTATAGCGCGAAGCCAGGCGACGGCGCGCGGCAGCTGTGCGAGACCCGCGTATCGCCACGTCCGCACCCGAGCGGCGCCCGGCCCCGCCCAAAAGAACCGTTCCGGGAAAGAGCCGGCACGTTCGCCGCTTCTTTTTCATGTTCACTCTTTACAGACACCTTACATATGTGAACACTATTCGTGAACAAAGGCTCGCGCTCGCACGGGGCGGGTCGCATGAGGCAGCGGCCGCCCGGCACCCACCATCGCACGAGCGCCGGATGACCGCCGCACGCCGCTCGCGGCGCCCATGTCGCAAGCCCTCACGGCACCCCGTGCCCACACGTAAGGACACACGCATGAAGGTCTACGAAGGCACCATCCTCACGGTCAACGCCACGGATGACGTGGCGCATTACCTCGTCGAAGACGGCGGCCGCATCGTCTACGTGGGCAATAACCTGCCCGAACGCTACGCCACCGGCGAGCGCGTCGACCTTGCCAGCCGCACCCTCTGTCCGAGCTTCGTCGACACGCACGAACACCTCGCTAGCTTCGCCACGTTCAACGCCGGCCTCAACGTCATGAACGCCCGCACGAACGCCCAAATCTGCGAGATGGTGAGCGAGTTCGCCGCCAAGTCGACCGCCAAGACCCTCATCGCCTTCGGTGCCTCGCCCTACTCTGTCGAGGAGGGCCGCCTCGTCACGCGCGAGGAGCTCGACGCCGTCTGCCCGGATCGCCCGCTCATGATCGTGAAGTACGACGGCCACGCTTGCGTCGTCAACACTCCCCTGCTCAGGAAGGTCGAGGATAAGGTCTCCGTCCTCCGCGGCTACCACCCGAACACGGGCGAGATGAACCAGGAGGCCTTCTTCGCGGTCTCGAACTTCATCACCGATTCGCTCTCCATCCCCGAGCTCGTCAAGAACATCCAACACGCGATGGACTACCTCGCCAGCAGGGGCATCGGCATGGTTCACGACGTCTCGGGCGTCGGCTTCACCGGAGACCTCGACATATCGCTCGAGCAGTGGCTCGCCAAGAGCGCCCAGAGCGGCTTCCAGATTCGCGTATTCCCGCAGTCGCTCGACCCGAAGGTCGCCATCAAGCGCCACCTGCCGCGCATCGGCGGCTGCTTCGCCTGCGCGCTCGACGGCTGCTTTGGCTCGAAGGACGCCGCGATGCGCGAGCCCTACGAGGGTACCGACGACAAGGGCGTCCTCTACTACACCGACGAGCAGGTCCTCGAGTTCTGCCGTGCCGCGAACCGTGCCGGCCTCCAGATCGAGGTCCACGCCATCGGCGACGCCGCGTTCGACCAGGCGGCCCGCTGCCTCGCCGCTGCGCTCGACGAGTTCCCGCGCGAGGACGCCCGCCACGGCATCATCCACGATAACCTGCCCACGCCCGAGGGCATCGCCCTTTGCGCGAGCCACGGCATCCACTTCCCGATGCAGTCCTCCTTCATCGACTGGCCGCAGGAGCCCGAGTCCTATCTCGTTGAGCTCCTCGGCAAGGAGCGCGTCGGCCGCCTGAACCCGCTTCGCGACATCGCCGACGCCGGCATCGTGATCTCCCTCGGTTCGGACGCGCCCTGCACGGACCCCGATCCCATCCTCTGGCTGCACCGCGCCTGCAACAACAGCACGCCCGGCCAGTCGCTCACCATCCGCGAGGCACTCAGGGCCGCGACCTACAACGGCGCTTGGGTCACCTTCGACGAGCGCGACCGCGGTTCTCTCGAGGCCGGCAAGCTCGCCGACATGGTGATCCTCTCCGAGGACCCCTACGAGGTGCCCACCGCCGAGCTCGAGCGCATCAAGGTCGAGGAGCTCCTCCTCCAAGGCCGCCCGTATCGCCCGCAGCACCAGGGCGTCGCCGCCGCAATCGCGCGCGGCATGCTCGGCCACGGAGCCTGCTAGCCCACCCGCCCGCCATCACGCCCAAAACCTGAAAAAGGGACTGTCCCTTTTTCAGGTTTCCAACAAACGAAGGACCGTCAATGATTTCACACATCCAGTTCCGCGTTCTGTCCTCCCTCGCGACCACGCCCGCGACAACGCAGCGAGACATCGTCGCCAACGCCGGCATCTCGCTCGGCTCGGTCAACAAGGCCGTTCGTGCGCTGACGGAAGCCGGCCTCGTCGCGAGCGACCTTTCCATCACCGACGCCGGACGCGAGGCGCTCGAGCCGTTCCGCGTGCGTGGCGCCATCATCCTCGCCGCGGGCATCGGCAGGCGCTTTGCCCCGCTGTCCTTCGAGCGTCCCAAGGCGCTCTTCCGCGTGAGGGGCGAGGTCCTCATCGAACGTCTCATCCGCCAGCTGCGCGAGGCGGGCGTCAAGGACATCCACGTGGTCGTCGGACCGATGAAGGAGAGCTTCTACTACCTCGAGGACAAGCTCGGCGTAAAGCTCGTCCAGACGACGGAATACGCCACCAGGAACAACCACGCGTCGCTCTGGAGCGCGCGCAGCTACCTTGGCAACACCTACGTCTGCCCGGCGGACCAGTATTACGAGGAAAACCTCTTCCACCCGTACGAGTACCGCTCCAGTTGCGTGGCCGTGCGCACCCAGGGCAAGGGCGCAAAGCAGGCATTCGACCTCGGCGCCAACGACCTTATCGTCGCCGCGCGCAAGGACACCGACGTCGCCTGGCGCATGGAGGGCCCGGCCTACCTCGACCAGGACTTCGCCGACGACTACCTCGACATCCTCGAAGACGAGTACAACCTCCCCGAGACCGAGGGCAAGCTCTGGGAGACCATCTTCATCGAGCACGTCGACGAGCTTCACATGTTCGCCCGCAAGCTCACTCGCGACACGATCCACGAGTTCGACTACCTCGGCGATCTCTGCGCCTTCGACACCGCCTTCATGGAGAACGTCGATTCCGCGATCCTCGACAACATCTGCCGCACGCTCAGCTGCGGCCGCGACGACATCACGGACGTCCGCCCGCTCGACTCGGGCCTCACGAACCTGTCCGTCCTCTTCACCTGTAGGGGCGTGCGCTACGTATACCGTCACCCCGGCGCCGGCACGGACGAGATCATCAACCGCGAGGCGGAGACCTACGCCCTCGGCATCGCCTCTGACCTGGGCCTTGATTCGAGCTTCATCTACGAGGACCCCAAGACCGGCTGGAAGCTCAGCCGCTTCATCGAGGGCTGCCACGAGCTCGACTATGAGAACGAGGACGAGGTCAGGCACGCGCTCGAGATCGCGCGCTCGCTCCACGCGTCCGGCGCCACCTCGCCCTGGAAGTTCGACTTCTACGACGAGGCGAAGCGGATCTGGCACCTGCTCGAGGAGGAGGGCTGGCCGCTGCCTGCGGATTTCGACGAGCTCGCAGAGCAAATCGGCAAGCTCGTCGGCCCGATGCGCACCGGCGCAGGCGCCCCGGTCCTGTGCCACAACGACTTCTACGGCCCGAACCTCCTCGTTACCGGTGACGACATCTGCCTCATCGACTGGGAGTACGCGGCCATGGGCGACTACGGCTGCGACTTTGGCAACTTCATCGCGCAGGGCTCGGGCTATAGCGTCAAGCGCGCGCTCGAGGTGCTGCCCTACTACTTCGGCCGGGAGGCGACCGACGAGGAGCTGCTGCACTGCACCGCATGCGTGGCTGTCGTGGGCTGGTACTGGTACGTCTGGGCGCTCTTCAAGGAGTGCAAGGGCGCGCCGGTGGGCAAGTGGACGCGCATCTGGTATGACGCCGCGAAGGAATTCAGTGCCGCCGCGCAGGAGATGCTGGACGAGAGCTGCAAGAACCTCCACGCCCTCACGCGCCCCGAGTTCGACGCGCTCGTCGCCGTCGAAGGAGGGAGGAGCAACGAGGCGGACGCCCCCATGCTTGCGCAGCTCGCAGACGAGGGCCTCGTCAACCGCACGAGCGTGGGTGCCTCGCTCACCACGGCGGGCTTCATGTCACTCGAGCCCTATCGCGCGCGCCGAGCGGTCTTCTTCGCGGCGGGCTTTGGCTCGCGCATGCTGCCGATCACGGTCAACACGCCCAAGCCACTCGTGCGCGTCCACGGCAAGCGCTTCATCGAGCGCCTGATTGACGCCGTGCTCGCCGCGGGCATCGAGGAGATCTACGTCATCCGCGGCTACCTGCCGGACGAGTTCGACGTCCTGCTCAAGCAATACCCCGGGATCCACTTCATCGACAACCCCATCTTCGCCGAAACGAACAACATCTCCTCCGCCGTGGCGGCGGTCAAGGCTGTGCCCGAGTGCTTCCAGAACGCCTACGCCTTCGAATCAGACCTCTACCTCACGGACCCGCGCTACATCAGCAAGTACCAGTATCGGAGCAGCTACCTGGGATTCCCCGTTGACGAGACGCTCGACTGGTACTTCGAGACGGACGAGAGCGGCCGCATCACGAAGCTCGCCAAGGACCTCGGCCGCGACTGCTGGCAGATGGTCGGCCTCTCCTACTGGACGGCCGAGGACGGCGCCAAGCTCGCTCGCGACCTACCCGTCGCTTTCGAGATGTCTGACGAGAACCGCCAGATCTTCTGGGATGACGTGCCTTGTCGCGTCCTTGCCGAGAACTACGACGTGCACGTGCGCGAGTGCGACCCCTCGCACATCATCGAGATTGACTCCTTCGCCGAGCTGCAGGAGGTCGACCCCGCCTACCGCCCGAGGAAGTAGCGCGCGGCGGCGAAGTTGACAAAGGGACAGTCCCTTTGTCAACTTTTCGCAGCGGCGGCGGGACTCGCGGTTCGCGGCCACCCCGGCGCGGGGCCTCTCAAATCGCTAATACCTACCTCTTGTAAGGTTTCGAGGCCGAAATCGGGCCCGATTCCTTACAAGAGGTAGGTTTTCGTTTCTAGGCGCGCGGTGCGACACGCGGCAGCCCGGCGCGACATCAGCTGCGTCGCTGCCGCGTCGCTGTAGCCGCGTCGCCGCTTGGCGCGACAATCGGCCGCATCGCCGCTGCGTCGCCGCCGGCGCTACTCGCAGGCAATCGCCGGGACGAGACGACCGGTGCGCTGCGAGTGCAGGCTGCAGAGCAGGTGCCAGAGGGGGATGAACCACAGATAGACCGCGGTGACCCAGCAGGCCGAGGGGGCACCGCACATCGTCATGACCGCGGTGCAGGCGATCGACCACGGCACCAGGGGCGATATGACCACGGCAGAGTCCTCGAGGGCGAGGGCCAGCGAGCGCTTGTTGGGCTCGACGTTCTCACAGAGCTGGCTCGCGAGCATGATGCCAAGTGTCTGGTTGCAGGCAACCATACTCGCCGGCACCGTCACCGCGAGGATTGCTCCGAAGGGGGTGATCCTGTCCGCGACCTCCTCCATATGGTTACGGACGCCATCAAGAAGACCGGTCCCCTCGAAGAGGCCAACGAAGGACGAGGCCAGGCACACGATGGCGGTCACGTTGAGCATCGAGACGACGCCACCGCCCGACATGAGCCTCGAGATGAGTGGGTTCGAGGCGCGGAAGCCAAGCAGGCTGAAGGCGGCAACATCCATCGGCGCGATGCCGCGGAAGACAACGCACACGAGGGCCGCGACCACGATGCTCGCCATCATCGAGCGCTTCATGCCGATATGCATGAGCGGGAAAACGATGACGGGAACCACAGGCAGCAGGGCGACGATGCCCTGGTCGAAGTAAGCGGCCAGTGCCGTGGCGGTAGAGGCGGAGCCAAACGAACCGCTCGGGCGGAGGAGCAGGCCAGCCGCGGCGTAAATCGCGACCGCACCCACGAAGGGGACCGCCGAGGAGCGCATCATGGCCTTGAAGTTGTCAGACATCCTGGTGCCGGTGACCGAACGGACGAGAAGGGCGCTCGAGCTCATCGGGGAGCAGCGGTCTCCAAAGTAGGCGCCGGCAAGCACCGCGCCACCGCAGACCAGCGGGTTCGCACCCATGGAGCTCGCCATCGTCATGCTAACCACGCCCATCGTGGCGGACGTGCCAAACGCAGTGCCTGTGAGAAACGACATGAGCGAGCAGAGCAGGAAGACCGAAAGGGGCGCGGTTGCCGGGGTCACGAGCGGGGTCACCATGACCACGATCTGGGAGACCGTGCCGCAGGCGCGCCACAGCGCTGTAAGGGCACCGATGAGGATGAACGACTGGATCACACCACTCGCGGAGCAGACGCCGTCCGCGCACATGCGGGCGAGCTCGCGGGCGCCATGGCCACGATAGCGACCATAGCCGCAGAACATGACGAGACCCACAAGGAGCGCGAACGGCATGGGAACGCCAAGCGCCACGCAGGCGATGAGCTCCGCACAAAACGCCCCGAGAACCACGATCTCCGCCAAGGCATCCTCCACATCCACGTCGCCGCGGGTCTCTCTCCGCCCGCTTGCCACCCCACTATGCGCCCCGATATCCACACGTTCAAACTGTTGCTTCTAGTGATTGTCACAATCTATACTTGTGGCCACGAGCTGACAAAGGGACAGTCCCTTTGTCACTTTTTCAATCGCGGGCACGCCAAAGGAAAACCTGAAAAAGGGACTGTCCCTTTTTCAGGTCGCGTGGGCGGGGAGACGAGATGAACTTCCAGACGGCGGAGTACTTCAAGGCGATCGCGAAGGAGCGCAGCTTCACGAAGGCAGCGGAGCGGCTGCACGTGACGCAGCAGACGCTCTCCGCGCACATCGCTGGAGTCGAGCGCGAGCTCGGATGCACCCTTATCGAGCGCTCCGTCCCCCTGCGGCTCACGCACCAGGGCGACACCTTCCTCGCCTACTGCGAGCGGCTCTCCGCGGAGATGCGCAGCCTCAGGCGTCAGCTCGCCGGCGACTCCGCAGAGCAGACCGGCACGCTGCGCATCGGCGTGTCCTTCACCCGAGGGCGCGCGGTCCTCCCCCGCATCGCGCCGGCACTCGGCAAGAAATACCCGAACGTCGCGATAAGGATCCTCGAGAACGACAACGACGGCATCATGCTCGCGCTCGCGGAGGGCAAGATCGACGTGGCGATTGGCGTCGCGGGGCATCCCGTGCCCGGCATCGAGGCCACCCCGCTCTACCGCGAGCAGACGGCGCTCCTGGTGAGCGAGGGTCTCCTGCAGAACGTCGGCATCGACAAGCACGCCATCGCAGAGCCACTCTCTGAGGGAGACCTCTCCCCTCTCGCCACATGCCCGTTCGTAGCGAGCCCACCGGAGGACGTCACGGGCATCATCGCGAGCGAGCTATTTGGCAGGTCCGGGTTCAAGCCGATCGTTCGCGCGAGCTCGCGCAACATGGACACGCTGCTGGCGCTGGCCCTGAACGGAATCGGCGCCTGCATCTGCCCCCTCAACCTGCTCGACGTCATCACGAGCAGGCTTCAGCGCCGCGAGCTCCTGCTCTATGACCTGGGCCCGAGCGCAAGTTACCCGATCAGCCTCTGCCTGCCCGCGAGTCCGCAGCGCTGGCACGTCATCGACGAGTTCGCCGACATCGCCTACGACTGTCTGTAGGGTGCGCCGCGCGCAGGCACGCCGCCGCCCGCACGCGGGAGCTCCGGCGCTCGTAGGCCGCGCACGGGCTCGCACGCACCGCACGCAGGCACGCCGCCGCGCACCCGTTACAAATCCACCCTCAGTCCCCCAAACTCAGTCCCCCAAAAGCGTTGCGCACGCAGGCGCGGCGCGTCTAGACTAGAGCTGTCGAACAGGGTGCACGCGAGGGGCTAGGTGGCATGGGCGAAGAGACGAGCGCGATTCGGAGCAAAGAAACGAACGAGGAGCGCTCCGCTGGTAGCCGTCGCAGGCTCGACATGCTTCACGGCTCGCTCTGGCGCACGATTCCCGCCTTCGCCCTGCCCGTCGCGCTCACCGGCATCCTCGAGCAGATGAGCTCCCTCATCGACACAATGATGGTCGGCCACCTCTCCGGCGAGGCCGGCCCCGCCGCCATGGCCGCCGTCGGCTCGAACACGCCCATCACCAGCCTCTTGCTCAACCTGTTCATCGGCATCGCGCTTGGCACGAACGTCGTCATCGCCAACGCAATCGGCTCGAACGACAGGGACACCGTCCACAAGGCGGTCCACAGCTCGGTCTCACTCACCGTCTTTGGCCTCGCCGTGACGCTCGTAGGAGAGCTGCTTGCCGCGCCCCTCCTCCGCCTCCTCAACGTACCGCCCGAGAACCTCGACCAGGCCCTCACCTTCCTGCGCGTCTACCTGCTGGGCATGCCCTCCATCATGCTCTACAACTTCGAGGCGGCGATCTTCCGCAGCGTCGGCATCACGAAGATGCCGCTCCAGGCGCTCGCGTTCTCCTCTCTCGTCAACGTCGCGCTCGTGTTCCTGTTCATCCCCGTGCTGAACTTGGGAGTCGGCGGCGCCGCGGCGGCAACGGCGATCAGCTACACGATCAGCGCCGCCATCCTCTTCGTGCGCCTCGTACGCATAGACTCGCCCATTCGCCTGAACCCCCGCGAGCTTGGCATTGACCGCCAGGTCCTCGGACGCATCGTGCGCATCGGCCTGCCTGCGGGCCTCCAGAGCGCGGTCTTCTCCCTCGCGAACATCGTCATCCAGGCCTGCATCAACAGCCTCGGCACCGAGGTCATGGCCGCGAGCTCGGCGGTCTTGTCGCTCGAGTACGTGGTCTACAACCTTCTGAACTCGTTCAGCCAGGCCTGCACCACCTTCGTGGGCCAGAACTACGGCGCCGGCCAGATCAAGCGCTGCAAGAAGATTCTGCTCATCGCATTCGCGGAGGCGGAGGTCGCAGAGCTAATCGTGCTCGCCATCCTGCTGGGATTTGGCAGGCAGATCATGGCAGCCTTCAACCCCGACCCCACGGTGGTCGAGCTGGGCTACCTGAGGATGTGCGTCCTGTTCCCGTCGTACATGTTCAGCATGGCATACGAGAACATGAGCGGTTACCTGCGAGGATTTGGCATTTCGCTGCCGCCGGCCCTCATCACCGCCATAAGCGTGTGCGGCTGGCGCTTCTTCTGGGTGAGCGTGGTCTTCCCCGCCGCGCCCTCGTTCCTGAGGCTTCTGGCAATCTATCCCATTAGCCTTGGCTCCACGACGCTGCTCGTCTTCATCGCGCTGATGATCATCCGCCCGAGCAAGATCTACGCCCGTCGCGAGAAGGCCCTCGCCTAGTACGCCTCGATCTCGCGAATCATGACCTCGCGCCCGTGCAACAGGTGCGTTCGTTCGCTGCCGCACGCGGGGCAGATGCGCCCATGGGCAACGGTTCCGTACTCGGTCCCGCATGCCTCGCAGACGCTCGCCGCCTCCCTCTCGCAGACCTCGAGCTCGCATCCCTCCATCATCGGCTCGCGCTTGCACGCCCACGTCCAGGCATCCTGGAGGAGGTCCGACACCACGCCGGACACCTCGCCGAGGTCGAGCGTCACGCGCCGCACGGAGGTCAGCCCGTTGTCCGCCGCCGCCTTCTTGGCGTCGTCGATGATATAGAAGACGATTCCCAGCTCGTGCACGCGTCCCCCCCAAGCGATGGCGCGCCCGCCCGGCACGAGGCGGCAGGCAGGCGCGCAGCAAGGTCTATTTACCCTTACCACCAAACATGATCTTTACCTGGCGCTTTGCCGCATACTTAAGCAAGCTCGGCACCTTCTTCTCGTATTTGACCATCGTGGAGCACTCGGGCTTCTCGCGGAACAGGTGGATGGCATCGAAGTCGCACTTCGTGGTACAGAGGCCGCAGCCAATGCACTTGTTGGGGTCGACCACCGACGCACCGCAGCCAAGGCAGCGAGCCGTCTCGGCCATGACCTGCTCTGCGGTAAAGGTACGCACGTACTCGCCGAAGGGCTCGGCCTTCTCGCGGTCGTGGTCAATCGCGGGCTCCTGGCGAGCCGTCGTGTCATACGAGCCGAAGTCCACGTCGTCCCGATCGAGTGCTACGTAGCTGCGCTGATTGCGGCCGATGGTGAGCGTGCCGCCCTGGACGAAGCGATGGATGGAGACCGCCGCCTCATGACCTGCGGCGATGGCGTCAATCGCGAACTTGGGTCCGGTGTAGACGTCGCCACCCACGAAGATGTCAGGCTCTGCGGTCTGATAGGTCTTCGGGTCCGCCACGGCACCGGAGCCGCGGCCGAGCTCGACGGCACTGCCCTCAAGCAGGTCACCCCACACGACGGTCTGGCCGATGGACATGACCACCTGGTCGCAGGAAAGCTCGATGGTGTCGTCCTCATCATACTCGGGAGCGAAGCGGCCGTCCTCGTCGAAGACGCGCGTGCAACGCTTGAAGACAATACCCGTCACATGGCCGTCCCGCGCGAGGACCTCCTTCGGGCCCCATCCGCAGGAGAGGCGCACGCCGTCAGCCTCAGCCTCGGCAACCTCCTCACTCGAGGCGGGCATGACGTCTCGTGACTCGAGACAGAGCATCTCGACGCTCTCCGCACCAAGGCGAGCGGCCGTCCGCGCGACGTCGATGGCGACGTTTCCGCCTCCCACGACGACGACCTTCCCGCTTACGGGTGACGCCGCACCGCGCGCCAGCTGCTCCGTCGCGACCTCGCGCAGGAAGTCGACGGCAACCGTCACTCCCTCGGCATCCTCGCCAGGAACGCCCGCGAGTCGTCCGCCCTGACAGCCGATGGCGACGTAGAAGGCCTTGAAGCCCTGCTCGCGCAGCTCGGCGAGCGTGACATCGCGACCCACCTCCACGCCATAACGGAACTCCGCGCCCATGGCCTCGATGACATCGACCTCGGCCTGGACCACGTCTTTGGGAAGCTTGTAGGCCGGGATGCCATAGGTGAGCATGCCGCCGGGGCGCTCGCCCTTCTCGAACACGACGGGCTTGTAGCCCTTCTCGGCAAGGTAGAAGGCGCAGGTGAGGCCCGCGGGACCGGCACCGATGATCGCGATCTTCTCCTCGAAGTCACCCTCCACCTTCGGGCGGACCTGGGGCGGGATGTAGCGCGTCTCGGCGTCGAGGTCGAGTTGGGCGATGAACTTCTTGACCTCGTCGATGGCGATGGCCTCGTCCACGCGCCCGCGCGTGCAGGCGTCCTCGCAGCGGCGATTGCAGATGCGACCGCAGACGGCGGGCAGCGGGTTCTCGCGCTTGATGAGGGCGAGCGCCTCGGTGAAGCGACCCTGTGCCGCAAGCTTGAGGTAGCCCTGGACGGCGACGTGCGCCGGACAGGCCGTCTTGCAGGGGGCGGTACCCGTGTCGTAGGTCTCTATGCGATTCTTGTTGCGGTAGTTGGGGCTCCACTTCTCCGGACCCCACTTGACGGCATCAGGCAGCTCCTGGCGCGGATACTCAGGCACCTCGCCAGTCGACTTCTGGCATAGCTTCTGGCCGAGCTTCACGGCGCCGGCGGGGCAGACCTCGACGCATCGACCGCAGGCCACGCAGTTGGCGGGATCGGTGTGGGCGACGTAGGCGGAGCGCGAGAGGTTGGGCGTGTTGAACAGCTGCGAGGTACGAAGCGCGTAGCAGACGTTCACGTTGCAGTTGCAGATGGCAAAGATCTTGTTCTCGCCGTCGATGTTGGTGATCTGGTGGACGAAACCGTTGTCCTCCGCGCGCTGGAAGATGTCGAGGGCCTCCTCGCGCGTGATGTAGTGGCCGCGGTTCGTCTCGACGACGTAGTCCGCCATGTCCCCGACGGCGATGCACCAGTCGTTGAAGTCGTCACCACAGCCCTCGCCCATGCGCTGGCGACTCATGCGGCAGCTGCAGGCGCTGGCGGCGTATTTGCCGTCGTACTTGTCGAGCCAGTGCTTGATGTGCTCGATGGAGATGGACTGGT
>OLNE01001626.1_pt1 | contig 15616 bp, 14 predicted proteins | sample 1672431 | NCBI WGS metagenome assembly OLNE01 (sample SAMEA3136685, study PRJEB25190) | human gut metagenome | reverse complement strand
GGCGTGCAGCCTGAACGTACTGCGCGAGGAAAAGTCCTGCTCCAGCACGCACACGCTGTCGCCCAGCCAGCCATACGGATTGGCCATATTGCCGCCGTTTATCGCCTCCAGCATGGGTATGTCGGCATAGGAGCCATCGCTCAGGTACAGGCGGTAGCGCTTGGAATTTGCGTCGTACAGCGGGCACGCACCGCTGCGGCCTATCGTCATGGAGCTGAACACCTGCTCGGGGTAATTTACGACCGCGCCGGTATCCAGCATGTACGCGCAGCTCGCGTCGCCCGACACGCTGTCAAACAGTACGCAGCTTTCGCCCGTGCCCGCATACTTCCATTCGTCGCTTGAGAGCAGCTCGTTAAGCGCCTCAGGCGTGCCGCCGGGGTTGAGCCACTCCATGTCGTTATTGACAGGCAGTATTACGTCGCCGTCGATCAGGAGCGTCACGCCGCTTGAAAGAGTCACGTTAACTCCGTCAGCATTCACATACGCATAGGACAGCGAGTCGCGCGCCCAGATAAGGCGTATGGGCGACGCGCCCGCTGGTGCAACCTGCGCGGTCGAGTTGGCGCTTATCAGGTACACCGCCCCGTCGGACGCGGAAAGCAGCGCCCTTTCACCGTCGGGCGATATGGCCGCGTTTATGCCGCCCTCGCCCTCGGGCAGGAAATCGCTCAGGTCGCGCGCCCACTTCAGCTCCATTATGCCGCTTTCGGGCTTTATGTCCCACACCGCCAAGTCGGGCGCGGCCAGCATCATCAGCGTCGAATCGCCCGCGAACTGTATCTGCCAGCCCTCCTGAATGGGCGCTTCGTCCTTCAGCTTCAGGTACAGCCTGCGCGCGTTTTCGTCGATCGCATACGCGGGCTGGGTCGCATCGGGCGCGTTCGTCGCGTCGGGCTGGTCGGTCGAATCGGTCTGGGCGTTATCGTCGTCCTCCATCGCCAGTCGGCCCTGATCGGCGGCCATTATGTCGCCGCCCTCCTTAACACCGCTTATCGATCCGATTATGCCCTCGCCCAGCGCCGACGTACAGGCCAGCATCATGCACGCGCTCAGCGCCAGCGCCATTATCTTTTGGTATTTCACAGCGTTACCTCCATCCTTACGCACTTGCCAATGAACGCTATATCGTGATTGCCCACAGTCTGGGACTTGAATTCGCGGTCGAAGCTCTGCAGCATCACGCGATTGCCCTCCAGCCGCTTAATCTTGCGCGCCATACGCACGCCCTTTTGCTCGATTATCATTATGGAATCGTCCACCGGCGTGGGCTGAGGTATGGCAAGCAACAGATCACCCGCCTGTATACGGAAGCCGCGCATGGAATCGTCCGGGCAGCGGTAGTAGAACACCTTGTCCGGCTGACCGCCCTCTATGCGGCCGCCGATTACCGGCAGGAGCCTGTGCTCAATCACAACGCCGGTTTCGTCCATTATCGGCACGCGCTTCATCACGCCGCCCAGCGCGTCCAGCCATGCGTCGGACGGTGCCTTGTTTTCTTCGACGGGCTTGCCGGGTACAACGGGCTTTACCGGCTCGTACTTGTAGGGCTTGGGCGGGCGCGCGGGCGCGGCCATCGCCGCCGACGCCGCGTCCAGCTCCATGCCGAACGCGCTGGTGGCCTCCATATCGCCCAGACCCAGCACCTTGGATATTGTGCGCGCCTGCACGTCGGACAGTATACGCGTGCCGGCCTCCACGTCCAGTATCACGCTTTCGGCCAGGCCGCACTTTTTGCCCAGCTGCTTTGCGGTCATCTTCTTTTCCAGTCTTGCCTTCTTTATATTATCGCCCAAACGACTCATTGCATGTTTCCTCCAATGAATTTATTGGAATTATTATAATACAACGCGCGCGATATGGCAAGCGGCCAAAGTGCGGCTCGGCTGCCTGCGCACAGGCATAACGTCTACTATGCACTTCATCCTGCATTCTGCGATGTATATGAGCCAAAAACTATACATTGCTTACAAAGTTTAGCTTTGGCTAATTTTATTTTATATAAGCCATTGATTTTAAGTCTCGTTTGCGTTATACTACTATTCGCATTAACAAATGGAGGAAGGAGGCGTACAGAATGTTCAACACCTTGGCAAATGCAGTTCAGAGCAATAACGACATGCGTGTAGTGGTGGATTTTGCAAATTCGTTTACGTGCAGCATCATTAACGCAATAAATAGCTCTGTCGCAGGGGATAATTCTGCTCATTTTTCTGTATGTGTCTCCGCCGCCGAATCGCAACCATAAGATTGATTTGCGCATTCCGGCCGCTGAGCACATCGCTTAGCGGCCTTTTTGTATGCCTTTGAGACGCACTCCGGGCATATGACGAGGCCGCGGCACGACCGCCCGCCCCGCGCGGGCAATGGGGGTAATATGCATTCCAAGAGACTGAAACTCTGCCTTGAATTCATGAAAGGCACGCGCCTCAAGTACATCGGATCTATACTGACGGTAGTAATCGCCGTTGCGGTTGCGTTTATCAGCCCGCTGCTGCTGAGCGAGATCATAGACTCGGTAATCGGCACGACCAAGCCGCTCAGCCTGCCCGGGCCGATACAGGGCTGGCTGGACGCGCGCGGCGGGCGCGATTTTCTGGTCAACAACATGTGGATAGTGGCGCTGGTGCTGGTGGGCATAAACGTGCTCAACGGCCTGGTCATGTTCCTGCGCGGCAAATGGACGGCGCAGGCTAGCGAGTCCATCGCCGAAAAGATGCGCAACCGTCTGTACCGGCATTTGCAGACGCTGCCCTATGACTATCACGTAAAGGCCGCGACCGGCGACCTGATACAGCGCTGCACATCTGACGTGGAAACCGTGCGCCGATTCCTGTCCGGACAATTGGTCGAGATATTCCGCGCCGTGTTCATGCTGGTTATCGCGCTGGTTATAATGCTGAACATGAACGTCAAGATGACGCTAGTGTCGCTGATGCTGGTGCCGATACTGTTTTTGTACGGCATGGTATTCTTTAAGCTGACTATGAAGCGCTTCCGCGAGACCGACGAGGCCGAGGGCCGCATGAGCGCCGTGCTGCAGGAAAACCTGACCGGCGTGCGCGTAGTTCGCGCGTTCGGCCGCGAAAAGTACGAGGTTGAAAAGTTCGACAAGGTGAACGACAACTTCCGCAATCTGGCGGCGCATCAGGCCAACCTGCTGGCGTACTACTGGTCGATAAGCGACCTGCTGACCATGATGCAGACCGCTATCTCGCTGATATACGGCGTAATACTGGCCGCGCGCGGCGAGATCTCGGTGGGCGATCTGCTGGTGTTTACCAGCTATGTCGGCCAGCTGCTCTGGCCGGTACGTCAGCTGGGCCGAATACTGTCCGACATGGGCAAGTCGTTCGTGGCGCTGGATCGTATCGACGAAATACTTTGCCAGAAGAGCGAGGCGAATTCCCCCGCCATGCTGCATCCGTCGCTGGCGGGCGACATCGTGTTCGATCACGTGGACTTCGGTTACGAGCGCGATAAGCCCGTTCTGCAGGACATCAGCCTTACCGTACCGCACGGCTCCACCGTGGCGATACTGGGCGCGACCGGTTCAGGCAAGTCCACGCTGGTTCAGCTTATGCAGCGCCTGTACGACTGCACCGGCGGCCGAATCACGATCGGCGGCGTGGACATTCGCGACATGGACAAGAACTGGCTGCGCTCGCGCGTGGGGCTTATTTTGCAGGAGCCGTTCCTGTACTCCCGCACGATCGAGAGTAACTTAGGCATAGCCAAGCCCGACGTAACGTTTGAGGAAGTGCGCGACGCCGCGCGAACCGCGTGCGCGGACGACTTCATAACCGAATTTGAAAACGGATATGCGACACTGGTCGGCGAGCGCGGCGTAACGCTGTCGGGCGGTCAGAAGCAGCGCATAGCCATCGCGCGCACGCTGTGCAAAGAAAACGACATACTGATATTCGACGACTCGCTCAGCGCGGTCGATACCGAAACCGACGCAGCCATACGCGAAGCGCTGAATGCACGTCAGGCAGACATAACCACCTTCATCATATCCCACCGCATAACCACGCTGTCGCAGGCCGACATGATAGTCGTACTCGACCACGGCCGCATAATCCAGCGCGGTACGCACGACGAGCTGATACATCAGGAGGGTCTGTACAAGCGCATAAACGCCATACAGAACTCGCTCGAGGACGAACTGGAAGCTATCAGCTGATAATATAAGAAAGGAAGTGATTAGCCTTGCAGTTTCAGGAAGAGCAGGATTATAATAAGCGATTTGACCTGAACCTTTGGAAGCGCCTGTTTTATTACGCCCGGCCGTTTTATAAGTATCTGGTGGGCGTGGCGCTGTGCATGATGTGCTCGGCGCTGATGGACACGGTGTTCCCGCTTATGAACCGCTATGCCATCGACACTTTTGTCACTCAGGGTTCGCTGGACGGCATAGGCGGATTTGCCGCCGCGTACATCGGATTTGTGCTGTTTCAGGTGGCGTGCATATTCTCGTTTATACGATTTGCCAACCGCACCGAGATCGGACTGTGCCACCGCATACGTAAGCTGGCGTTCGCACGGCTTCAGGAGCAGCCCTTCTCATACTACGACCACACGCCCGTGGGCTACCTGATCGCGCGCATGACCAACGATACCCAGCGTCTGGGCGATACCGTGGGCTGGGGATTGGTTGACCTTCTATGGGGTGGATGCTACGTAATTTTCACCGCGGTCACCATGTTCCGGCTTAACTGGAAGATGACGCTGGTCGTGCTGGCCGTAGTACCGCCGATCGCGGTTATATCGGTGTACTTCCAGAAGAAGATACTGTCCAGCTACCGCACGGTGCGCAAGACCAATTCCAAGATAACCGGCGCATTCAACGAAGGCATAATGGGCGCAAAGACCACCAAGACGCTGGTGCGCGAGGACGCGAACTACAAAGAGTTCCAGTCGCTTACACGCACTATGAAGCAAAGCTCGATTCACGCAGCTGTGCTGTCGGCGCTGTTCATGCCCATCGTGGTAACGCTGGGCTCGTTCGCCACGGCATACGTGCTGTGGAAGGGCGGCTATGACGTATTCTCGGGCGTCATGACTATCGGTACGCTGAACGTATTCCTTTCGTACAGCATGTCGATATTCGAGCCCATCCGCGACATCGCGCGCATATTCGCCGATCTGCAGTCGTCTCAGGCCGCGGCCGAGCGCGTAATCACCATGATGGAGACCGAACCCGACATTCAGGACACTCCCGAGGGAATCGCCAAGTACGGCACCGCATTTGAGCCCAAGCGCGAGAACTGGGAACCCATCGTGGGCGACATCGAATTTAAGAATGTCTCGTTCCAGTACAAGAAGGGCGAGAAGGTGCTCAAGAACTTCAATCTGAAGGTAAAGCACGGCCAGACGATTGCGCTGGTCGGCGAAACCGGTTCGGGCAAGTCCACGATAGTCAACCTGATCTGCCGCTTTTACGAGCCTACCGAGGGACAAATACTCATCGACGGGCGCGACTACCGTGAAAGGTCGCAGCTCTGGCTGCACTCCAATCTGGGTTACGTGCTGCAAACGCCGCACCTTTTCACCGGCACAATCGCGGATAACATCCGCTACGGCAACCTGAACGCAACCGACGAACAGGTGCGTCAGGCCGCGCGCATGGTGGGCGCGGAGGAGTTCATAATGCGCATGGAAAAGGGCTATGACACCGACGTGGGCGAAGGCGGCAACCGCCTGTCCACCGGCCAGAAGCAGCTATTGAGTTTTGCGCGCGCACTGGTGGGAAGCCCCAGCATATTCGTGCTGGACGAGGCCACGTCGTCGGTCGATACCGAGACCGAGCAGGCCATACAGCGCGCCATCGCATCGGCGCTCAGTGGCCGCACCAGCTTCATCATCGCGCACCGTCTGTCCACGATACGCACCGCCGACAGGATACTGGTTATCCACAATGGCGAGGTAATTGAGGAAGGCACGCATCACGAGCTGATCGCAAAGCACGGTCACTACTACGACCTGTACACCAACCAGTTCCGCAGCGACCGCGAGGCCGATCTGCTGGGGCGCAAGGTTGAGGCAGAGGTCATCGACGGCAACGCCATAGCAGAATAATGTCTTGCCCCCGGATCGGCAGAAGCGCCGTCCGGGGGGCAAGTGCATTTGGGGATTGTATTAGCTGTATGCAGACTTTCCCAATACCGCCCTTTCCGGCTCAAGATGCAGGTATAGCGGCACAACCTGCCTGTATATAAAAGCCCTTTGATGATATAATTGTATCATTGGAATAGATAACAATCTTCAGAAAGGAGCATTGAAATGAAACGCAGAACATTAAAGGCAGCAGCGCTCGCACTGGCGTGCATGATACCGTCGGTCGGCTTTTGCGGACTGGTAAACGCCGACGGCCAGATTCCCGAAGCGGCATATCACGCCGAAAACGAATACATGGAAATCGCAATCGCCGAGGCGCGCGAAGGCATATACAATGGCGATGGCGGCCCGTTCGGCAGTGTAATCGTGAAGGACGGCGAAATCATAGGTCAGGGGCACAACATGGTATTAGCCAACAACGATTCCACCTGCCACGGCGAGATCTCCGCAATACGAAATGCGGAGGCGGCCATCGGCAGTTACGATCTTACGGGCGCGGAGCTGTACACGACCGGCGAGCCGTGCCCGATGTGCCTGGCGGCGTGCATGTGGGCCAACATCGATGTGGTTTACTATGGCTGTACAATCGAGGACAATGAGGTGATCGGCTTCCGCGACAAGAAGTTCGATGACATGTTCGGCGGGCGCGAAGCGTTTAAGGACTACCTCATTGAGATGGACAGGCATGCGTGCCTGAGCCTGTTCGACGAATATAACGAAATGGATGCAACGATCTATTGAGTGCTTACTTGCCAAACAAACCCTGCGTCTGCCTTAACGGTGGACGCAGGGTTTTTGTTTTTAGCTGAGGGCTTGCGCTGATTTACAAACTTTGTATGTTATGAACATAATCGGCAGCAGACACACATTGCCTCTGCCTGAGACATGCACTTATGACTTAGCGGCAGTGGTGCTCTCCTCGCCCAACTCGCCGCGCAGTATGCGCCTTTTCCAGCCGATGCACATTGCAAGCGCAATCGCGAACGCCAGCACGTCGGTCACAGCCCCGGTATACATAAGCCCGTTCAGCCCCGCCGCGCCGTTCATTATGTACATGCACGGTACGTACAGCGCGCCCTGCCTGAGCACAGACAGCGCAATCGCATACGACGCCTTGCCCGTGGCCTGCAAAAATGCGGTGCACGCCTGATACGCGCCCGCAAGCGGACACGCCGTCAGCGATATTGCAAGCATCGCCCTGCCCAGTTCAATTACTGCCGCGTCCGAAGTGAACGCCGCCATAAATCCGTCGCGCGCCACATAGCACGCCCCACTCAGCAGCGCACTAACCGCGAACGCAAACGCCGCCGTCTTGCGCGATATTTCAAGCGCGCGCTTTACGTCGCCGCGGCCGAAGTTGAACGAAATCGCAGGCTGTATGCCCATGCATATGCCCATCGCGATCATCACGGCCAGCATACCCGCCTTGCCCGAAACACCCATCGCCGCAACCGCCTTGGCGCCGTAATGTGAGAGCAGACCGTTATTTAGCACGCCCGCGCAGCTGCCCAAGAGCGTGCTGACCGCCAGCGGCAGTCCCAGCGCGATTACGCTAAGACATCGCCGCCACTCGCCCCGCAGTGCGCGCGGCGAGAACGCGAAGCCGGGCATCTTCCTCACAATATACATGATCAAAAGCGCACAGCCCGCCGCGTTGCCGATAACCGTAGCCAGCGCCGCGCCCTCCACGCCCATGCCGAGTACCTCGATCAGCAGCGGGTCGAGCGCAACGTTGATGACTGTGCCTAAACCGTTACCTAACATTGCCTCGCGCGTGGAGCCGCCCGCGCGCACGACATTGCTGAGCACGCCTGCCATAAGCACGAACGGCGTGCCCAGCGAAAGCACGCGCACATATCGCACCGCATATTCGGCAGTGGCCGCGCTCGCGCCCAGCAAAGTGCAAACATCGGGCGCAAACAGAGCGCCAACTACCGCCAGTGCAGCGCCAACAGTCAAAGCGCCCCAGAAGCAGAACGACGTAACTGCATTCAGCGCGCGATCATCCCCGCCGCCCAGCGCCAGCGCCGCCGCGGTACAGCCGCCCGAACCCAACAGCGTGCCCAAGCCCTGTATCGCGCCAAATACCGGCCCGGTAAGCGCCAGCGCCGCAACCTGTGCGGTGTCGCCCGCGCGCCCGATGAAGTATACATCGGCCATGTTGTATATCACCATGACCAGCATAACGGTTATCGCCGGTAAGCTCATGCTCAGAAACAGCCGCCATACCGGCCCGCGCGCCATGCGTTCCTGTGCGTTCATGTATATTCCCCCCTTAGCGCCGCGATTAACACGACTATTGATGTATTATTCAATTAAGAGTATAATGCAGGCAGCATTTGCGTTCAATCCGCAATATATGTCCATTTGTCCAGTTAATGAGGTGATAAGTATGAATAAGTCGAATAACCAGCGCTATCGCGATACCGAAGAAAATATAAGACAGGCCGTGATGGAACTAATTAAGCGCGGTGAAGAGCTGTCCGTGCGCGCGATATGTCAGCGCGCGGGCGTAAACCGCTCCACATTCTATTTGCATTTTTCCGATGTGTACGATATGATGGACAAGTTCGAGGCCGCGATGTCGAAGGAAATGGTGGCCGCATTCATGTGCGAAGACGCGCATGGCTTTGCAGACAGGATTGAAAACGTATTTGAATACATCGCCCAAAACGCCGATATATACCGCGCGTGGCTGCGCGCGCCGCGGCGCGGACTGCCGTTTCCATTTATACTGCCCGACGAATGCATTCGCGGGCTTATCAACTTTCGGCGCGGTATGGGTTTGGAGTCCGACACGGAGTTTAACTATCAACAGAGCTTCTTCATGGGCGGCGTCGCCGAGGCAGCGCGCGCATGGCTTGAGTGCGGCTGCCGGGAATCGCCGCGCGAGCTGACGCGCATACTGCTGGGGACGTTCGCGCACGGCAGTGGCGACATGTTCATATGGTAAACCGTCGTCATGCGCGCTCATGTTTCCTGTCGGGGCTCATTTCCTTAAAAAATCCGCGTCCGGACAGCCCGGACGCGGATATATTTCTAATTAAGTTGACCGGCTAAATCAAAGCCCGACTTCGTTGCACATGCGGCGCAGGTTGTCCAGACCCACGCGGCAGCCGGTGATGCAGTCTTCCATGCCTTCAAACTCGAGGGAGATCCAGCCGTCGTAGTTGGCGCGCTTGAGCAGACGCAGGCACTGCTTTACGGGCACTACGCCCTGGCCGATGATAGCGCCGCGCAGGTAGTTGCCCGCACGCGTGCCGAAGAAGCCCTCGCCGGGGTTCTCGCCGTCGCCCGACTTGAACAGGAAGTCCTTGGCGTGTACGTGGGCGGCGTAGGGCAGTGCGTTGCCCAGCGCTATGGCGCTGTTCTCGTCGGCGCACATGAAGTTGCCCATGTCGGTCAGCAGGGAGAAGTTCTCGTGGTTAACGGCATGGTACAGCGCGGTCACGCGGGCGCTGTCCTGAACCATCAGGCCGTGGTTCTCAACCATCGTGCGGACGCCCTTGGTCTGGGCATACTCGGTCACACGGCGGCAGCCCTCGGCGATGATGGGCAGTATGTCGTCAAAGGTCATGCCCTTGGGGAAGGAATAGGTGGTGTCGTGACGCATCAGCTTTACGCCCAGAGCCGCGGCAATATCCACTTCCTCATGCAGACGCGCAACTTCCTTCTCGAAATCGCGGTTTACAAAGTCCGCGCCGGTCAGGTAGCATACAACCGGCAGATTGAGATCGCGGGAACGCTCCACAATCTTGGGCACATTCTGCTCGATGCTGGCCTTGTCATAGGAAAACTCAACGCCCTCAAAGCCCAGTTCCTTGGCCTTGTCCATCAGGGTCAGCTGATCCAGTTTGCCCTCGGTGGTATACTTATGGAAGCTATACGAAGAAACACATATCTTCATCAGTTTATCCTCCGCTAAAATATTTGGTGAACGTGGTCTTACTTACATATTATATACCAACGCGGCCAAACAGGCAAGACAATAAAATGAATATTACGCCGCGGCGAGATTACGGCGGCCGCCCGCCGCGCTTGTACATGCGCACGTCGCGTGATATAATCATAAAAAACATTCGGAGGCATATATGGATATAACTTACAGCAGTGAGCACTGCCCGAACGATTCGGAACTGAAAGAGCTGTTTTCTACCGTCGAATGGCAGGTCAGCCGGCACATCGACCGGCTGTCGGCGGCGATGTACAAATACGACAATCTGATTACCGCATGGGACGGCGCGCGGCTGGTGGGACTGGTGTGTTCGCTCGACGACGGCGCAGTCACCGCGTACATCAATTACCTTATAGTACACCCCGATTATCAGCGCATGGGCATAGGCAAGGAGCTTATGCGGCGGATACTGAACGAATACCGGGACTTTATGCGCGTGGAGCTTATAGCCGACGCAGGCGCTACGGAATTTTACGACAAGCTGGACTTTGACGCGATAAACGCCGTGCCGATGTGCTTTTTACCGGATGCGTAAGCGCGCGCCAAACGCCTGCTCGAAACACGGGCAGGCGCGCTTTGCGTCACTGCATCGCGTTCAATAGCCCCACTACCCATTCAAACGTATTATATAGCAGCACTATCCCCTGGCCGCCGTCGAAAAATCCGAAGAACTTCTTATCTTTTATGCCCGCCTTATTTATTATTTCATTTATGTAGTCTATAATCCCGTCATCGAGCCAGTTTGCCTGTATATTCGCCTGATACGTATAGCTTTTGCCGCGCCACACAAAGTTCACGCGCTCTTTGCCCGCGACCATGCGCTGCCTCACGTCGCGCGGACAAAATTCGCCGCCCGACACGCGCTCGGCACTTTTCAGGAATTCGATATACATGCTGTCCTGCGGCATATTGGCTGCATCGAACGCGTACACATACGGGTTTTCGCTCTCTCCCAGCCTTGTCAGCATCAGTATCGACACATGCGCCGCATCGTTACAGCCCAGCATACCCGCCTCGAACGTCAGCGCGTCCACATCCATTTTTTCCAATCCCTTCAGACCGGCCGCAATCATCTTTGCGCGCTGATTATCGACTATCTTCCTTAAATCCATATCGTATTTAATCCTTTCAGGCAATTTATTAAAGGCGCGTCCCATTGGAACGCGCCCCTGAATATTGCAATTTCGCCGGTTTAGTTGATGGCCTTGGTGCGGATTTCCTCCATGAGCTTGGCGATGATCTCGTCCACGCCCATCGTGCCCAGATCGCCCTTGCGGCCGCGCACGGCGACGGTGCCGTTTTCGGCTTCCTTGTCGCCCAGCACGAACATGTACGGGATCTTGTCCATCTGCGCCTCGCGAATCTTAAAGCCGATCTTCTCGTTGCGCAGATCCAGCTCGCAGCGGATGCCCAGGCTGTCCAGCTTTTCGGCAATGGCCTTGGCCGCGTCGTCGGCGCGGTTGGTTATCGTCATTACCTTTACCTGCGTCGGGCTGAGCCACAACGGGAACGCGCCCGCATACTCCTCGATCAGGTAGGCCAGCGTGCGCTCGTAGCAGCCCAGCGACGTGCGGTGGATTATGTAGGGCAGCTTCTTCTGGCCGTCCGCGTCGGTATACTCCATACCGAACTGGCGCGCCAGCAGCATGTCGATCTGAATCGTGACCAGCGTGTCCTCCTTGCCGAACACATTCTTGTACTGAATATCCAGCTTGGGGCCATAGAACGCGGCCTCGTCGATGCCGATGGTGTACTTTACGCCCAGATCTTCCAATATTTGAGCCATTACGCGCTGCGCTTCTTCCCACTGTTCAGGCGTACCCTCGTACTTGTTCTTGGGGTTAGCCGGATCCCACTGGCTGAAGCGGAAGGTGCACTTATCGAGCAGGCCCAGCGTGCCCAAGAAGTACTTGGCCAGATCAAGGCAGCCCTTGAACTCCTCCTCCAGCTGATCGGGACGCAGTACAAGGTGGCCTTCGGAGATCGTGAACTGACGCACGCGGATAAGGCCGTGCATCTCGCCCGAATCCTCATTGCGGAACAGCGTCGACGTCTCGCCCAAACGCATAGGAAGGTCGCGGTAGCTGCGCATACGGTTGAGATATACCTGATACTGGAACGGGCAGGTCATGGGGCGCAGGGCAAAGCACTCCTTGGTCTCGTCATGCGGGTCGCCCAGCACGAACATGCCATCCAGATAGTGATCCCAGTGGCCCGATATCTTGTACAGCTCGCGCTTGGCCATATACGGGGTCTTGGTGAGCAGATAGCCGCGCTTTTGCTCCACATCCTCGACCCAGCGCTGAAGCAGCTGTATTACGCGCGCGCCCTTGGGCAGTATTATGGGCAGGCCCTGGCCGATAACGTCGACCGTGGTGAAGTACTCCAGCTCGCGGCCGAGCTTATTGTGGTCGCGCTTCTTGGCTTCCTCCACCTGCGCAAGATACTCGTTCAGCTCGTCCTTGGACGGGAACGCCGTGCCGTAGATGCGCTGAAGCATTTTGTTCTTTTCGTTGCCGCGCCAGTAAGCGCCCGCAACTTGAGTAAGCTTTACCGCCTTTACCTTGCCGGTAGAGGGCAGGTGCGGGCCGGCGCACAGGTCGGTAAAGTCGCCCTGCTTATAGAACGAAATCGTCGCGTCCTCGGGCAGGTCGCGTATCAGCTCGGCCTTATACGGCTCGCCCTTTTCCTCGCAGAAGGCAATCGCCTCGGCGCGGGGCAGTTCAAAGCGCTCAAGGCGTATGTTCTGCTTGATGATGTGGTTCATTTCCTTTTCGAGCTTGGCGAGCACTTCGGGCGTGAAGTTTTCGTCCACGTCGAAGTCATAATAGAAACCGTTGTCGATAGCCGGGCCGATAGCCAGCTTTGCGTTCGGAATTATATGCTTCACGGCCTGAGCCAGCACATGCGACGCGGTGTGGCGCAGTACCTTCTTGCCGTCGTCATCAGCGAAGGTGAGTATTTCCACCTGAACGGGCGCGTCGGTATTCTGATTAACCGGCTCTGCCAAGCCCTGTACCTTGCCGTCCACGCGCGCGGCCAGCGCGGCCTTCTTCAGGTCGCCGTCCAGCTTGGAAAGCATATCCAGCGCGTTCGTACCGTTTTCAAATTCGTGCTGCTGACCATTCAAAATAACTACCATAATTCATATCCTCCTTTACCATATCGGGCGCGCAAAGCAGTGCCCCGGCGCATTCCGGGAAATAAAAAAAGCGCCACGACTTTGAGGGACGAGCGACATGCCCGCGGTTCCACCCTCATTGTGAAGCACCACTTTAATGCAAGCGATAACGCGCTTTCGCGCCCCCGGTCGCGGGATGGTGTTCGGCATATGGCTAAAGGTCTGCGCACGCTTGCAGCCGATGACGTGTGCTCTCTGAGAGGCCCTTTACCGCCTACTTCCCGGTCTTTCCGGAAGATTGACTGTATTATAGCGCCGCGCGTCCGGTTTGTCAAGGCGGTTTTTGTGCGTTCGCAGAGATATAACATATATGGCTGACAAACGCTTAAACTGTCTGTCAGCCACTATAATTCTGTCAGCCGTCCACGATGCCCTGTCCGTAAACCACTTTGACGTAAGCCCCGGCATCATTCAAACCAATCGAAAGTGTGCGGCCGCTCCGGGCGCGCGACGACGTACATAAGCTCGCGGTTTTCCATGTACAGCCGTTCAAGAAATTCCCGCTCCACCGATATGCACTCACAGCCTGCGAATACGCACATTAACGGCAACATCAAATTATACCTCTCGCATTTCGTTTCGCACGTATATACCTAAAACGATGCAAATTCCAAAACGTGACACGGATGCAATGTAAATTTTCAAACCACATAACATTTCATTTGTGCCTATGCCGCCTGAAGCATATAAAAAAATCCGAGCGCCCCGGAATCCCATCCGAAGCGCCCGCGCTAAAGTCACTCAGCTTTCTTTATTATATACTCAGGCCTTTCAGCCCATATTATTCTGGTTCTGGCCGCTCATCTGGCGCTCCTGCTGCTCTATCATCTTCTTGACCATGCCGCCGCCGATGGAACCGGCCTCGCGGCTGGTCAGATCGCCGTTGTAGCCCTGCTTCAGGTTTACGCCCAGCTCGTTGGCGATTTCCTGTTTCATGTTGTTCAGCGCCTGGCGCGCGCCGGGCACGTTGATGCGGCTGGACGAATTATTGGTCTGATTCTGGTTCTGCATGATTGAATTCCTCCCTATTCATTATTACAGTTCGATTTAAGGCTGCGCCCGCGCGTTACTGCACGCTGCCGGACATCTGGCGCTCATAGTCCTCGATCATCTTCTTGACCATGTAGCCGCCCACGTAGCCGTTTTCACGGCTAGTCAGGTCGCCGTTATAGCCCTGCTTCATATTTACGCCCAGTTCGCGCGCCACCTCATACTTCATGTTGTTCAGCGCGTCCTTGGCCTCGGGCACGTTTACCTTGCTGTTTTTGCTCGGATTGCTCATCTGATTCACCTCCGCTCCGCGCGCCCATGCGCGTTTTTGTTTTACTTCGATTTCTCGCCTTGTAACGGTCATATTATGTTTCAGTCGGCGCGCAAATATTGCTGTTAATTTTCGTAAGTCGCGAATAACTTGAATTAGTGCTTACTAACGCATAGCTTTTATATTTTTAAATGAATTGTGGTGGACATTTCGCCCGCGCACAGTATATAATAGAAGGAATGGCCGCGCGGCCACAATAAAAATTTTAGTTTGAGGATGATAACATGCTGAATGCGCTGTGCAAAAAAATTGTGCCCGGCTGGGACAGCCCGTACGATCCCCGGACGCGTGAGCGCGGCGGAAACGCGGCGAGCATCGTGGGTGTTTTCGTAAATCTGGTTTTGTTTGCAGGCAAGTTCATCGCGGGCGTGCTGAGCGCGTCTATCGCGCTTCAGGCTGATGCGTTTAACAACCTGTCTGACGCGGGTTCGTCGGTGATTTCGCTCATCAGCTTCAAGCTGGCGAGCCGCCCTGCGGACGAGGAGCATCCGTTCGGCCATGCGCGATACGAATATCTGGCCAGCATGGTAGTGGCGGTGCTGATACTGCTGCTGGGCTATGAGCTTATTCAATCGTCGATCGAGAAGATCATCTCGCCCGGGCCGATAGCGTTTTCGTGGCTGAGCGTGGGCGTGCTGGTCGCATCGATAGGGCTTAAACTGTTTTTGTACCTTTTCTATAAGCGCGTGGGCAGGCATATCGGCTCGCCGGTGCTGGAAGCCGCGTCGGCTGACTCAATATCCGACGTACTGGCTACCTCGGCAGTGCTGCTGAGCACGATAATCAGCCCGCTGATTAACTTCCAGCTGGACGGCTATATCGGCGTGGCGGTGGCTGTATTTATTATAATTACCGCGATAAAGATAATTATTCAGGCGCTCAACGACCTGTTGGGCGGCCCGGCCAGCTCCGAAACCGTGAACCGCATCGTGAGCGAGGTGCATAAGCACGAGGGCGTTTTAGGCATACACGATCTAATCGTACACGATTACGGCCCGGGCAAGTGCTTTGCGACGATGCATGTCGAGGTATCGGCCGA
>OLNE01001623.1_pt1 | contig 15631 bp, 18 predicted proteins | sample 1672431 | NCBI WGS metagenome assembly OLNE01 (sample SAMEA3136685, study PRJEB25190) | human gut metagenome | reverse complement strand
ATATTGACTCGGCAGCAGTAGCCGAGCTGCCGCCGTGGGAGCAGACACGCGAGCCGAAAGGCGATCCCAAAGCAACGGCCTACACGGAGAAATACTGCGAGGAGCAGCACAAATAACAAACGGCGGAACGATACAAATCGTTCCGCCGTTTGGCGTTAAATCATATATTCGATGGTATTCTCTGCCGTCAGGCGCGTCCGGTCATTAAACAGGAGAATGGCTTCGCGGGTGTCAATCTCGCCAAGCGCGTAAACCTCGTGGGTCTCACGCTCGAAGCAGGGACGCGGCACGAGCCGGTTGTATTCGCACGGGTGGTCGTACACCATCTGCACGCCGTCCGTATCGAGCGGCTGATCAAGATAATACGGGTCGAACACGCGCACCATGTCGTTCTCATCAATGCCGGTGAGCGTCACATAGTGCTCTCCGTCGAAGTGCAGGCGCACCACGGCAGCGCCGCCGCAGCGGAGTGCATCGCGCAGACGGCTGTTCTGCCCGAAATTCACCGCCGGACCGGATAGATACTGCGTGGAGATGTGAAGGCGGCCGATCTTGCCGAAGCCGTTCAGCCAGTTGCTGAGAAACATCATCGCCGCACAGGAGGTGCCGCTTTTGCCGCTTACGCCGTCCGAGCCGTAGCAGTCCAGACAGTACAGCATGATGTTGCGGACAGCCTCCGGCGGGATATCCTCACGCTCAAACAGGAATGCGAGCGCGTTGAGCATGGAGGTTGGACCGCAGTCATATTCGGAAAGCTGGTAGCGCAGCGGATTTTTCATAGGGGAACCTTCTTTCGTGTGGCGTATTCCTACTGGATTACTATATAATAGTAAGGTCAATGCCGATCAATGTCAATACAAATTTGCGGAAAGCGCATATTCATGGTATGATAAGTATACTTCCCGCCAAAGATAGGGTGGGAAGGAGTGAATCGGCATTGCTAAAACTGATTCATGCGAGTAAAATATATGCTAAGAACGGCATTTGTGCGCTCAATGCGGTCGATCTGACCGTGCAGGACGGTGACTACATTTCGGTGACCGGCGCATCCGGCTCGGGCAAAAGCACACTCATGCACATTCTGGGTCTGCTGGACAGTCTGACCGAAGGCGAATACCTGCTCGACGGAGCAGCAGTCGCGCATTTGCCGGCAAAACAGCGGGCGCGTCTGCGCAGTGAGAAGATCGGCTTTGTGTTTCAGCAGTTCCGGCTGCTAACGGGCATGACAGCGCTGGAAAATGTCGCGCTGCCGCTGGTGCTGCAGGGCGTTCCGCGGCATGAGCGGAGCGAACGCGCACTGGCGGTTCTGGAGCGCGTTGGCCTGTCCGATCGGGCGAATCACCGGCCGCACCAGCTTTCCGGCGGACAGCAGCAGCGGGTGGCAATCGCACGGGCGGTCGTGACAGAACCGTGCGTGATTCTGGCGGATGAGCCGACCGCAGGACTGGATCCTGCCGCAGCAGACAGCGTGCTGGAGCTGTTTGACCGATTGCATCGGTCGGGGCATACGCTGGTGCTCATCACACACGATGAGCGGGCAGCGCAGTGCGCCGCAAGGCGGATGCATCTTGAAAACGGATGCCTTTTCGGGTGAGATCATCCGGCACCGGATAACCGGGGCACTTGAACCGCAAAGCCGGTGTGTGAAAATAACCCAATCAAACCTAACAGGTTTTCCTATATAAAAGGAGGAAACAAAAATGGACCGTCGGGACAAAACAAACTACTACCTCGACATGGCGCAGGTTGCGCTCGAGCGCGGCACCTGTCTGCGCCGCAACTTTGGCGCGGTTATCGTCAAGAACGACGTCATCGTATCCACCGGCTACAACGGTGCGCCGAGAGGTCGTGCCAACTGCATCGACATCGGCACCTGCATTCGTCAGAAGATGGGCATTCCGCGCGGCGAAAGATACGAATTCTGCCGCTCGGTGCATGCGGAGATGAACGCCATTATTGCCGCTCCGCGTGACCAGATGATCGGCGCGACGCTGTACCTGGTCGGCCGCGATATGTCCACCGGAAAGATCATGTCGGATGCAAACTCCTGCACGATGTGCAAGCGCCTTATCATCAACGCGGGCATTGAGAAGGTGGTTATCCGCCGTGATGTGGATACATACGACACTGTGAACGTGCACGACTGGGTGGAGAATGACGATACGCTCGGCAGCAGCATGGCATACTAAACAGACATCGGAGAGAGAAAAATATGTCAATATTCGATATTTTTAAGAAGTTGGATGAAGAAAAAGCCGCAAAGGCATCCCAGCCGATCGAGTGGATCGTGGTCGGACTGGGCAATCCGGGCGCGAAGTACGACAACACCCGTCACAATGCGGGTTTCCGTGCGCTTGAGGGTTACTGCGCCCGCAGCGGCCAGAAGATCGACCGCATGAAGTTCAAGGCGCTGGCAGGCGAGGGAATGCTCGGCGGCAAGCGCGTGCTGTTTCTCAAGCCGCAGACCTTTATGAACCTGTCCGGCGAGGCAGTTCGTGACGCGGCCTCATTCTACAAGATCCCGCCGGAGCACGTTATCGTGCTGTCGGACGATGTATCGCTTGACGTTGGCACGCTGCGCGTGCGCGCAAAAGGCTCGGCAGGCGGACAGAACGGCCTGAAAAACATTATCTATCATCTGAACAGCGAGGACTTCCCGCGCGTGAAGATCGGCGTCGGCAAAAAGCCGCGTCCGGATTATGATCTGGCGGCGTGGGTGCTCGGCAAGTTCCCGGCGGAGGATCAGAAGGCTATCGACAAGGCGTGCGAGGACGCAGTGAACGCGGCTGCCTGCATCATCGCGGAGGACTGTGCCGCTGCCGCGCAGAAATTCAACGGAAAACGCATCTAAGGAGTTGGTTTTGATGAAAACCGCAGTAGCATATTACTCGCTCGGCGGCACAACGCGGTCGTACGCCCGCGCGGAAGCCAAGGCGCGGAACGCCGATTTGATCGAGCTTACGCCGAAAACGCCGTACAACCGATTCACCGCGTTTGTGCGTGGCTGTTTGGAGGCTGTCAAGCAGAAGGCGGTCGCGCTGGACGGCATGCCGCTGTTTGTCGGCTATGACAGAGTGGTGCTGATGGCGCCGGTTTGGGCGGGCTATCCCGCGCCGCCGTTCAACAGCGCGGTGGAACTGCTGCCGCCCGGTACGGAGGTCGAAGTAATACTGGTTTCCGGCAGCGGAAACAGTGAAAAGAGCAGGGCGAAGGTGCGTCTGCAGATCAAAAAACGCGGCTGTACGCTCACGGCGCAGCGTGACATCCGGGCCAGCCGATGAGCGGAAAGGATATGCGATGAAAGGATATACCTATGTGCTCCGCTGTGCGGATGATACGCTGTACTGCGGCTGGACGAACGATCTGACGGCTCGACTGGCAGCGCACAACAGCGGAAAAGGTGCGAAATACACGCGCGGACGCGGCCCGGTGACGCTGGTGTACAGCGAAATGTTCGACACGCAGAGCGAGGCCATGCAGCGCGAAGCGGCAATTAAAAAGCTCACGCGGCCGCAGAAGCAGGCGCTGATTGACAGTCAGAACGGCGGAGAACTGCTCACTGTTTACGATGCAGACGGACGCGCCTGTGGAGAACGCCCGCGGGCCGTCGTGCATGCGCAGGGGCTGTCCCACCATGTGTGCCACCTGTGGGTGGTCGGCGAGCGGAATGGCGTGTGCGGTCTGTGGCTGCAGCAGCGGCAGTTTGACCGGCCTTTATTTCCGGGCGGCTTTGATCTGACCTCGACCGGACATATTGACCCGGGTGAAACGCCGCTGACAGGCGTGCTGCGCGAAGCACGGGAGGAGAGCGGACTGCAGCTGACAGCAGCCGACTTGATCGACGGCGGCAGTTATCGTCAGCGCTACTCGCGCGGCGAAGTCGGCTTTGATGATGAGCTGGCGTATACATTTCTGGCGCGTATCGACGGCATTCCGCCGTTCCGGCCCGGCCCGGAGGTCGCGGAGATGCTGTTCGTGCCGCTGGCGGACTTTGCCGCCGCACAGGAGCAGGGCGCATCACTCACCGGTCTGACACCGGACGGACGCACGATGGAGATGCCGAACGAATCCCTTTGCTGTCTGCACACTGAGGAGTGGCAGGGCGCGAAACCGCGTATCGAAGCACTTTTTGACTGAAAAGAACAGCCGCCTCCCACTTGACAATGGGAGGCGGCTGCCCTATAATATCGACATTCATCAATATAGAACCCGAAATCCGCTGTAAAGCAGCGGATTTTTGCATTTACTTGACATTTTTCAAAACAAAAAGCTGTCCGAAAGGACAGCTTCTGCTTTACTTGCTGAGTGCGCCGATGATGATATTGACGATCAGACTGATCGCGGCTGCGATCGCGTAGATCGTGCTTTGCTGACGGCACGCCTTTGCCTTGGGATCATCCTGCTTGTCCTCCTGCTCACTGCGTCCGCAGATCATGCCGTAGCGGATCTGCTGCAGGACTGTCAGCGCGGCAAACGCGGCAAACAGCAACAGGAGCAGTCGCTGAACCGTCTGCATCTTAGTGGATGAGGTTCAGGACGATTGCAATGATGACGAAAACAACGCCGACAATCGAGGTCAGACGAGCAAAGATACGGTCGGATGCGCTTGCCTTGCCGGAGCCGTAGAAGGTGTCTGCGGAGCCGGATACAGCGCCCAGACCCTGCTGTGCACCATGCTGGAGCAGAACAACAACGATCAGGAACAGGCTTGCAACGATCATGATGACCGAGAGAGCGATTTGTGCGGTAGTCATAGGTAATTTCCTCCACTGCTTTTCATTTTTCTTATCGCGCATAACGAGACTATGCGCGCAATATGCGTACATGATACTATATCATATTAAATGTACTTTTTCAAGAGGTTTTCCGTATTTTCATCCGGGAATTTGTCTCAGACAAGCGGCTGGAGAATGTTTTTCAGCGAATCGCCCATGCGGTTGGTGTACACCTTGTGCGTATCAAGATCCACGACCGCCAGACGGATGGACGACCAGCCGTGCTTGCCGCTCTGGTATTTGCGCTCGTCGGACAGCTTTTTCAGCTTTTTGAGCACGGATTTGTCAGTCTCGCCGGCGGCAAGAATGACCGAAAGCAGCGAAAAATCGTGGTTTTCGTCCGGCTTTACCAGCTCGGCGCTGACCTGCTGCGCGTAATTCCACCAGTCGTCAAGCGTCTGCTCATCGAGCGAGGGCACGGCGAACAGCAGACGGTATTCGTGTGCGTGGCTCGTGCCGCCGGTCGGCATCAGACCGAGGATTTTGCGGGGCGTGCGGGAGTTGAAAACGCTCAGCAGCGCCGCCATTCGGCCGGAAACCTGCACGTTCTGCTGGGAACGGAAATGCGGGTCCTGCCCGTTCAGCAGCTTGTCGCGCAAGGCAACAAATTCAGTAGAAAAGTCCATGAACAGCCTCGCTTTTTTACAGATCGGCGGGATAATCGCCGTTTTCCGTCATAGCTGCAACGGCAGCGCAGATAGTCGGCTTGTCCTCGCGGTAGGTGACGCCGTACCAGCGGGAATCCGTGGTGAGTACCTTTGCGGTCGCCTTTCCGTCCTTGATGAGCGCGTCCACCGCGAACGGCAGATAATACTCCGCCTTCATCGGATTGTCCGGCAGCTTGCCTGCGAAAAACTCACGAAGGCCGTCATCAAGCGAGGGCAGGAAGGAAGGGGTGAATCCCCAGAGATTGAGCGACACCGGCGTGCCGGGCGCAATCTCACCGGCGGGTGCATCGCCGTCCGCATCGTAGCGGATGACGCCGTCCGCATCGCGGTGAATGGCGGTGCGCTCGATGATATGTGCGAGCAGACCGTTTTCGTCTGCGGTGCATACGCCGCGGGAGACCGTGCCGTTTTCGGTGAGCGTGTTCTCGACCTGATAGCCGACCATGCAGTAGCGGAATTTGTCGTCATCCTGCGCGGAAGCGAGGTAATCATACATTTTGCGGAATGCATCTGCGCCGTAGAAGTCATCCGCGTTGATAACGGCGATCGGGCAGCCGGCGGTCAGCTCCTTTGCACACCACACGGCATGCGCGGTGCCGAGCGGCTTCTCACGGCCTTCCGGTGCGGTCAGGCCGTCCGGCAGATTGTCGAGCGTTTGATAAGCATAGTCCACCTGCATGAAGCGGCGCGCCTTTTTGCCGATGGCGTCCTCGAATGCCTCGTGCAGCTCGGGACGGATGATGAATACCACGCGGTCAAAGCCTGCACGGTGTGCATCGTAGATGGAATAATCGAGCAGAATCTGTCCGTTCGGACCGATCGGGTCGATCTGCTTGAGTCCGCCGTAGCGCGAGCCCATACCTGCTGCCATGATCACCAAAACCGGATTTGCCATAGTCTATATCCTCCTAAAGAACCTTATCTATTTATACAAATAAAGCATTTCATTCATGTTTTTCATACTCTCAAACGGGAATACTCCTTTATTATACAAGAGCGTATCATAAAACACAAGATGTTTGCGGTGCGGGTCTGCTTTTTTGTCGAAAAGCATGAAAATCCAAATGGGGTTCGGGTGATGATTGCAAAGTGTCGGGAAAACTGCTAAAATAAAAAACGTATACGTATAGAGAATTTTATTATTAAAACCATATTGTTATAGAGAGGAATATGTTTCGATGCGCAAAACGAAGATTATCTGCACGCTTGGTCCCGCAACTGATGCTGTACTGCCCGAGATGATCAAGGCAGGCATGAATGTTGCCCGTATGAACTTCAGCCACGGCTCTCATGAGGAGCACAAGGCTCGCATGGACGCCGTTAAGGCAGCCCGCAAGGAGCTTGGCATGCCGGTCGGCATCATGCTGGATACCAAGGGTCCGGAGATCCGTACCAAGACCTATAAGGACGGCAAGATCGAGATTGTTGAGGGTCAGGAGTTTACGCTGACCACCCGCGATATCGAGGGTGACAACACCATCGTTTCCATCACCTACGAAGGCCTGCCGAACGACGTTCAGCCGGGCACCCGCATCCTGATCGACGACGGTCTGGTTGCATTCGAGGTCGAGGAGATCAAGAACGGCACCGACATTGTGTGCAAGGCGCTCAACGGCGGCCCGCTCTCCAACCGCAAGTCCATCAACGTACCGGGCATCAAGCTGAACATGAAGTTCGTTTCCGATAAGGACCGTGAGGATATTGAGTTCGGTCTGTCTCAGGACATCGACTTTATCGCTGCTTCCTTCACCCGTTCCGCACAGGACGTCCGCGACATCAAGGAGATCCTCAAGGCACACGGCAAGGAAGATGTTGAGATCATCTGCAAGATCGAGAACATGGAAGGCGTAAACAACGTACAGGAGATTCTCGACGAGGCAAACGGCATCATGGTAGCCCGCGGCGACCTTGGCGTTGAGGTTCCGTTTGAGGAGCTGCCGGAGATCCAGAAGTCCATCATCAAGACCTGCATTTCCCGCGGCAAGCGCGTTGTAACCGCTACCCAGATGCTCGAGTCCATGGCTAAGAATCCGCGCCCGACCCGTGCAGAGGTTTCCGACGTTGCAAACGCTGTTTACGACGGCACCTCCGCTATCATGCTGTCCGGTGAGACCTCTGTCGGCAAGTATCCGGTAGAGACCGTTCGCACCATGAGCCGCATCGCAGAGAACGCAGAGAAGACCATCCACTACGACCGCCGCCGTGTAACCCGTCTTGAGTTCCAGAACATGAATGTAGACGGCGACATGAAGACGCTGGCAATCTCGCACGCAACCTGCTCTACCTCCGCTGATCTGGGCGTTAAGGGCATTGTAGCGTTCACCGAGTCCGGTTCTACCGCTCGCGCTGTATCCACCTACCGTCCGGGCGCGCCGATCATCGCCGCTACCCCGAGCGAAAAGACCTTTAACCGACTGACCATGTCCTGGGGCGTAAAGCCGATTCTGGTTGAAAAGCGCCCGCAGTCCGGCACTGAGCTGTACCATCTGTCCGAGAAGGCAGCGGTAACTGCGCTCGATCTGCGCGTTGGCGACGTTATCACCATCACCGCAGGTATGCCGGTAGGCGAGGTTTACTACACCAATACCCTGCGTGTACACGAACTGACCGAGAAGTCTTTCGAGGACTAACACTATGTCTTTCAAACGCTTGCAGCGTGCATTGTTCCGCACGATGGCCGCTGTTGTGGCGCTGGCAATCCTGTTCTGCATCGGACTGTACGGCTACCGCACGATGTTCGGCTATACCTATGACTCCTCGCTGTCCGATGAAGATCTGGCGGCGAGCGTCACAGCGGACGAAAATATTACGAATATTGCATTGTTCGGTCTGGATACCCGCGAGGGCGACAAGCAGAGTCATTCGGACTGCATGATGATCGTCACCGTGGACAACACGCGCGGCAAGATCAAGCTCATCAGCCTGATGCGCGATTCTCTGGTAGATATCGACGGCTACGGTGAGGACAAGCTGAATGCGGCGTATTTCCGCGGCGGTCCCAGTCTGGCTATCCGCACCATCAACGAGAATTTCGGCACGGATATCAAGGATTACGTTGCCGTAGACTTCGAGCAGCTGGTGCAGATCGTAGACGCGATCGGCGGCGTGGACATCGACGTGCAGAACGATAACGAGCTGAAGGAGCTCAACCGTGTCATCAAGGACTACGGCGCAGAGCGGGGCAAGGAGTTCTCCGGCGTGGAGAAGACCGGCCTGCAGACGCTGGACGGCGTGCAGGCGCTGTGCTACGGCCGTATCCGCAAGGGCGACACCGGTGATGACTGGGCGCGCGTGGAGCGTCAGAGCGTTGTGCTGAACGCCATCTTCACCAAGCTGCAGAGCGCAAGCGCCACCGAGCTGATCGGCAGCATGCGCAAGCTGGTTCCGTATGTTACGACCTCGCTTTCGCCGACTGATATGGCGTCGCTGATCGTCGGCGCGGTCAAGAACGGCATTCCGACACTTGAGCACACCCGTGTTCCGGTGGATGGCGAGTGGAGCTATTCCGGTAATTCCAGCGAGTTTATCACCTACGATCTGGATGTGGCAGCCGACCATATTCACGCATACATCTATGATGACGCGGATATCGGCAGCGGCACGACCGATGATGATATCGGCACGGACAGCAAGTCCGATACGGATACCGGGACGGATACGACCGATTCGTCCAAGAGCACGGATACCAAGTCGAATACCACTGCGGTGGACCCGGAATCCCTTGTGGAGGAAGGCGGCTGGTACGATTCCGACACCGGTGACTATTATGATTGCGATGGTGACCGATACAGTCTGGACGAAAACGGGAATAAGGTGTATTATTAAACTTGTGATCGTTAGAGAACGAAGCAGGGGACATGACGACGATCATGTCCCCTGTTCTTATATGGAAATAAGTGCTATCAGAAATAGAGAGAAAGAGTACAAACAGAAAGCAGGTAAAAACCGATGTATGTAAAACGAATTCTCCCGAACGGTGTGCGTCTGATTACCGAACGGATCGACAACATGCGCACGGTGTCGGTCGGCATCTGGGTCGGCAACGGCAGCCGATACGAACCCGCAGAGCTCGGCGGCGTATCGCATTTCATCGAGCACATGATCTTCAAGGGCACGGAAAAACGCTCTGCCCGCCATATTGCAATCGCAATCGATGCATTAGGCGGGCAGGCGAATGCATTCACAGATAAGGAATGCACATGCTACTATATGAAGGTTCTGGACAGTCGGCTGAAAAACGCGGTGGCTCTGCTGGCGGATATGTTCCTGCATTCCCGCTTTGCACAGGAGGATCTGGAGCTGGAGCGCGGTGTCGTTCTCGAGGAGATCGACATGTACGAGGACTCTCCGGAGGATGTTGCCATCGACAAGCTGTTCGAGAGCTGCTACAGCGGCTCGGCACTCGGCCGCCCGATCCTCGGTACGGCGGAAACGCTCGAGCCGATGACCTCGGAAACACTGCACAAGTATATGCGCGAATATTACCGTCCGCAGGATACAGTTGTTGCGGTTTCCGGCCATTTTACCGATGAGGATCTCGACTTTATCGAGGAGCTGTTCTCCGAGATGCAGGGCGAGGGCAAAAACGTTATCACACCGGCAGCCTACCAGCCGAGCCTGTTCCTGAGGGATAAGGAGATCGAGCAGAACCACCTGTGCCTGTCCTTCCCGGGCGTATCGCTTGTCAGCGAGGACCGCTTTGCAATGAACCTGCTCAGTTCCATTCTCGGCGGCGGCATGTCGTCCCGCCTGTTCCAGAGCGTGCGCGAGCAGAACGGTCTGTGCTACTCGGTGTACACGTTTACCACACCGCATCTGGATACCGGTCTGCTGTCCATCTACACCGGTCTGGGTCAGGAGACCGAGCGCAAGGCGCTCGATCTTATCCTGCGTGAACTCGATGAATTCTGTCAGAACGGACCGGCGCCGGACGAACTGTCTCGCTGCCGCGAGCAGGCCAAGACCACGCTGCTGATGGGGCTGGAGAATACAGGCAACCGCATGATGACCATCGGCCGCAGTGAGCTGCTGCGCGGCGAGGTATCCAAGATCGAGGAAGTGCTCGATTCCTACGACCGCGTGACCGCAGATGATATTCTGAACCTTGCCCGCCGTGTGTTCGACCGCTCGAAGGCTTCTCTGGCCGTTGTCGGACAGCCGGACAGCGAGGATACATACCGCGAACTGCTTCGTTGAATCAGCTCTGCACTTGCTTGCAGAGGTAGGTGATCACATCACGACGGGTGACAATACCGCAGAAGATACCGCGTCCGTCCACTACAGGTACAAAATTCTGTGCTGTGACCAGATCGACCATATCCTCCATGCGTGCATCAATGCTTACCGAGCGGTGGTGTACCCGCAGCTCAACCTGACCGACGGTCAGCTGTTCGAGGGTTTCCTTCGGGTAATGCAGCACCAGCCGCAGAAAATCACCTTCGGTGATCGTTCCGGCGTATTTACCCTTGGCATCTACCACAGGAATCGCTGTGAAGCCGCTGTGGAGCATGTCGTCAATGGCCTTCTGCACCGGGCAGCTTTCGGTTAAGTAGGAAACCTCTACCTTGGGTTTCAGGAAGAACGAAATATTCATAGTATCGCTCCTTAAAAATTGTAATATAAATCGTAGCAGAGCAGCACCGTGAAGCTGATTCACCGGTGCTGCTTTTGTTACCTCTATTGTACGATAGACAGGAGCGGCGGTCAACTGGAATTTGACATTCCTTACAGATTGTTAACAAATTGCAAAGTTGATATTGTAAAAAATGACGGATAGATAATTCTCATCGTAAGAAATTTAAACGGTATACTTGACTTGAACTCTTTTAACTGCTAAAATGATGAAGTAACAGAAGTGCAAAAGTTCTGTGAAAAGTAAAATTTGAACAAAGAAGGGTTTCCCATGAAGAAGAGATTACTCGCAGCGCTGATGGCTGGCGCCATGGCACTCACGATGACTGCCTGCGGCGGCAGCAGCTCCGGCAGCGATGCAGCCTCCGGCAGCGATTCCGGTTCGGCTGGCAGCTATAAGGTAGGCATCGTTCAGCTGGTTCAGCATGAGGCGCTGGATGCGGCTACGCAGGGTTTCCAGGATAAGCTGAAGGAGCTGGTCGAGGCTGACGGCGGTTCGGTTGAATTTGATTCGCAGAATGCTTCCGGCGAGTCCGCAAACTGCACCACGATTGTAAACGGCTTTGTTTCCGAAGGTGTTGACCTGATCATGGCCAATGCTACCGCAGCACTGCAGGCAGCACAGGCCGGCACCTCTGATATTCCGATCCTCGGCACCTCGGTAACCGACTACGGCACCGCACTCGGCGTATCCGACTGGACCGGCAAGACCGGCACCAACATCTCCGGTACTACCGATCTTGCACCGCTCGACGGTCAGGCCGACATGCTCAAGGAGCTGTTCCCGGATGCCAAGAACGTAGGTCTGCTGTACTGCTCTGCTGAGCCGAACTCCAAGTACCAGATCGACACCATCAAGCCGCTGCTGGAGAAGCTGGGTTACACCTGCACTGAGTATGCGTTCACCGACTCCAACGACGTTGCTTCCGTAACGCAGAAGGCTGCTGCGGCAAGCGATGTTATGTATATCCCGACCGATAACACCGCTGCTTCCTGCACCGAGGCAATTGCAAACGTTGTTATCCCGGCAAATGTTCCGGTTATCGCAGGCGAGCAGGGCATCTGCAACGGCTGCGGCGTAGCTACCCTGTCGATCGACTACTACGAACTGGGTCAGGCTACCGGTGAGATGGCTTACGAGATCCTCGCCAACGGCGCAAACCCGGGTGATATGGAAGTACAGCCTGCACCGAACTTCACGAAGATGTACAACAAGACTAACTGCGAGAAGCTGGGCATCACCGTTCCGGATGATTACACGGCAATCGAAGGCTAAAAGCTGAAACCCAAAGCACCGTACTTTATGTACGGTGCTTTTTCATCTACAGGAGAAATTTTGCGCACGGACGTGCGGTTTTACAGCGAAAATATACGTCAAATTGCCGAAAAATGAGGAAAATAGCAAATAAAACTTACAATTTGCAGGGAAATGTGCTATAATTATATCAGAAAAAGTGGATGACGGAAACAGAATGAAACGCGATGTGTGAGGAGGCATCTTGATGTATCAGGCAGGAGAGTTCATTGTGTACGGAACCAACAGTGTGTGCCGGGTAGAGTCAATCGGCAAGCCGCCGTTCGAGACCGAGGAGGATAAGCTGTATTATACTCTGGTACCGGTAACGGGCACGGAGACCATCTATATTCCGACGGATTCGCCGGTGTTTACCCGTCCGGTGATCTCCCGCGAAAAAGCAGAGGAACTCATCAACTCTATTCCTGACATCGAAGAGGACCACTTTGTTTGTCACAGTGTCCGCATGGCGAATGAGCATTATCAGGCGGCGCTGCAGAGCCACGACTGCGAGGAGCTTGTGCAGCTGATCAAGACGGTTTACGCCAAGTCGCGCCGGCACGGACGCCGTGTCAGTCAGGTCGATCAGCGCTACCGCAAGCGTGCCGAGGAACTGCTTAACAGCGAGCTTTCGGTTGCACTCGGTATTCCGCTCAAGGAAGTTCCGGCGTATATCAATCAGAGGATTGGCAAGCTGGAAAAAAAGACGGCAAAGAAAACTGCAGAATAAATGGAAAAAGAGAGGCTTTGTAGCCTCTCTTTTTCAGTCTGTCAGGAAAACGAAGTTTTCGACAGTCCATTTGTTTAAGGCAATACCGCTTTAATTGTGCGGTGTTGCCTTAAGAACCGGAGAACCATTTTCGGATCTTCTCGAGGAAACCCGGATGCGGCGCAGGCTGTGCGGCCTGCTTGCGAGCGTTCTCAATGGCCTGCTGCATAAGCAGATCCTGTGCGCAGATGGGGTCCTGCACGGCAGGCTTTTTGCAGTAGGTGCCATCCGGCTGCAGAACACGCGCCTTGACAGTATCGTGCTGCATGGCATAGAGAATATCATGCAGGCGGGTACGGACGGCAGGATCGTCGATCGGACAGGCAATTTCAACGCGGCGTTCGGTGTTGCGCGTCATCAGATCGGCGGAGGAGATATACATTTTTTCCTCATCACCGCGGCCGAACACATAAATGCGGGAATGCTCAAGAAAACGTCCGACAATGCTCGTCACGGTGATGTTCTCGGTGTGGCCCGGCACACCGGGCAGCAGGCAGCAGATGCCGCGCACGATCATCTCGACTGTGACGCCTGCGCAGGATGCCTCCCGCAGCTTGGCGATTACATCGATATCGGTCAGCGAATTGAATTTGAGCAGGATGTAGCCGTCCTTGCCTTTGGCAATCTGCTCGTCCATCAGCGCCAGAATGTTGTTTTTCAGGCTGGTCGGCGCGACGAACAGGCGGCTGTAGCGTCCGGACAGGTTGCCGAGCGCCATGTTGTTGAAGAACGCGCCTGCGTCCTGACCGATGCGTTCATCCGCCGTGATGAGCGATACGTCCGTGTACTGCTTGGCGGTTTTCTCGTTGTAGTTGCCGGTGCCGACCTGCGTAATATGGCGGACGGCTCCGCGTTCTCTGCGGGTGATCAGGCAGATTTTGGAGTGTACCTTGTAATCCTCAAAGCCGTAAATGATCTTGCAGCCGGCTTCTTCCATGCGTTCGGACCAGTCGATGTTGTTCTGCTCGTCAAAGCGCGCGCGCAGCTCGATGAGTGCGGTAACGTCCTTGCCGTTTTCGGCGGCAGCGCACAGGTATTCGACCAGCTTTGCCTTGCTTGCCAGCCGGTAAATCGTGATGCGGATCGCCAGTACAGCCGGGTCGTTTGCCGCCTCACGAATCATCTGCAGGAACGGCTCCATGCTCTCATACGGATAGGACAGCAGAATATCCCGCTGCAGAGCGGCCTTGAGCAGACTCTGACCGGAAGACAGCATGGCCGGCTGCTGCGGCGTGAAGGGCGCGTCGCTGAGAAACGCACGCTTTTTTTCCGGCAGGTGTTCGCCGAGCGAGAACGCATACCCGAGCTTGAGCGGTGCTGTGCGCGACAGGAAAATCTGTGCATCGCTGACCTCAAAGCGGCTGCGGAAGTGCTCTTTGAAATGGTCGCTGATGGGACGGCTGATCTCCACGCGCACGACAGCCATGCGGCGGCGCTGCCGCAGCAGCTTTTCCATCTTTTTGCGAAAATCTCCGCCTTCTACGCCGAAGGTCTCATCATCTACCTGAATATCCGCATTGCGGGTAACGCAGAGCACGGTCTTTTCAAGTACATCGTACATTTCGAACACATGGTCAGCGTAGGCGAGCAGAATATCCTCGGTGAGAATATAGCGCGACGGTGTCTCCGGCAGAAACACAACCGGCGGCAGCGATGCGGGTACGGGCAGCAGACCGAGCCGTTCGGTCTTTTTGTGGCTGAGCAGCGCGGCAATATGCAGCACCTTGCCCTCAAGGTGCGGGAACGGATGGTGCGAGTCCACAATCTGCGGCGAGAGAACCGGCGCAATGATATCCTTGAAATACCGCTTGATGTATTTCTGTTCGTCCGGCGCAAGCGAATCCATTGTCAGTCGGCGCAGACCGATCGCACTCAGTTTGCTGTCCACATCGGAGAACGCCGCGTCACGACGTGCATAGAGCGGCTCAACCGCCTTGTAGATCAGATGCAGCTGCTCTTTGGCGGTCAGACCGGATTTGCTGTCGGTATGCTCTTTGTCCACGGCGGCCATGTCGCACAGGCTGCCGACGCGGATCATGAAGAACTCATCCAGATTACTGGTAAAGATTGCGAGGAATTTGAAGCGCTCGAGCAGAGGCACGTTCTCATCCTCCGCCTCGGCGAGCACGCGGGCGTTGAACTGCAGCCACGAAAGCTCACGGTTCTGGGTGTAGCCTTGCTCCCAAATCTTCTGTGTCATATCATATCCCCCTTCGTGCTGGCATACGCCGTCATTTTATAGTTACTATTATACTGCGCTTTTGTAAAGGAACAATGTGTTTCATGTAAAATGTATAAAAAGTTTCTTTCGTCCGCAGGTCTTGCGGGAAATGAAAAGCTCTGTTATACTGGATATAAAATAAGAAGAAAGAGGGAGAAAATCAGATATGATCAACATCTGGCATGACATTGATCCGAGTCGCGTAACGCCGGAGAGCTTTACGGCAGTCATTGAAATTCCGGCAGGCAGCAAGAAAAAGTATGAGCTGGACAA
>OLNE01001622.1_pt1 | contig 15636 bp, 6 predicted proteins | sample 1672431 | NCBI WGS metagenome assembly OLNE01 (sample SAMEA3136685, study PRJEB25190) | human gut metagenome | reverse complement strand
TCATTTCTCCATAATCAACAGAAGTAGATAAGAAAACTGTTGTAAGCACACTTAACATTCCATTCGCACTGAATACAAGTGCACCAATCAAGCAAAGTACGACCATGTTATGTGCAAGGTTCATAAACGAAGCAAACAGTAATAAAGCATAGCCAAGAATTGCCATACATAAAGATGTTTTGAAAATTGTTGTATTAGATAGTTTATTACGCAATACAGGATATAAAACCATCATACCAAGAATCTGCGTTGCTCCGCCAATGGTTGTGAATAATGTATAGTTGTTTTTCCATAATTCTGTACCAAGATCATATTTAAAGAAGTAGAGAATTAAATTACTTGTGATGTATAAAGCACTGTTGATCAGCACAATTGTGATGACCGTTAACATTGCCTGATCATTGTGGAATAAAGCAGAGAACATATCTTTGATGGATGTTGTTTCCAGTTTCTTTTCACTTTTCTTTTCTTTGATTGAAAAGAAGAGAATTGCTTCTGTAAGTACAAAAATCAAAGCAATAAGCATAGAGAAGCAGCGGAAACCTTTCACTTCACTGCCACCTCCTAAAAAGGCAACACATAATACAGTTCCCACTTGAATCAGTGCAGAACCAATACCAGCGCATGTTCTGCCAACAACCGATAACTGTTCACGATCTTTTGGCTGTTCAGTGACTGCTGGAATCATTGACCAGTATGGAATATCCATCATTGTATACGTAACACCCCATAGAATATATATGATTGCGAAGTATACCATGAGTCCTGTTTTTGATAAATCTGGAGCGCTGAATAATGCATATAAGACAAATGCATTTAATACAGTTCCAGATAAGATCCATGGTCTGAATTTTCCATATTTTGTATTTGTTTTTGCGACAAGAACACCCATGAACGGATCATTGATGGCATCAAATACACGTGCAATCATTAAAATCAAACCTACAAATGTTGCCTGTAATCCTAAAATATCCTGATAGTAATACATAACATAGGAAGAAGATAAGGCATAGACCATATCTTTTCCAACAGCACCTAGACCATAGGCAGCCTTTTCTTTGAAACTGAATTTTTTCATACAATATTATCCTCGAATTTGTATATGCAATGTAACAGGTTCTAATCCTGGTGAAGAAATCGTAATCGTCTCATGAGAAGAAACAGCTTTGGAACGAATGAATGTTCCACACATTCCTCCTTCACTGACAATGTGTTCTCCTCCAATGATTTCTAGATTGTTAGAAGCCTGGATTGTGATTGGCAATTGTGCATAGGAAGCTACAGAATCATGATCATCTAAGATACGGATACGAATCGATGCCATATCATACGTATCACTTTCTTCTAAGACAGTAGAAGAAATCTTTGCTTCAATATGAAGGAAAGAGCCTGGACATTTCGTTTTAGAAGCAATGACGGTACCATTTTTGATGGCATCAAATCTCCATCGTGTTGCTTCATCTCCCCAGTTACTGACATACTTTCCATAAAGATCAACCCCATCCTGGAATGTAAGGTGATATTTCATCATAGCCTTAGCGAACTGTAATTTATTTTTCAGTGGTAAATTTGCCAGACCATAGTCTCTAGCAGCCAATAGACAACTACGAATATCTTTTGCCTGTTGTTTTGGCATGTGTTCTTGTGTTTCTAATAGATTACCAATCGTATCGTCAATGAGAATTGGACCATGCTTTAATGATGTAAATGGTGTTGTGGAAAATTCTTTGACAAATACATCATTTTTATATAAACGGATAGAATCTCCATTTGTGAAGCAATAGAATGATGCAATCTGTCCTGCAGGATAATCACCAATATCCATGGTTGTGCCAACTTCTAATACAGGCGTATTTTCCTGTTGAGAACTATAGACATAACTGGCAAGCTTTGGATTACGAAAGCTGTCCATAACACCGTGATAACAAATTTTATCTCCACTGCCAAAATCTTTATGTGTTGCGTAATCAAACATGCACCAGCTAAACATACCTGCGTGCTGTTCATCTTGGATTGCATCATTCATTACCCGTGCATGACGTAATGCATGTTCCTGTCGCTTGCTGATGGGATCAAATGATTTTGTTGGGAACATATGTCCATTGCATTCAGAAATCAATAATGGTTTTTTTGTATCTGGCGTGACGTCCTTTTTCTTTTTACATCCTGGATTTGTTCCGTTATGAGAAAAATCATTGTAACTGTAAATATCTTCTAGAAAAGAGCTCTTTTCTATGTAGCGAACACCACTTGTTGGTCGTGTTGGATCAAGAGAATGTGCAAGTGCATTTGTTTTTGTGTAGAGTTCATCATCATCCTGACTTTCATTGACTCTGACACCCCACATGAAGATAGAAGGGTGATTGCGGTATTGCCTTACCATTTCTTCAACATTATGGATGCAGATATCTCTCCAGTGCTGACTGGAAGATACATACTGCCATCCTGGAATTTCAGTGAAGACTAAGATACCTCTTCGATCACATTCGTTAATAAATGCATGAGATTGTGGATAATGTGATGTTCTTACCGCATTGACACCTAACTCTTCATCTAAGATACGTGCATCTTCTTTCTGCAAAGAATCTGATACCGCATAACCAACATATGGGAATGACTGGTGTCGATTCAAACCACGAATGAATACGGGCTTATGATTGACGAGAATGTTATTCTCATCCCAAGTAATTGTTCTAAGACCAAATGGTGTATCAGAAACATCAATGCATGTATTACCTTTATATAGTTCTAAGTGAAATGTGTAAAGATATGCGTGATGTACATTCCATAGAATTGGAGAAGGAATGAATTGTGTCATTGTATCCAGGCAGGAATCATATTCTTTTTGTACAACACAGATATGTTCCTGATCAAAGATCTGTGCTTTGACATGCATATCTGATGTATCTCCATCATACGTAATCGTAGAAGTAATACTTGTTAAGTCACTGCGTGGCTGTACAAAGACGTCTTTGATGTATGTAGATTCTTTTTCGTCCAGCCATACATGACGATAGATACCGCCATATGTCAGATAATCAATCATAAATCCAAATGGAGGAATCGAAGCATCTTCTGTCGTATTTAATTTGACAGAGACAAGATTATCACCTTTGTGCAATGCACTTGTAATTTCAACACGGAAAGCAGTATATCCACATTCATGGTGCATTAACTGCTTCCCATTCACATATACGGTAGCGATATGTGCTGCACCATCAAACTGTAAGAAATATCTTTTGCTTAAATCTTGAATATTCAAGTGTCTTCGATATCCACAAATCATTTGATAGGAATCAACATCAATGTAGTGGAGAGGACATTCCTTTACTGTGTGTGGAATACGAATCTCTTCATATTCGTTTTCTCCATGTGAGAATTCTTCACTCCAGATAGGAGTAAACTGCCAGGCGTTATCAATTCTTTTCATAAAATGATTCCTTTCATTAAGATGTCTAATAGATCGTGTAGAGATTGTTGATAGGTATGTGTATCATCACTAGATGACAACAAAGAATTCATACTGGAAGTGATGATAATTTCAATCATATACAGTGGAATATCTCGTAAGATATGTGCGTCAATGCCTTGCTGGATAAAAGCAAAGACAGGTTCCCAGTCACTTTTTAAATGATGATTGATAGATGCAAATACAGCAGGATATTGTGTAGATAATGGTTCTAGCTGTTTGAAATCAATGGATGCAATATCAGTTGGCATCGCAATTAATAACTGGGATAGTTTTTCAATGTATGGCAGATCGGAAGATAAGATTTGTTTTTTGTTTTCCTGAATCAATGCAAAACCATATTCCACGATACCTTGTAAAAGAGATTCTTTAGAGTCAAAGTATCTGTAAATTGTTTTTTTAGCAATATGCAGGTTTTTGGCAATATCGTTCATTGTGAAGGATAGACCTTTGATACGATATAAATTGATTGCTTCTTGAATGATTGTTTCTTTCATACGGAAACCCATTGTCCCTTTCTGGTTTCCATTGTAGAGTATTGTAAACGGTTACGCAAGAAGAAAATGACTGAATTGATATGAAAAAAATATATACTTTGGAAAAACGGGGCAAAATGGTACTCAAAAGTTGAGAAAAACGGGGCAAAATAATGTATGATAAAGAAAAAGGAGTGCTTCAGACAATGTCATTAAGTTAAGGCAAATAAATTCTTAGTGATATTAATTGAAAATTCAAGAAAACAAATCTTTAGCGAAGGTTAACAGCTTTTCTATAAAATTTGTTTTTTCATTCCTGAAATCATTGATTTTCAGGCATGCTGAAAAGCCCGTAATCAAGGATGAAAAGACGGGTGTAACATTAGAAGAAGGTAAGGATTACGAAATCGTATATCCAGAAGACATCAAGAATGCCGGAGAAATCACAGCTACTGTAGTAGGTAAGGGTGATTATGAAGGTTCATTCGAAATTAAGTTCAATATTCTAAAGAGAGACGTAACATTTACAAGTGCTACAGACTCTAAGCAGTATGATGGAAATGCATTAACAAATGGTAATGTAGAAATTACTTGAGATGGATTCATCGAAGGTGAAGGTACAAATGCTGATAACTATAACGTAACAGTTGTAGAAGGTACATTAACAGTATCTGAACATCCAGTTGTTCCAACACCAGCTACATCAACAACTCCATCTAACAACACTCCAGCAAGAACAAATAACGTTCCAGCTAGAGTTGTAACAAACCCAACAACTACTACACCAGCTCCTGAAGCTACAGTTGAACCTGAAAAGGCAGAAACTACACCAGTTCCAACAGCTAAGCCAGAAAATATTAAAGAAGAAGCAACTTCTCAGGCAGCTCCAAAGGGTCATTGGGCATTAATCAACTTGATTGCCGCAATGTTAAGTGTTGTCTTAGCAGTCGTAGCATTACTTGCAAAACATGCTAAGGATGAAGATGATGAGGATAAGAATGACCAGGTAGTCGCTAATGAAAACGAAGATGATGAAAATGAATCAATTCGTCATAGAAGATGGAAAATCATCGCTACAATCGATGCAATCTTAGCAGTAGTAGTATTCATCTTAACTGAAAACATTTCTCTACCAATGGTACTTGTAGATAAGTGGACAGTATTGATGGTTCTATTCGGACTCATCAGTATCGTATCTACATACTTTGCTAGAAAGTGGCATGAAGAAGATGAAGACGAAGATGAAGAATCTTCACAGAATGCATAATTCAATCAATATGCTAAAAAGGAACTCAGAACTCAAAATCTGAGTTCTTTTTATATGCTTCAAACATTTGTTTTCAGAAAAATGTAAGCTTTCACTTACAAATTTTTACACAAATATTAATAAAACATTGTTTTATAACCCGACTATAACTTATAACCCATACAATTTATTTATCAACAGATGAGTTCGTTATAGTTCTTGAATCAAAAGAAAGGAGAAAATTATGGGAACCATAAACAAACTAACAAAACTCGTTTTATCATTTTTATTGGTTATAACATGCATTAACTTCTCTGTCGTTCAAGCAGAAGATGGTAGTGATGAAAACTATTCAGAGCCTACTGCAGTGGAAACGATTAGTGAAGAACCTGCTAGTGAACCTGAACAGGAAGTGATTCCAGAAGAACCTGTTGCTGAAGAACCAGTGATTGAGGAAGCAGCTCCTGTCGAAGAGGAAAAGCAGGAAGAGGTAACTCCTGAAGTAATAGAAGAAGCTAAGGTTGAAGAAGAGAATAATACACCTGAGATTGAAGCTGAACCTGCTACACAGGAAGAAACAGCAGAACCAGAAGTACAACAGGAAGCTCCAGTAGAGCCTGAAGTACAGAAGGTTGAAACTGTTGAAGAAGTAAAGGTTACAGTAGTGGTGAGTTATGTGGATGAAAATGATCATCCATTAACAGATCCGATTACTGGATCTTATCCAATTGAGTACAGACTTGATGAAAATGTTGATGCATTTAAGTCATTTGATGGATATGATTTTGAAAAAGTGATTGTAAATGATGATGCTAAAAACACTATTTCAAAAGATGATGTACAAAAGAATGGATTCAGAATTACAAAGGATATGACTTCTTTGAAACTTGTTTATCAGAAGATGAATTTAGAATCTAATGAAAACAAAGAAGTGATTCCTGAAGTGACTGAGGAAACAGTTGAAGAAGCTGAACCTGAGTCGAACACGAATGAAACGGAACTCTCTGCATTTGATCAAACTGCATTTGCTGGAAAAGTTGGTGTTCATGCGTCTGCAGCTGAAGGTGTTTTACCTAAGGGTGCTAGATTGATTGTTGAACAAGTTAACAGAAAAGCAATACTTAACGCTGTAGAAAATACAGTATCAGATAATAACAAGGAAATGGATTCTGCTGTTGCATTAGATATCTCAATCGTAGATAAAGATGGCAACAAGATCCAGCCTAACGGAATTGTAAATATTACATTCGTAAATACTGGCGTATCTGGTGATGAAGTTAAGATTTATCACGTTGAAGATGATGCTAGTGCAGTAACAGAAATTGCTAATAACACTGATAGCTTTGATGCTAGTCATTTCTCAATTTATGTTATTACTGGTCAAAATGAAGTTCCATTAACAACATTCAACTTTGTTGTGAATGAGACTGTAAATGATACAGTAAGTACACAGATTGTTAAGTCTGGGGATACATTGATTGCTCCTACAGCTCCAGATGTTCCTGGAAAAGCATTTGTGGGTTGGGTTGATGAAGCTGGTAAGCCATTTACTGGTTTTGGTAAACAATCCAAAATTACTGAAACTACAACACGTACAATTACAGCAAAATATGAAGATGCATTATATGTTTACTTCTATAATCCAGCTGGAACACAGATCATGCGTACAGAAAAAGTTGGAAATCATGAAGCACATGATTTTACAACTGTATCTTATGAAGTAGATTCAACTCATAAATTAGTTGGTTGGGCAGCAAAAGCAAATGGTACTGAAAATACTGCAGATAGTATTGCAGTTCCAGCACACCAAACTTCTGTAAATGTATACGCAATCATTAAAGAAGGCTATTGGATTTCATTTGATTCAGATGGTGGATCTATTGTTGATTCTCAATTCGTATTAAATGATGACAAACTTACTTTGAATAAATCTACAACACCTACAAAACCTGGTTATGAATTTGCTGGCTGGTACAATGGATTATCTAAAGTAGAGAATGGTGCAACAGTTACGACTCCAATGACTTTAACAGCTCATTGGAATGCAGCAGAAGTTAGCTATACAATTAACTACTGGCAACAAAAAGTAACAGATGATAAAGATGCAACAGATGTACAGAAAACTTATGAATATGTAGAAGCTGAAACTAAGAAGGCAACTACAGGTACAAAGATTTCTGCCACAAATTCAAAAACATATAAAGGATTTAAATACAACGCAAACAATTCTAGTAAAAATGTAGAAATCTCTGGTGATGGCACTACAATTATCAATGTTTACTATGATCGTGAATTATGTACAGTAAATTTCTATGCATATGAATCAACTGGATGGTTTGGTGGTGGTAGCTGGAATATAATTAAAACCGTAACAGGTTTATATGGTGCTAACCTTCCTGAAGGTGCATGGGATACTTCTAACAATTTATGGTTTACAAGTTATTACGGAAGCCAAGCATCTGGTTCTAATGCTGTCTTATTAACTTCGTTTGATTTTGAAACGGCTGGATATGCAAAAAATGCAGGTAATCCTAAACCGTCAAATGGCGTTGTTACAACTTGTAATTTCTATGCTGGTAGTGGTTTAAATGGTACTATTAAGTATTATAATGAACAGGCAGATGGAACATTCAAATTAGTTCAGACTGTTAGAACTAATGGAAACTCATTAACTGTACATGAAAAATATGAAGGTTACGAATTGTATAAATATAGTACAGGTTCAAAAGCTCAAGAAACGGCTCAATATTGGAAAGATCGAAGCTCAGTAAAAGATAGTGATGAAATTTACGGAGATATTATCAATATTGCTTCTAAATTAAAGACTTATAGCTTGTCTTACTATAACTATAATAGTGTTACTAAGACAGAAAAGAATATTAAGTATACGGCTCCATTGAAGTCTTATGCAAACTATACTCCTGCAAGACCAAGTGGTTTACCAGAATATTATGTATTTGGTGGTTGGTATAAGGATAAAGCTTGTACAACTAAGTTTGATTTCAATACTGAAAAAATGCCGAATGCGAATGTGCAGATTTATGCAAAATGGACAGCTAAGAAAATCAACTTAACTTATAACTTGAATACTCCAGATGGTACTTCAAAGAAAGTTAATGGCGATGTTGCTGCTGGTACGATCGCAAGTGATGTTTTACCTAGTATTCCTACAGTGGATGAATATTCATTTGCAGGTTGGTATGTAGCAGATGAAAACGATCATATGACTACAGTAGCATTCAACGCGAATGCTGCAATCTTAAAAGATACTAATGTTATTGGTAAGTGGTTATACAATGGTAAGCTTACAGTTAAGTATGTAGCAGATGGTGTTAAAGCTCCAGAAGATAACAATGTTTATGCGGGTGGTGCTAAAGCTACAGTTGCTAATGGTGTAAAAAAAGAAGGTAAGAAATTCTTAGGTTGGCAATTAGATGGTGGTAATGTATATCAGCCTGGTCAAAACTTTGAAGTAAATAAAGATTTGGCAGATGACAAGAATGTGATTACTTTAACAGCTGTATTTGGTGATTCAGAAACTTCAGCAATCTTAACTTATCATCCTGGTAATGGTAATGGTAAAGATCAGAGTGATGCGATTTTGAATAACGGTGTAGTTACTTTAAAGAATACATCTGATTTAAGCTATACAGCTCCAGGTGAAGATTACTACTTTGCTGGTTGGGCAACATCAATGGGAGATGCTCAAAAAGGCAATGCGACGTATGCAGCTGGACAGAGCGTACATGTAGATGTAGATGGTGAAAATGTTCTATATGCAGTTTGGGTTGAAAAGGCTGAAATCACATTGGTTGCGAATAGTGGTATGCGTACTTATGACGGTGCTGAACAGTCAATCGAAGGTTTTGAATCAACTACAATGAATGGTTATACAGTATCTGGATTAACGGCAGTAACTAAGGGTACAAATGTTGGTGAATATACGAACACTGTATTTGATGGAACGGCTAAAGTTGAAAAAGATGGTGTTGATGTAACGGATAAAGTGGCTGTAAAGACTCGTGCTGGTAAGTTAGTTATTACGTCTAAATCAATTAAAACTCAAGAAATTACGGTAACTAAACCTGCTGATTCTCAGTATGATGGCAATGAACACAAGAATAAACCAACTATTAAAGATGGTGAAAAAGTATTAGTAGAAGATACGGATTACACATTATCTTACAGTGAAGATGTTATCAATGCTGGTACAGTAACAGTAACAATCAAAGGTAAGGGTAACTATTCACAAGAAACTACAGTTGATTATCAAATTACTCCACGAACAGTTAAATTAACGAGTGGATCTGATTCTAAGACTTATGATGGAACTCCATTGACTAAACATGAAGTTAAAGAAGATGGTTTCGTAAAAGATGATGGTACGACTTATGAGTTTACTGGATCTCAGACAAATGTTGGTACAAGTGACAATACATTTACTTATGCATTAAAAGATGGAACATTAGCTTCTAACTATATCATTACAACTAAAGCAGGTAAGTTAACGGTTAACCCAGTAACAGATATAGTGACAGTAACTATTAAAGAACATGGTGCTGAACATGTCTATGATGGAACTGAAAAGACTGTAACTGGATATGATGTTAAGTCAATCAGCAATAAACTTTATACAAAAGATGATTTCACATTTAGTGGTACGGCTGAGGCTAAGGGTACAAATGTTGGTGAATATCCAATGAATGTACAAGCATCAGATTTCACAAATAACAGTAATAACTTCACAAATGTAAAATTCGTTATTGAAGTTGGATTATTAAAGATTACGTCTAAATCAATCGTTCCTAGTGAAACAAATGGTATGGTAGTAACTGGTCCTCAAGATACTTTGTACAATGGTGATGAACAGAAACTTACACCGGTAGTAAAAGATCAGGATAAAGTATTGACAGAAAATGTAGATTACGAATTATCATATACGGGTGACACAACAAATGCTGGTACGGTAAAAATTACGATTAAGGGTAAAGGTAACTATAATGGTTCTACAGAAGTAAGTTATAAGATTACAAAGCGTAATGTAACATTGACAAGCGCAACTGATTCTAAGGTTTATGACAAGACTCCATTGACAAACCATAACGTAGCAGTTGAAGGTGATGGATTTGTTAAAGAAGAAGGCGCAACTTACAATGTAACTGGTAGTCAGACAGAAAAAGGTACAAGTAAGAACACATTTACTTATGAATTGAAGTCAAACACAAAAGCTTCTAACTACACTATCAAAGTAGGCTATGGTGATCTAATAGTCACAGCTGAAGATGGAGAAGTTGTAGTCGTAATTACTGGACGTAAAGGCACATTTGAATATACCGGAACTGAAAAGAACGTCAAAGGTTATGATGTATCTATTACTGAAGGAAGTACATATTCAGAATCTGATTTCACATTTAGTGGAAATGATGAAGTGAAGGGTACAGAAGCTGGTACATATGATATGGGATTAAAGCCAGAAGATTTCACAAACAACAATGAAAACTATGGTAAGGTAACATTCCAGGTATCAGATGGACAGTTAAAGATCACTCCTAAGTCAATCAATCCAGAAGATGAGAAGAGTGGTATTGAAGCAACAGATCCAGCAGATTCAATCTATAATGGAGAAGCGCATGCAAATCCATTAAAAGTAACAGATACTAAGACTGGTAAGGATTTAGTAGAAAACAATGATTACACATTGACATATGTAGGTGATGTAGTCAATGTTGGAACAGTGACAGTTACAGTTAAAGGTAAAGGAAACTATACAGGTGAATTTACTAAGGCTTATAAGATCACACCAAGAGAATATACAGTGACAACAGACAGTGCTGAAAAGCCTTATGATGGAACTGCATTAACATCTGGTGGTAGAGTTAACAACTTAGTAGATGGCGAAACAGTTACATTGAAGATGACTGGTAGTCAGACTAAGGTTGGTTCTTCTAACAATACTTATAGTTTAACTTGGGATGGTTCTGCAAAAGAAAAGAACTATACTCATGGAACAGATTCTATTGGAACATTGACAGTTAATAAACAGTCAATTGATCCAGGTACAGATCCAGAAAAACCAAACCCAGACTATACAGGTGCTAAGGTTAATAGTCCTAAGGATTCAGTATATGATGGTAAGGAACACAAGTGGTCTCCTACAGTAACAGATAAGGCTGATAAGAAATTAGAAGCTGGTACAGATTACACAGTATCTTATGACACAGCAGATTTCACAAATGTACATACAATCACAGTAACTATCGAAGGCATCGGAAACTACACAGGAACAGTTGTAAGAACTTATGCAATCACTCCTGCTGAAGTAACCGTTACAGCAAACAATGCTAACAAAGTATATGGTGAAAATGATCCTGAACTGAAAGCTACAGTAACTGGAACGCTAAATAACGATACAGTGGATTATACAGTGACAAGAAATCCTGGTGAAGATGTTGGCAAATATGCAATCCATGTCACAGGTGATGAAGACCAGGGTAACTACCACGTAACATACACTGCTGGTAAATTTGAAATCACTAAATCTGGCGAACTGATACTGACAGCAGAACTGACAGGTGAAAGTGCAACTAAGGTTTATGATGGCAATCCATTGGCAGGTGGAGCAACATCAAATGTTAAGGAAGGTACAACAATTACTTACTCAACAGATGGTGGTGCAACATGGACAACAGAGGTTCCAAGTATCACAAATGTAGGTACATTAAATATCACAGCAAGAGCTGAAAATCCAAACTATGAACCAGCTGAAACAACTTACTCATTAACAGTTACTCATGCTACAGCTATAGTAACAGCTGAAAACAAGACAAAGGTATACGGAACAGCAGATCCTGAACTTACAGCAACAGTAAGTGGAACACTTGGAAATGATACAGTTGCATATACTCTAGCAAGAGAAGCAGGCGAAAACGCTGGTAAATATAAGATCACTGTAACAGGTGAAGAAAATCAGGGTAACTACAAAGTTACATATACTCCAGGCACATTCGAAATTACACCTAAGTCAATCATTCCAGATGGACCAAAAACACCTGATGATGAAAAGACAGGTATCACAGTAGAAAATCCTGGTGATGTGAAGTATGACGGTAAAGATCATGCTGAAAAGCCAGTAGTCAAGGATGAAAAGACAGGCGTAACATTAGAAGAAGGTAAGGATTACGAAATCGTATATCCAGATGACATTAAGAATGCTGGAGAAATCACAGCTACTGTAGTAGGTAAGGGTGATTATGAAGGTTCATTCGAAATCAAGTACAACATTACAAAGAGAGACGTAACATTCACAAGTGCTACTGACTCTAAGCAGTATGATGGAAATGCATTAACAAATGGTAATGTAGAAATCACTGGAGATGGATTCATCGAAGGTGAAGGTGCAGAATATAAGGTAACTGGAACTCAGACTCAGGTTGGAAATAGTGCGAATGAATTCGAATATACATTGAATGAAAACACTTTAGCTTCTAACTACGATATTACTAAGGTTGTTGGAACATTAACGGTTACGGCAGCACCTGCTCCAGAAACTCCAGAAAAACCAAAACCAGAAGTAAAGAAATCAGTAGATACATCTGATGATAACAATATCGTATTCTACGGAAATGCATTCTTCATGGCAATGATTACACTTGCAGGAATCATTGTATTAAGAAAAAAATCAAGTTAATTGCTTGAAAAATGATGTTCTTGAATTAGAAAATTCAAAATAAAGAAAAAAGATAAGAATTGAAGTCATTTGATTTCGTTCTTATCTTTTTCGTATGTTGGGCATGTTGCTTAACTAGAAGATTTGTTTTTGGAGCGATGAGTGAAAAGTGATAAAATGAATTTGCAAAAATCAACGGATGTGAAATATATACGTTTAGTGATATAATTTTCATATAAACAGACACTGGTTAAATAAATAGGCAGTGACGAATTTTAAAATAAAAATATTTAATACATAGAAATAAATTTGATGTTTTTACCACAAAGTTAAAAAAAATAGTACGTAAAGAACAAATGATTTGCATGCAAGGATTCATTTAAATTTGATAAGCAAATAGAAGAATGTATTTTTATTCCATGATATAGCCATCAGATTAAATGAAATATTGCAGATAAAATGCTTTGAATAACAAAGCGTGAGGATAATTTATGAGAAAAAGAAAATATCAATTCAGAATGTTTGGAGGTTTATATTTAACGACAGACGGAAAAACGATTCCAATCAGCAGTCTTGTTGGAAAGCAATTAATTGCGTTGTTGACATATTTAATCTGTAACTATAAACAATCAGTATCAAAGGAAAAAATCATTGATATTTTCTGGCCTGATAGTGAAAATCCTTCAAATGCTTTAAAGTTTGCAATTCATCGTTTGAGAAAAGCATTGGGAAATGTAGTTGGTTTACCTGATGTTGAAATGATAGTTACTACAGCAAATGGATATCAGTTTAATCCAGCAATCAGTGTGGAATTAGATACAGAAGTATTTGAAAAAACTGTTTTAGAAGCAAATAGTGAGGAAAACTTCGAATTGTATCGTAAAGCGGTTGATCTATATTATGGCGATTTTCTAGAAGGGGTAGATATTGAATGGGTTCTTACAGATCGAGGTTATTATCGTTCTATCTTTGTTCAAATTTGTAATACATTAGCTGGAAGATATTTACAAGAAAGTAAAATTGAAGAAGCAGTGGATATTTGTGAAAGAGGATTGGATGCAGATGAACTAGATGAAACTTTGATTCATACATATTTGATTTCTTTATTGAAAGCAAAGAGATACAATTTTGCAAAATCCTACTTTGATGCAATTAAAAAAATCTATAAAAAGAAGGTTGGTGTTCCATTTGAATCTTTAGCACAGGGACAATCTTTTAGTCAACTTGTTGCTAGAATAGCAATCGAAGGTGATGAACAAACAATTGCGAATACAATTGAAAGTGCAATGTTACCAAATTCATCATCTATTGCTCCAATGATTGTTGATAATGATGTGTTTAATGAGCTGTGTATTTATACAATGAGAAATGCAGAAAGATATCATACAAAGGACTATGTTGTTACAGTTCGTATAGAAGCTGCTAGAGAAAAAAGAAAAAGAATCATGATGCAATTATTGAATATTCTCAAAGTTTCTTTAAGAAAAACTGATGTTGTAACAAGAGCAGGAGATAGTGAAATTTGTTTGCTTGTGCGATTATCAGATGAATCTGATGTAAAAATTTTATATAGCAGAATAGATAGTAGATTATCTGAAAGCGTTGGAGAAGCAAACTACACATTGACATATGCAATCAAGCCACTTGCATAAATTGAAATAGATAAAAAAACAGGAAATACTCTGTAATGGAGAATTTCCTGTTTTTTGTGTGGAAAACTTATAGATTTATCACAGTTTACATGATTTCTAAAACATAGAATATGATTTTGGAATAGAAAAATGCAACATGTTACAAAAATCTATTCTAATATTACATTGACATATTGATTTCTTAAGTTTATCTAGGTATATTGAAATAGAAAAGTGCAACATGTTGCAAAAATCTATTGCAGGAGGTTTTAAAATGGAGATTCGAAGAGATTTTTATTTGAATAAATTGATAAAAAGAAAAAATAATGGACTGATTAAGGTAATTACCGGTATTCGTCGGTGTGGTAAATCTTATTTGTTGAATACTTTGTTTTATCATCATCTATTAGAAATTGGCGTTGATGAGGATCATATCATTCGCTTTGCCTTTGATTCAGCTGATGATCTTTATCTGATTGGTGAAAGCTTGATTCAAATTGAAAAAGAAAAACGTGGAGTTGACCCTGAAAAATTCATAACTTATATCCGTTCTCAAGTTGCAGATGAAGGAATGTATTATCTTTTGCTGGATGAAATTCAGATGCTGGATTGCTTTGAAGCTGTTTTGAATGGTTATCTTCGCAAAGAAAATATGGATGTTTTTGTGACTGGAAGTAACGCAAAACTTTTGTCTAAAGATATTGCTACCGAATTTGCTGGCAGAGGTGACGAGGTTCATATGTACCCTCTGAGTTTTGCTGAGTTTATGACTATTTATAATGGTGATAAGTATATGGGCTTATCTGAATATATGCTATATGGTGGTATTCCTCTGGTTGTTTTAAGAGAGGGAGCAAACGATAAGGCGGTTGCATTGCAGAATCTTTTTAATGAAATCTATCTTCGAGATATTACCAAACGTAACCGTGTGAAGAACATCGGAGAACTGGAAGATCTTTTGAATATTCTTTCCTCCGCTATTGGTTCATTGACCAATCCAGAAAAGTTGAAGAACACTTTCAAGACGGTAAAGAAATCCAAAATCACATCTGCTACCATTAAGAAATATCTGGATTATTTTGAGAATTCTTTCCTGATTGAATCAGCACAAAGATATGACATTAAAGGAAAAGCATATATTGAAACAC
>OLNE01001621.1_pt1 | contig 15655 bp, 12 predicted proteins | sample 1672431 | NCBI WGS metagenome assembly OLNE01 (sample SAMEA3136685, study PRJEB25190) | human gut metagenome | reverse complement strand
TGTCCGCGCTGGGCTTGATCATCTTCGAGACGGCGCCGACCACGCAGTCGACCCCGAGGCCGGAGAGCCTCTTCTGCAGGTCGAAGCCCGTGACTCCGGACTCGTACACGCACCTGGCCCTGGGGTCCACGGAGCGGACCCACTCCGCGACTGCCCCGGCGTCGTAGCCGAAGGTCGCGCAGCGCACCTCCCCGGTCATGACGTCGAGGGAGACTGCCTTTATCGAGCGGGCGTGGACGTCGAGGCCGACGAAGGTGGTAGTATCGAGCATGGGAGCCCCTTCCGTGAATGCGGCGTGGCCGCCGCGGCTGAATTAGACACTCACCATTGTCGGCCTAATCCGCGGTCTTTCATGCAGCAGGGGCTCTCAATGTTTTTATGTCCTGCTCATATCGTCTGTCGAGGACCCGCAAAGAAGAATCTCTTACGCCCCGAGCTTCGGTGCGAGCAGCATCGCCGACCCGGAAATCGAGAGAAGGACCAAGTCTCTTCTGAGCGATTTTGGCCCGCTGTCGGTGCGCGAGACAACCGGTGCCGAGATCGTCGAGAAGCTGACCGGTCGTACCCCCGAGGTCGTCGTCGACCCGACGCTTCTTCTCGACCTCGAGGGCTGGGATCAGCTTCTTGGCGACAAAACGGCCGTGGACAAAGGATACATCCTCTGCTACTTCCTGGGTGACCCCGAGCGATACGAGCAATCTGCCCTTGCTTGCTCGAAGGCGCTCGGCCTGCCCCTTGTTTCAATTCCTACCGTCGCGGGGCAGAAGCACTCCGTTGGATATGAGGTGGGTCCCGAGGAATACCTCCGCCTGTTCATGGGGGCTTCGTATGTCCTCACCGACTCTTTCCACGGAACGGCGTTCTCTGTCAATTTCGGCGTCCCATTCTCGGTGTTCAAGAGGTTCTCTGATAAGGATCCGAGGAGCCAAAACTCGCGTATAACCAGCTTTCTCCAGTTGATGGGGCTGGAAGACAGGCTCGTCCCGTCTGATTTTGCCGGTTTTACCGATGAATGCGACTTTACCGATGTGAAGCAAAGGCTCAATCGTCTTCGCGAGGACTCGTCCTTGTTTCTGAACAACGCACTGAACGCCATTGATCAAGGTGGGCGCGATGGACGCATCGCAAGGCCCATTCGCATAACCGGGCAATGCTGCGGCTGCGGTGCTTGTGCCGCCGCTTGTCCGCGCGGTGCCATCTCCATCGATATCGATGATGATGGTTTTCAGTCCTACTCAATTGATGAGTCGTTGTGCGTGGGCTGCGGCGTCTGCCAGGGCATTTGCCCCATGAATACCGTGAAAGCGAAGCGTGTCGGCGATGCGAAGTGTCTGCTGTCCTATCAAAGCCACGACAGCGAGGGCCTGGCCCACTCGTCGTCCGGGGGCTTGGGCGCGGATTTGGCCGGGCTGCTCGCGAAGCGAGGCTATCGTGTGTTCGGATGCACGTATGACAGCGAGAAGGACGCCGCACTCACCACGGAGGTCGACTCCCTTTCGCTGGATAAGCTGCGCGGGTCGAAGTATATTCAGTCGCGGTCTGCGGAGGCGCTTGCCGCTGCGTCCGCACCGGGCGCCGGGAAAATTGTGTTTTTCGGAACACCGTGCCAGATCGCTGGTCTCGACTCTGTCCTCAGGAGAAATGGTACACGGGACGAGGTGGTGCTCGTCGACCTTATTTGCCATGGCGTCCCCTCCAGGCTTCTCTGGACCCGCTATCTTGCCGATCGCGAGAGCGAGGGAGTGGGGGAGCACCCCGACGTCTATTTCCGCTGGAAGGCGAACGGATGGTCGCCTCAAAAAATGATGATGATCAGCCCTTCCAAAGACTATTCCGCCGTGGAATCTGAAGATGACTTCTACGCCTTCTTTAGCCCGGGTCTTTGCTACGCGAAGAGCTGCTACGAATGCCCCTATCGCTAGCGTTCGGCAGCGGATGTGCGGATGGGCGACTACTGGGGTGGTCGGTTCGCCGGCGATCAGAAGGGCGTCTCTATGGTGATCGTCATGACCGATACTGGGGCAAAGCTTATGCAAGAGCTGACGGCGCGGGGTGTCAAGTCCGAGCAGTTCGATCTCCGGGAATATTGGGATTGTCAATTTCCCTACAACCAAGGCCTCCCCCTGATTTGGGATGAACTTATCGCGGACCTGAGGGCTGGGGTAGACCCCCTTTCCGACTTGAGAAGGAAGTACTGTGCCGGTTTCGACCAGCGCAAGAAAATCGATGCCATGAAGCGAACGTTTAAGAAGCTGCTTGGAAAGGCATAGCATGCAGGAAAAGCACAAGTACCTTGCGAAGAACATAGGGCTGTTTGCACTGAGCGGTTTCGTGCCGAAAGCCCTTTCGTTCTTCCTGGTCCCTCTTTACACGAGTGTCCTCACGACCGCCGAATACGGCGTCTCCGACCTCATCACGACGACGGCTATGCTCCTCGTCCCCATCTTCTCATTGGATATCCAGGACGCTGCCATGAGGTATGCCCTGGATAAGGATTGCGACAATCGCTCGGTGTTCTCCGTCGGTTTTAGCACCGTGCTCTGGGGCACTTTCGCGGTGTCAGCGATTCTTCTCGTTGTCTCGTTCTTCCATATCCCCGGATTCGACGCGGAGTATCTCTTCTTCACGGCCCTCATGTTTTTCGTCACCGCCGGGTCAAACGTCTTTTCCCTTTTCTGTAGAGGGATTGATGAGGTGAGGGCCGTGGCGGTTTCCAGTATCGTCAACTCGGTGATAACGCTGACGTGCAATATCGTCTTTCTCATGGTGTTTCGGTGGGGTCTGACCGGCTACCTCATGGCCAATACCATTGGTTCGGCCATTGCGATGGTGTACATGTTTGTGAGTGCCCGACTTTATCGCTATATCGATTTCAAGCCCGACCGTGGCCTGCGCGCGGAGATGTATCTGTACAGCTTCCCGTTGATTTTCAGTGTCGTTGCATGGTGGGTTAACAGCGCATCCGACAGGTACATCCTTTCGTGGATCTGCGGCGTTGGGGTCAGCGGCGTCTATGCGGTTGCTTATAAGATTCCCAGCATTCTCTCCATGTTCGGGAACGTGTTCTCGCAGGCATGGTCGATCTCGGCGATCAAAGAATTCGATCCGGATGACAGCGACGGCTTCTTTGGCGGGACGTTTGGTCTCATGAGCTTCGCTATGTCCTTGGCTTGCTCGGCGGTGATGATTTTTGATATCCCGCTCGCCTGGTTCCTCTACGCCAACGATTTCTTCGAGGCATGGCGTTTCGTGCCGCCTCTTTTGATGTCCGTCGTCTTCGACGTGCTCTGTCAGTTTATTGGCGGAGTCTTCACGGCGACGAAGGATACGAAGACTCTGTCCTTCACGACCATTTCTGGCGCGCTCGTCAACGTGGCTCTCAACTTCGCACTTATTCCTTTTTTTGGGGCGATGGGCGCTGCCGTGGCGACTATGCTCGGCTATGGGGGAGTGCTCGTCGCCCGCATCATTGCGCTGCGCAAGCACATTCAGATGAGAGTCAGCTGGCGCAAGGTCGGTTGCACCTATGTGTTTCTTTTTGTCCAGCTTGTCGTTTCTGAATTTGGGTTAAAGCTTATTCCGCTCCAGGTCGTGCTCATGGCGTGCATGATTTATGTGAACAGGCGTGAATTTGGTAAGGTGTTCGCCACGGCTAAGAATGCACTTCCCGGCATAAGCAAATAACATTGCCCTGTTTAGCACGCTGGGGTATAGATGCCCGGCTGACCGCAGCTGATGTTCCCGGACCCGCGCGTTGCTTTGACGCTCGGGTCTTTTTGTTTGACGATTTAGTGGGTAAACCAAGGAAGGCGCTTCGTTCTTAAATGGCAATGCGACTTGTAAAAAACCAGACGTAACGTATCGGCTTTGTAGATTAGTTAAGCAGACCTGGGAAGTATCAGACCTGGAAAATGTGTAAATACGAATGTTGTGAGGACCATAACGTTGGTAGTGTCGAGAAAGTTGGTATAGAGCCCGATCTGAAGCGAGTTGGCCCGGCATCCTACAATCTGGAATACGGCTGATATCTTGTGCTGTCTCGACCCTGTTCGCTAGCTCGAGGCCGGACTCGAGCATCTTCCTGGCCTCCGCCTCAAGCCGCGCCCAATCGACGGGAACGTCGATTCTCCGAGTGCGTCCGTCGTCGTTGGGCTCGTTCATCCTCGTCTCCGAGAAGTACCTGGATCTCGGCCGCGGCGACCACGAGGGCGCCGTCGACGCGCTGGTAGCGCTCGAGCACGTCCTCAGGGAAGAAGCTGCCGGAGCGCAGCTTGGGGATGCGCAATGTCAGCGTGCCGACGCAGGTGGTGAGACCGCGCTTCCGGTGACCGTTGCCGCCACCGCACAGCTAGTCTGCCTCGGCGTCCATCACGGCGTTCACTTCTGCTCGGTGAGTCTGCGAAACAGCTCCTGCATGACTATGTCGCCGTCGTCGAAACGGGGCATGGCGTGCATGTCCGGCGTCGGGTCTAACAAGATTTCCGCAGCGGTCTTCGTACTTTCTCAGAACCTGTTGTTGTGGTGATTTGAGATTCTAGAACGAGGGCCGTTCTTCGTTAAACGGGCGCCGGGGCGTCACCCTTATACCAACACTTACGCGCGATCCGCGTTGGTGTGTCAACATTGCATGTTCCTAAGCTGTACTTCGGTACTTTGATTTTCAATCTACCGTTCAACGAATAGTATTCGACTGCTGCACTCTTCTAAAGTGTCGGGGAGTAATATTGTTTCAGGCGTTCACTGCCTGGCGCATGACGTTAACATCCACTTGTTGACCATTGAATTTGGTCAACTGATTATTGGGGGTTTGACATGCCGCTAAACAATCGAGCTATACAAAATACCGGAAGTAATAAGTTGGTTGTCGGCTCGTCCGATTGATTGCACAGATTGTCACACTGTTTTCTTTTGAAATGGTGGCCCGGCATGCTTGTGCCTTTGAGAGACACGTTACTCATATTGTTTGTTTTGCGTTAGGGGAGACAATGGCTGATAAAGATTCCAATTCTAAAGAGTCGCGATTTTATGCTAAACATCCGGTCATTTTCGGTATCCTGTTTGCAATAATTCCGTGCCTCCTGACAGCGTATCTTGGCGACTTGCATGGTCAGTCTGAGATAGTTGATGAGTTGTCCAAGCGCTTCGATTCCGTGGAAGAAAGCATGAGCCTTAATGATGCCCTTGAAAGCGCGTATAAAGATTATGCGAATGTCGAGGCTGAACTAAATGCTCTTAAGGATGAGGAAGCCGGTAAACAGGTTCTTGCGGATGCTCGTGCTGCCTGGGATTCTGGTAAACATGAAGAAGCTTTAACTTCATTGCAAAAAGCTTCTAAGAAATCCGGAGACTGTGCTGTTGCTTTTGCTGAGTACTCGTCCACCTACACTGATGAGGTTTTAGCTCAGGCTAACGAGCTGGTTTCATCTAAAAAGTATGATGAAGCGAAGAGCGTTTTAAAAACTGCTTCGAAGATTGTGAAAGATCCGGCAAGAATCAATGACCTTTTGGATGAGCTCGAAGGTGTTTCCGAAGTGGCGTTGACCTCGCTTACGGTTGCTTCTTCCAGTCGTTTTGAGTTGATTGAAGGCTCTCAAAAAGACACTGCTGGCAATAGTTATTCAAGTGACGACACTTGGGTTGGTCGTCCTAATAGTGCTGATTCTCCTTCGGTTATATCATTTTATATCGGCAAGAAGTACCGTTCGTTGAATGGCAAAATTGCTGTTGAATACGTAGAGGACACGAGCATCTTGAAGGACTATGAGGCGAGACTTGAACTAAGGGGCTCTGTCGATGGGTCCGATTCAAAAGTAATTTGGCATAAGGACCATATTACGATGAATACCGCACCTACTGACATTCCGTCGAATGAAATTGATCTATCTGATTTCGATTGGCTTGAGTTCAGGGTTTACTCCACTAAGGGATATACCGGTAATGGTATTCCGGTTTTGCTTAGTAACGTCAAGCTGATTAAAGAGTGAGTGGCCGCTTGAACTGGCATTGCGTATTTGTTAATTTAAGGAACGCACGATATCGGATGCAGTATCGTCTGTATTGCTTATGGGCACTGGGGCTAACGTGGGCCCCAGTGCCCTTTCGTTGTTCTAACTCATTTCGACCATGTCGGCCGTGGTCCTACTTCAGATTATTGAATGGTTCGGTGTGCTCCTGTTCATTATTGTGCATCTAAACGATGGGCAATTCGGGTCAATCAATGGGGCTATATAAATCAGCGCATACGCATGCCTGATTCAATGCTTTGCCGCTCTCTTCTCCTCTCGAGCGGACTGATTGGGCATGCCCCAAGTCGTGCTTCGACAGTTGGATTTATAGGCTACCGCTTGACGAAAAGTATTAGGCCAATGACCTCTACAAAAGTGTCAGGGAGTACCATTACCTCAGGCGTTCACTGCCCGGTGCATGACGTTGCCATCCGTTCGTTGACCTTGTAAGTTAGTCAACTGTTTATTGGGGGCTGTCATGCTGTTGACCAATATTGCTTTTCCCTGCTTTAAAGATATTAGTTCTTCCCTTTTGCATTGATTTTGGTCATGTAAGGGGCATCGTTAAAGGCGTTATCTGCTGCTGTGCTAATGCGCCCGCACGTTGTTGCCCTGTAGGAGCCGGGCAATTGGGTTCTGTATTTGCTCGTGCGCCCAGTTTTGGTGCGAACTGTACGTTCTTCTCTAATAAGGATGTCGTATATGAGTGATTCCATAGAAGACAGCAATCAAGAAGAGCTGGAATGGCTTCTATTTGAGCTTGATGAAGCCCGCGAGGACCAGAGAGTGTCTTTGGATCATATCGTTCAGGTCCTTGTTGCTTGTATTGCTGCGCTCGCCATTTTGTATTCTGTTGCGGCCGGATTTGGCGCTTCTGAAAATTCGATTCCCTGGAAGAATGAGGGAATCGCTACGATTGCAGCCTGTGTGATTCTTGTAGCGGGTTTTTACGGCTCCAGCATCGGACAGGAACGTATGTTTCGCTATCACTATATGGAAATGATCGAAAAGAGGATTTCCGAGATAGTGCCAACGGGCGATGAGAATATTGCGCTGGGTTGGAACCAGTTTTCTTCTCGTTTGATTACTGCTAACGTTCATCATCTGACAAATAGGGGTGCGCGTAGGCACTATGTGCATTTTGCACTTGCACTCGTATCGCTTGTCATCGGGTGCGTTTTGCTTTCTTTGCTATTGCTGCTTACCGTGCATAATAAATGGGTCAGGCTTCTACTGCCGCTGGTTGTTATGTCCGCTCTAATATATCTTTTGTACTGCTATTTCATAGCTACTGACTTTAGTCGGCTGACGTTTAAAGAGATATTAGACCTTAATGTAAATGGTGCCCCTAAGGAATATCGAGCGGATAGTGGTGGGGTGTCTGAGGATAATAGGCCGGGTCACTACTTCTCGCAATTTAGAGGTAAATTCCTTCGTCTGTTGTACACGCGTCCTCGCGATTCAATGAAAAGCTTCTTTTATTTAGGCGGGGCTTTGTTGGGTACTTCCCTGGGAGGAGGCTACACTCTTGGAGAGTGGTTCTTCCGGTTCTTCTTGCTTGTGTTTGTCGTTGACATCTGTGGCTACCAAGCGCGTTATCTCATCAATGATATTAGGGGCATTGCGGAAGACAGGACAAACCCGCAGAGCGAAGGCAGGAATAGGCTACCTTTGCTTGGCGGCGGTAATGAGCGGCATACAATAATTGTTGCCATGCTTGTTGTGGTTGCTAAAGCGATCGCTGCATTCTTGGTTTGTGCGACTATATGGGCAGATGAGTACACGTTGAGTGGCGATGTAGTTTCTGGCGATCATTACCTTGCCTCCGTTTTGGGCGTTGCATACGTCTTGGTCTTTATCATTGCTTACTTCTATGAGAGGGCCAGGGCTAAAGGTGAGCGACTCTGGGACGAGTATGTTCGGCGTCATGATTACTCGCTGGCCTCGAGCGGGATGAATACATTTAAGTCTGCGAAATACTTTGGATACATTGATCCTAAAGAGGAATCGCGCACGCATGACGTCTTTAAGATGTGCTTTGGTACTCTTAGGATTGTTCTTTATGGCTATCCGTTACGTTTTTGCGCTGGTCTTCTTGCATTTGATCCATATTTAACCGGGCTCGTGTCTGGTGGAATTCCTGAGTTTCCTTGTAGGGTGGGCGCGCTGTTCTTCTTGATTATTGCCTGCTCATTGTATGGTTGTGCCTTTGTTTATATTACCTGGAGCTATGAGGCGTCTGCGGCCAAGAGGGCTTCTGCTATGAGCTGCCTGCAAGCAAAGAAAAATGTTAAAGGGGTTATTTGGCCACCTATCAAGCAGCCTCATGAAGTTGAATTCAAAAAGCCCCATATTGCGTATTTCGGCTATCGACTGGGGTCGCGAGCGTGTTGCCTTTATCCATTGCGGAAGCGATGGAGCTCGATGGAACCTTGGAACTGGGCAGCTTCGATGGCGATTCTTCTTTTCATTGTTTCTCTTTCTGGCTTCTTCCTTGCTACTATTCCTTATTCTCTTTTGGATTAAGTCTTGTACTTTTTTCTTTGGCAGATTGTGCACCCAGCAAGGGTGTTCTCAACATGGTTCTCACCTTTTCAATTGTGTTGATTATTGTTGAGAGCACTGTAATGGCAGCCTCGCTTGTGAGTTCAGACTTTTACCAATTTGTTATTGGTCTCCTTATGCACAACTATTTGCCCTATGGGTTTATTGAGACTGCCCAAGACGGATTATTGGTCGTTGGAGATTGGTTTGCCCAACTGGGCTTAAGGTCCTTGATCTGGATATCCCAGTCCCCTTATAACGTTCTTGCAATGAGTGTTGTAGTGGTCATTGCCCAAACGTTCCTCGCGATTTATGTGCTGTTTAGGAACATGAATTACTACGACATGAACGCACCGTTCCTTGAGAACTTCTTTAACGCCGTTAAGGGTGCGGCGCTGAAGCAGTGCACGGCAATCTTGGGTGAACACGCGATAGATGTACTGTGCAAGAAGAAGGGGAGTGAGGGCAAGATGCTCAGAATGTCAGGCCGTTAGGTACTGCAATCCCTCCCCGTTGTTGGCTGTATCAATGTGGACGCTATATATCATGGACTTGATGTCGATATGAATAGGGTGAGACAAAGTGGACGAGCTTTCCAAAGAAATTGCATCTCTGCCATCTGATGTATTGAGTAAAGCATATGATGATGCTCTGCATCCTGTGCTCTCGTCGGTCGGAGACACTCTGAGTTTAGTTCCCAGATCCGTTGGCGTATTGCTTGGCCCCTGGAAGAAATGGGTGGTTAACGGCGAGAGCAATATTGAGGAGGCGATTCGGCAAATTGAAGAAAAGATGGAAGACGTCCCGGAGGACTGCTTCTGTGAGCCTGCACCGAATGTTGTGGTGCCGGCTATTCAGCAACTGTCATATTCGTACGACAGTCAGGACCTAAGGGGCCTGTACGTTAATTTACTCGCGTCCTCTATGGATAAAAGGGTTTCTCCTCTCGTCCATCCGAGTTTTGTTAGCATAATCGGACAACTGACTCCCGATGAAGCCAAAATGATGTCGTGGCTTTCTAAAGGGCTTGGTAAAGATCATATTCCGGTTATTGACTTGCGCGTTGTCGAAGACGATGACATGCCAATTAAAGCTCGGCGGCGAGTGCTTTGCGAAAATTATACGAACGTATTCGATGCTATCGTTCAATGTCCTGAGAATGTGTCTTTGTATTTGAATAACTTAGAGCGGCTGAAACTTTTAAGCGGAGAAACGTACTGTTACGAGGGAGAAGACGATTATCTTGGGATTGAGGATTCTGACAGGATCCGAAATATAAAGGAGGATAATACGCCTTCTGATGGATGGCGGTTTGATTGCGTGCATCATGTTTTTAGGCTAACACCGTTCGGGAAGCTTTTTATTAAGTGCTGTGTTTAGTCTTCTCGGCAGTGCTGGTACGATTCGATTCAAGATTCACCCTCGCTTTAGTCTTCGATGATGGTTCCAAATGATAAGGAGTGCATATGAACGAAGCGGTTTCAAAGGTTTTAGCCAACTTGGGTCTCGACGCCGATCCGTTTAAGCAGGAGAAGGTAATCGAACTGGTTAAGAATCCTCTTTCCGGAGCATGGGTTACTGTCTATTCGCACCATGATGCTGCTGATGGAAGGCCTTCTGTTTTCGCCTGTTTTGCCGATCTTACAAAAAAAGAGGAGATTCTTGCAGGTGATGATTGGCTAAAGAACGCCTTAAGCTTCTCACCAGGCTTCTGCATGTATAGAGACGACGTCACTTATCATAACGGGCGTGACGAAGGCTATGACTTTATTGTTGCCGAGCAGTATTTCTATCCGCTCGACCAAGCGCAGATTCTGGTCAACCAGGAATTTATCATGCTGTTTGAACTCTACCGCGGCGAAGACGGTTGCTACTATAGCGTCGACAGGTGTGGCGAGAGAGAAAAAGTCGTCGACTTTGCTGAAGACGAGGTGCGCGTCAGGACCAAATATATGCTGCGCTTTATTGCGGCTAAGCAATGTCTCTTCGTCCACTTTGTGGACGCGAGATTCGCATCTGCGCCCAGCTTTCCTTTGGGGAGCACTAAGTGCATTTCAGAGAGTGATGAGGTCGGGGGGAATTACCATATCGGGCAATGGTACACGAGCGATGCTGATGAAAGCTACCTGCTATCGATGCTTTACGCTCGAAGCTTTATCGAGCCCGGCGACGTCGAGACTTGCGGCGTATGGCCGTACGATGAGAAGAAAGAGCGGTACCCTGAGTTCGTCATCGATGAACGACCTGACGGTTCGCTCGTTCGATACACATGCGACCCGAATAAGCTTGGCACCCACTTTGAAAAGGAGCCTTGCGCTCCACATTACTTAACCCCCGTTTTCTTTAAGCCCGCTGTACTCGATAAGTACAGGAGCAACCCTCTCTTCGATGTTAGCGAGCACCACATTTCATGTGGGAGCCAGTGGAGGTGCGAGATTGACAATGTCAACCCGGACAGAGTCATGGTGTATCTCGGCGATTTGGGACGCGATCTTCCCGAGAGCGAGCGCACCCACTTCCTCTCCTTCGAGATGTCACCCGTTGACCAGCGCATTTCTGATGAGGTGTTCAAGACGGATTTGTTCAACATGTGGGTTAAGGATCCGACAGGCCCCGTTTCCATGCTTATGAGAGCGCGCATGGAGCTTGATAAAGCGTGGGAAAAGCGGTTTGGCCTGGCGCTGTTCAGGCCTTTCCACCGTGCTGACGAAGGCATTCTTGAACAAATCCACATTCCATCTGGTAATGGCGAGCCTGAATTTGAGGCCGTGATTATGGCCCTCACGAGAGCTCTTGTCGACTACATCGATGAAAGTTCTCTAAAGGGCGCTGATGCGAAGGGTAGTATTAACAAGCTGGAGGCCTTTCTTGGCGGGTATGACATCGTGACCGACCTAAAGCCTCTCCGTGACCTTCAGAACCTTCGGTCGGCGGGGGCGGCGCACGGCAAGGGCTCAAAATACGATAGGCTTTACGGCGATGTGGTCACCGAAGACCATAGAGAAGATGCGAAAAGACTCATTGCTCGACTTACGACCATGCTGAACGAGTTGACTGAGGCCTTAAAACCTGCCGACGATCGGAAAGAATAATTGCAGGGTGATGGGCTGTCATGCGCTGGGGAAACAAGGCTGTTGCAGTTGGCGGATTTAGATATTCTTGTATCAAGACCTTCCGATTTCCTATAGATAGAGGCAGGTCCAATTAACTTTCAATGTGTATCCTCCTTGTTTTCTGAGTTTATGTAGCACTCGCTTCGTTTATAGGAATGGCTATGAGCGATACGGCGACTTCAGTATGAGGCCGGCTTGCGCTTCTTCGGGATCCCACACTGACACCTTCCAAGTCCGATTTATTTCCGCGCCGGTATTTATGCTTTAAGCAAAGCGGCACGAGTGAACTTGCTACAAGCCTCATGCTGTGAGCACGTTAACCAATCGGTCGTGAAGGCGAGGTGAGTATGAAAGGTAGAAACCAGCACGTTACGAAGCGGGCGGATGGCAAATGGCAGGTTAAGGGTGAGGGGGCGCGTCGCGCTTCCTTTGTTACGACGACCCAGGGTGAAGCTATAAAGCGCGGTCGTCAAATTAGTTCTAATCAGCACTCTGAGCTAATCACCCATCGTCCCGATGGCAGAATCCGCGCAAAGAATTCCCATGGGCACGATTCCTTCCCACCGAGAGGATAGGGGCTTGACGCCATTGTGGCTGCGGGCATGGATTAGCGTGTCCGCAGCCGCAAGCGCCTTCCGGAAGTATGCGGCAAATTCTGGAATCCCCGAGCACAACGGCTTTTCCACATATAGGATCCGCAGGTAGAAGCATTGCGGTATTCCGGAGCGCTCGGCACGTCAGGGATTTGCCGCATACTTCCGAGTTTTTGGCCTTGTGCCCTTTGTTCTAGATGCTGCAAACACTTGATTGATGCTATTTAAGGTCTATAATCAAATAAAAACTCTGAAATATCTTTTCAAAACAATGAAAGGAATTTTGAGGACGATGCTTTGCCAGTTTACCTTCAGGAACTATAGATCCTATCGCGACGAAACTGAGCTTTCCATGCAGGCAACATCGATGAGGGAGTTCGAGCGCTCCCTTATAGAGTGCCCTGACGGGCAGAGCTTCCTTCCGGTGGCTGCGGTTTACGGGCCTAACGCTGGCGGCAAGTCTAACCTGCTCGAGGCTCTTGACTATATTCGTTCGGCGGTGGCAAGGCCGATCAGATTGTTGTCTGCCAGCACTGATGCGCCAGAAGGTAACCGATCTTCAATACCCCGTTGCTCTGCGTTCGAGTTCGATGGCGTGTCGGCTGCTAAGCCCACCGAGTTCGAGCTCTACTATCGCGCGGGTGAGCATGAGTACCGCTATGCCCTGTCCGTGCATGCGGACGAGATCGTGTCCGAGGGACTGTGGCGGCGCAAATTGGGAGCTTCGCGTACGGCAATGTTGTTCGAGCGCGAGGGTGCTGAGGTCGAGCTCGGTCCCACGCTGCGCAAACTTGTTACGGCTGCGAGATTCAACCCGAGTCTGCCGTACCTGTCGTTCCTCTGTATCAACTTTGACGCGCCGGTGATCAAGGAGGCTGCCAGCTGGTTTCTTGATGGCGTGTTCCTGAACTACAACAGCTCTTACCTGGAGCGGATGCTCGAGCAATTGCTGGACGAGGCGGAGTCGCCCGAGGTCACGCGCTTTCTGCGCGCCGTCGACGTACGCATCGATGGCTTTAGGGTGGAGAAGGCCCCGGAATGGCGCGGCCAGCGCGTCTTTGTGAGGCACGAGGTGGACGGCAAGGGCTATGAGCTGCGCCTTTCTGAGGAGTCAGCCGGCACACAGAAGCTCATGGGGCTAGCTGCATATCTGATGACTGCGCTCGAGCGCGGCGCTACCGTTGTGGTCGACGAACTTGACGCCAAGCTTCACCCGAAGCTCCTGCGCTACGTGATTTTGTTGTTTAAGGATCCCGAGGTCAACAAGAGCGGCGCGCAGCTCATCTTCTCGTCCCAGGACGTGTCCACAATGCGAAACGACGTGTTCCGCCGCGACGAGATATGGTTCGCCGCACGCGGCGAGGGGGAGGCGAGCCAACTGTGGTCGCTCGCCGACATCCACGAGGCTAATGGCAACTTGGTTAGCAAGAATGCTGCTTTCGATAAGCAGTACCTGTCTGGTCGTTACGGTGCCGACCCGTATCTCACCCGCATCGAGGAGTGGGATTAACATGGCAGCGAAGAAGTCGAAGGGCTGGCGTAGTGGCAAACGCGAGGTTCGCCCGCGCATGGTGCAGATGACGCGCCACCTCGTGGTGACCGAGGGCAAGGAGACTGAGCCTCGCTACTTCGAGGGCGTGCGTGCTGCTTTGTGCGCGGCAAACGAACGCAAGGTTGCCGTTATCGTTAAGGGAACGGGCAAACACACGCTCGACCTGCTTGACTTCGCTGTCGAACACTGCCGCTATGCGCCCGAGACGTTCGACCACGTGTGGCTCGTGTATGACAAGGATGACTTCCCTGCGTCCGACTTCGACGCGATGGAGCGTAAGTGCACCGAGCTCTCCGATGGTTCGAGGACCTTCCACGCGTTGTGGTCGAACCCCTGCTTCGAGCTGTGGCCGCTTCTGCACTTACGTTATACAACCGCCCCCATGTCGGCCGCGGAGTGTCAGCGTGCCCTCGCTCAGGCGATGTCTAAGGACTTGGGTATCGAGTACCGCAAGAGCTTGGACGGGGTGTTCGGAGCGGTTGACGGTAGGCGAGGCGAAGCATTGCAGCGTGCCGGACGCCTCATCGTGCACCATAGGGGACTATGCAACGTCAAACCGTCTGCGCAAAATCCTGCAACCAGGGTAGGCGAGATATTCGATGTAATAGGGCCGTATCTGGTTGGATAGTCGAGTTCGATCAGGCTTGCTAGAGCATGGGTCCACGAAAGAGGCTGCATGTTGGGTTGCTTTCTGCCTTGAATTGGATTGGCTTTTTGGGCACGAATAGGATACTAGCGTGAATTAGCGGTATTGACGCAGCCAACCTACGGGCCTGCGTCCTGCGGAGAAGTGGCTGTTCTCCTGGACGGCCGTCTCTCTCTTTGCGTCCATGATGAGAAGAATATTTCGCCAAGTTTGGCGGTCTCGATCGTGTGGTTTCGACTTGTGGACGAGTTTGTAGGCAAACGGAGGATATCGACATAAAATAGTCAATTGCGGTGGAAGCCTTCGGGCGACATCTGAAGAGGGTTGATGCGTCGGCCCTCTTTTTGTTTGGATGTAAGTTTCGGCCTGTCAAAACTTACATCTCAGTTGGGAATAGACCAAATTGCAGGTGTTTTTTTGCTCGCATGTAACTTTACTGACGCATTGCCGCTCAGCCTTAATTCGCTGCGGTTTTCTCGGTTTAGGGTTGATCGGGGCTGGGCTTCTCTTTATAGTTTATCTTTGATGGGGCCTTGCGACGGTACGTCCGGCTTGGTCCGTGGAAACCGCCGAAAGGCGGTTTTTGCGTTTAAGAGGTTGTTTTCCCAACGGAATTTGTCGCGTTTTCCGCTTCAGGGCGCTCGGCGTTGCTGCGTTTTCCGGAAGTGCGGGGAAAAATCGGAAACCTCCGAGCACAACTCGATTTTTGGCAACAAAACCGCAGGTCGCTGAAGCGCAAAACCGGGGTCTGGTCGGTCAATCTCGGTTTTACCCCGCACTTCTGGAATCGCCCACGGAAGTATGCGGCAAATTCCGGAATCCACGAGCACACCGCCCTTTTCACGCAGAGAAACCGCAGGTAGAGGCGTTGCGGTATCCCGGTGTGCTCGGCATGTTTAGAATTTGCCGCATACTTCCGATTTTTGCCCCTGTGGCAGGCCGTGTCCACTCATATCATCGACCAGATAATGGACAGAACAGCCAATCCGTCTCCATACTAAAACGCCGGCAGGGGCGAAATTGCTCCTGCCGGCGTTGGCATGCCTGCTTGTGCTGTTTTCGGCTCGCGCGGAGGTCCGTTTTGGACCCTTACGCCTCCGTGGGTTCCACGCCCAGCTCGTTGCGGACGAGCTCGAAGGCCGCGGCAATGGCCTTGTCCATGTCGTAGTACTTGTAGCCGCCCAGGCGACCGGCAAAGATCA
>OLNE01001616.1_pt1 | contig 15696 bp, 10 predicted proteins | sample 1672431 | NCBI WGS metagenome assembly OLNE01 (sample SAMEA3136685, study PRJEB25190) | human gut metagenome | reverse complement strand
TCAACAGGGAGAGGGCCCAGGGCCGATGAAGGGCTATTCGAAAGAAGGCCTCATTGCCGCCGGCCTGCTCTCCGCCGCGGCCTTCGCGCTGGGCGACCTCTGGGCGGCGGCGCTCCGCTCCATGGAGGGGCCTTGGCTGCAGAATGTCGGCGCGGCCATGGAGGCCGTGCCGTCCATCTTGGCGACGCAGGGCATCTCCGCCGAGCCGAACGCCCTGCTCGGCGGATCCATCTGCTTCCTCGCGGTGTGGCTTGCATGGGCTTACCTGGTGCGATCGCAGGGCAACCGCCGAATCGGCGAGGAGCACGGCTCCGCGCGTTGGGGCACCAAGGCGGAGGGTCTGAGGTTCGCGGACACCGAGGATTCCTTCAACAACGTCATCCTCACCGAGAACTACGGGCTCGCGGTCGACCCCGGCAAGCGCAGGGGCAGGAGGCTGGAGGAGCGGCCCCGAAACGTCCTCGTCATCGGGGGCACCGGCGCCGGCAAGACCTGGAGGTACTCCATACCCAACATCCTGCAGATGAACGCGGACTACTTCGTCATCGACTCGAAGGGCACGCAGCTGCCGCTGCTCGGCAACGCGCTGGTGGGGAGCGGCTACGAGATCAGCTGCATGAACCTGGTGCGCATGTCGGCCTCCGCCGGCGTGAACCCCTTCTCGCTCATCCGCGACGAGGTGGGGATCATCGAGTTCGCGGAGTGCTTCATCGCCAACACCACCGGCGACAAGGACCACGTGGGCGACCAGTTCTGGGTGCAGGCCGAGCGGCTGCTCTACACCGCCCTCATCGGCTACCTGATGTTCTACTGCCCGCCCGAGGACCGCAACTTCGGCGGACTCGTCACGCTGCTCTCGCTGGCGCAGGCCAGGGAGGACGACGATGACTACACGAGCCCGCTGGACCTGCTGTTCAGGGAGGTCGAGACGGGCATGCGCCTGGTGGAGACGGGCGGCGCGCCGGCGGGCGACGGCGCGAGGAAGCCGGGCCGCGCGTTCGGCCGCCAGGCGTCCTCGGGCTTCAGATGGGTGCAGGTCGGCGAGCCGGTGGGCGTGGACGACGACTTCGTGCTGTGGTGCTACAAGGCCTTCAAGGACGCCGCCGGCAAGACCATGAAGGGCATCCTCATCAGCTGCAACACGCGGCTCATGCCCTTCTCCGTGCCGCAGCTGCGCAACCTCACCGACCACGACGAGCTGGAGCTCTCGAAGCTGGGGGACGCGGGCGGCAAGCGCGCGGTCTTCGTGGTGAGCTCCGACACGTCCTCCACCTTCAGCTTCATGCTGGCCATCACGCTGTGGCAGACGGTGAACATGCTCTGCGACAAGGCGGACGCGCTGCCCGGCGGCTCCCTGGCGCGCCCCGTGCATTTCATCTGCGACGAGTTCGCCAACGTGGGCAGGCTGCCGGACATCGAGCACGTGGTCTCGGTCATCCGCAGCCGCAACGTCTACATGTCCATCATCCTGCAGAGCTTCGCCCAGCTCAAGAGCGCCTACGGCGACGATGCGCAGACCATCGTGGACAACTGCGACACGCTGCTCTACCTGGGCGGCAAGAGCGTGGACACCCAGAAGATGATCTCCGAGATGATCGGCAAGGAGACCGTCGAGGTCAACACGCAGAACGTGAGCCGAGGCAACGGCGGCGCGACCACCACCAACACCAGCTACATCGAGCGCGACCTGATGCAGGCCTCTGAAGTTGGCCGCATGGGCAGGGACAGGGCGCTCGTGCTGTTCAGCAACGCCGCGCCGCTGCGCGACTCCAAGTACCCCACGCAGAGGCACCCGCGATATGAGCTGCTGGCGGGGCATCCGGGCAGCAGGTACCCCGGGCGATTCGATTACGCGGCGTACCTGCAGGAGAGGAGGCAGCAGAAAGCAACCTCCTCCTAGAACCGAGCGCAACGCAGGCAGCCGCCCGATGCGGGCGGCGCACGACAGAAGGGAATCCAAATGCTATCGAACATCATCAGCCTGGTCTCCGGGTGCATCACCTTCCTGGGCGGCTTCGTTGTCGTCTGGGGCGCGGTGAGCCTGGGGCTGGCCATCAAGGACGAGACCCGCGGCGGCGCGCAGATCGCGGGGGCCATCTCCACCATCGCGGGCGGGGCCATCATCATCGCGGCTGCCGTGTACTTCGGCCAGCTGGACACCTCGTGGATGCCCAACTAGGGGGCGCCCATGCAGGTGGTCTACGTGCACAAGGACATCAGCGAGTACGAGGAGAAGGTCGTCGGCAAGCTCTCCGCCCGCGTGGCTGCCTGCGTAGGCGGCGGCATCGCGGCCAGCGTGGCGGCCGCCGCCTTCGCGCACCTGGTCGTCGGGGTGGAGGTGGCCGATGCAACCATGCCCGTGATGATGTGCTCGATGCCGTTCTGGCTGGCGGCCTTCTGGCGGCCCAAGGGCATGAAGCCCGAGGAGTTCGTCCCGCTGGCATACCGGCATTGGGCCGAGGACGGCGTCGTCACCTACGAGCCCGGGTTCTCCCTGGCCGCGGACGCATGGCCCGACGAGAAGCGCAGGAGATTCAACGATCGGAACAGGCTGGCCAAGGGCTGGCGGAAGGGAGGGGAGCGCTATGAGCCCTCGAAAGGCCGGTAAGGAGGACGTCGCCGCCGCCAAGCGGGCCGTCAAGGACGCCAAGGCCGCGGCGAAGGCCGCCGACAAGGAGGCCAAGGCGGCCGCGAAGCGCGCCAGGAAAAGCAAGAGGGCTGCGGCGAGGCCCGGGCATCAGGGCGGCAGGTACGTCCCGATCGAGAAGCGGCTCAGGAACCAGCAGCGCGAGCGCGCCGCCGGCGAGGCCGCGGCCGAGAGGGCCCGCCGCGCAGCCAAGGACGTCTACAGGCTCATCGGCTTCGACGCCCTGTACGCCGACGGCATCGCGCAGGTGGAGCCGGGGCTGTTCAGCCAGACGGTCAGCTTCGGCGACATCAGCTACCAGAGCATGGGAGACGAGTCGCAGAAGTCGGTGTGCCGCCAGATGCGCAAGCTCTACGACGGCCTGACGCCGGACGTGGGGCTGCAGCTTCTGCTGTTCAACCGCCCGCTCACCAAGGGCGAGATGTCGAACCGCAGGTTCTTCGGCCGCGTGGAGGGGCCCGCCGCTCCCTACGCCGCCGAGTACAGCCGCATCCTCAACGACAAGATGGCCGAGGGCGTGTCCAACATCATGCGCGAGCGCTACCTGACGTTCTCCGTCTCCGCCGACACGGTGGAGGAGTCCGTGCCCAAGCTGGCGCGCCTGCGCTCCATGGCGGACGGCGTGCTTTCGGGCATGCGCAGCGGCACCCGCGTGCTGCGGGGCGAGGAACGCCTGCAGCTGATACGGTCGATGACGCGGCCGGGGCGCGAGCGCGTCGAGTTCGGCTACGACGAGCTGGGCGTCACCCGCGGGATCACGGCAAAGGACCTGGCGTGCCCCGACACCATGGAGTTCAAGCCCGGCGGCTCGGCCAGCTGCTTCACCAGCGACGGCGTGTGGTGCCAGGTGCTGGCGTTCCGCAGCTTCGAGAGCAACCTGACCGACCGCTGCCTGGCGGACATGGTGGACCTTCCCATGCCGTTGGCCATCAGCTTCCACGTGAAGGCCATGAACCCGCGCTGGTCCAAGGACTACGTCCGCCGCCGCTTGAAGTGGATCGACAAGGAGATGTCCGAGGACCAGATGGACGCCGTGAGCAAGGGCTACGACTTCAACCTCATCCCCAGCGAGCTGAAGTTCACCCGCGAGGAGGCCCAGGACGTCTACGAGTGCCTGAAGGGCGACAGCCAGCGGATGTTCCGCTACACGGGGCTGGTGTTCACCTACGCCCCCACCCGCGAAGAGCTGGACGAGCAGGCGATGCACCTGATATCGGTGGCGCAGGCGCAGGGCATAGAGCTCGCGAACCTGGACTACCGGCAGCGCGAGGGGCTGAACTCCGTGCTGCCGCTGGGGCGCAACCACGTGAAGGTGGGGCGCTTGATGCTCACCGACGAGATAGCCATCCAGTCCCCCTTCGCCACCTTGGAGCTGAACGACTTCGGGGGCGGCTACTACGGGCAGAACAAGGGCAGCCGCAACCTGGTGATGCTCAACCGCAAGAGCCTGGCCAGCCGAAACGGCATCATAAGCGGCATGCCAGGCAGCGGCAAGTCCTTCGGCGCCAAGCGCGAGATGACCAACACGGCGTTGCTCTACCCCGAGGACGACGTCGTCATCATCGACCCCGCCGGCGAGTTCGGCCTGCTGGCCGAGGCCTTCGGCGGCCGCAACGTGGCGTTCGGCCCGGACTCCGAGACGTACCTGAACCCGCTCGACCTAAGCGACGTCTCCGAGCTTTTGGAGACGACCCAGCTTGCCTATAAGATCGAGGCGGTGCTAGCGCTGTCCGCCGCGTCCATGGCGGAGGGCAACGAGGGCCTCTCGGACGTCGAGCGCTCGATCATCAGCCGCTGCGTGGAGAAGGCGTACCTGACCTGCGGCAAGAGCGGAGCCGTCCCGCAGCTGCAGGACCTTTACGACATCCTGCGGCAGCAGCCGGAGCCCGAGGCCGAGATCGTCGCGCTGCGGTTCGAGCGATACGTCTCCGGGGCGCTCTCCATCTTCAACCACCAGAGCAACGTCGCCTTCGACAGGCGCATCACCTGCGTGGGGCTCAAGGACCTGCCCGACAACATGCGCGCTTTCGGCATCATCGCGGTGCTGGAAGCGGTGCGCAACCGCATGTACGCGAACTTCGAGCGCGGCGTGACGACCTGGCTCTACATCGACGAGGTCCAGAGCCTCTTCGGGCACCCCGCCACCATCAGCTACTTCAGCCGGTTCTGGGCGGAGGGGCGCAAGTTCAACCTGATCTGCACCGGCATCACCCAGAACTGCACCTACCTGCTGAGCCACAAGGACGGCCGCAACCTGATTCTGAACTCCGACTTCCTCATGCTGCACAGGCAGTCGTTCGCCGACAAGGCCAAGTGGTCGGATCTGCTGAACCTCTCGGAGCAGGAGGAGGGCTACATCGACGAGTCGGTCAACCCCGGCGACGGCCTGCTCATAGCGGGCGGGTCCCGCGTGCCCATCGTGGACGACTTCCCCAAGGGCGCGCTCTACGACCTGTTCAACACCAAGCCCGACGAGATCGCCGAGCGCAAGCGCGCCGCCTACTTCGCCAAGCGCGCGGCAGGGTCCGCGGCCGGCGCCGACGAGGCCGAGGCGGCGGGCGATGTCGGGTAGGGGGCCCGGCGCCCGCAGGCAGGGCTTCACCAGCGCGGAGTCGGTGGAGGCCGGCAACGCCAGGTTCGAGAGCAGGGGCGGCGGCTCGTTCAAGGGGCCCGACCAAGGCTCCTTCGCCGAGGGCGGCAAGAGCGACGTTTGCGGAGCGGCCGATGGCGCCCCCGACGCCGCCGCGGCCAAAGGCGGGTTCGCCGGCAGGGCCGGGAGCGCCATCGCGGCCGGCTTCGTCGGGGAGCTCGACGACAGCGACGAGCTCTCCGGGTCCGAAGGCGCCTACCGCGCAGGAAGGGCGGCTGCGGACATCCGGAAGCGACGCAGGGCAAGGCCCGGGCCCGACCCGTTCGCCCCCGTGGAGGACGCCGCCGACGCCAACGCCGTCGCGGCAAAGGAGGCGAAGCGCGCCGCCGGGGAAGCCAGGGCCGTTGCCGGGCCGGGCGGTTCCGCAGAAAGCGCGCCCCGCTCGAAATCCCTGCTGGCAAGGGCCAGGGAAGGCCTTGGCGGCAAGGCCGCCCGCCGATCTGCCGCCACCGGCGGGAAGGCTGCCGGCGGCAGCGCCCTGGGCGAGGCCCAGGCCGCGTCCAACTACGCCAGGTCGCGCGCCGCCCTGCAGGCCGCTGAGGCGGCGCCCGCCGCAGCGAAGGCCGGATTCGGCGGAAGGCTCGCGGCGGCCGTCTCGACCGCTGCGCCCGTTCTGGGCGGGGTCCTGGCGGGCGTCGCCGCCTTCGTAGCAGCGAGCCTCATCCTCTCGACGCTTCTGGGCGCAATCGCCGGCTTCTGGCAGGACGAGCAGGACAAGGCCATGATCGAGGGCCTTCCCGGCTTCATCACCTACGACATGGTGCTCGAGGCGCTGGAGTGCCAGGAGGAGTACGGGCATCCCGCAGGCTGCACCATCGCGCAGGTCATCTGCGAGAGCGGCCAGGGCGACGCCATGAGCCAGCTGGCCACCAGGGACCACAACCTCTTCGGCATCAAGTGGGCATCGAGCTTCGCCAGCTGCCCGGAGGTCGCCGGCAAGGCGAGCTGGGCCACCCACGAGGAGGTGGGCGGCCAGGTCGTCACAGTCATGGCCGACTTCACCGTGTTCAAGAGCGACGCGGACTGCATCAGGTTCAGGAGCAGGGTGCTCCTGCAGAACAGCCGCTATGCGGACAACGCGCTCATCAAGGAGGCCATCGCCGACCGCGACTCGGACAAGATGGCCGAGGGCCTGAAGGACGCGGGCTACGCCACGAGCTCGGAGTACGTGGAGAGCCTGAAGTCGGTCATGAGGACCTACAACCTGTACCGCTTCGACGGCATGGGCGTCGACGACTTCGAGAAGGGCGTGGCCGGCGGCGACGCCATCGTGCAGGCCGCCTACAGCCAGCTGGGCGTGCCCTACGTCTGGGGCGGCTCGACACCCGGCGTGGGGTTGGACTGCAGCGGCCTCACCCAGTACTGCTACCGGCAGGCGGGCATAAGCATCAGCCATTACACGGAAGACCAGCTCAAGGAGCTCACCGTCGTGCCGCTGTCGCAGGCGCGGCCGGGCGACATCCTCTACAAGTACGGCCACGTGGCCATCTACGTGGGAGGCGACGAGTACATACACGAACCGCGCACGGGCGACGTGTGCAGGAAGGCGACGGGGATCTCGTACTTCACCTGCGCCCTCAGATACACCGGATAAGGAGATTTCGAAATGGAGAAGAAGACGAAGGCATTGGCCGCCATCGCGGCGGGCGCGCTGGCCATCGGGATCGCGCTGTCGGTCGCGAGCTGCGCCCTGCGCTCGGCGGAGACGGATCAGCAGGCCGTACAGGAGGAGGCGCCCGTCGAGGAGGCCGCTCAAGGCCAGGGCGCCGAGGCGCCCGCGGCGCTCACGTCCTACGAGCTCGCCTGTTCCAAGGGCTGGAAGAGCGACGCGGGCTCGCTGCAGATGTCCAAGGGCATGGTCATCGAGAAAGGCGCGGACGGCAAGATCCACGTGCTGACCGTTTCCGAGGTGGAGGAGGCAGACGCCGGCAAGCAGGCCGTGCTCACGGTCGCCGGCATCGACGAGGATTCGCAGGACAGCGTCACCTGGACGCTGATATTCGACCGGTCCGGCGGCGCGGCAACCATGTCCAGCGACGACTTCAAGGTGAGCAAGGAGTATACGGAGGACGCCGCCGAGGGCTCCGTATCCGTCAGCGGGATGGACGAGGCATACATAGGCCTCGTCGGCGGCGATGCGGAGCCGCTGCGCAAGGCCCTGGCGGCCTACATGGCCAAGAACGTGCCCCAGGCGGCGTCGGCCTCCTTCGACGGCGAGGCGTCCGTCGACTTCAACGCCAAGACCGTCTCGGCGTCGTTCCATGCTGACGACCCCGCAAGGACCGTCCTCGTGGTGGCGTACGCCGACGGCAAGTTCACCGTGACGGGCTAGGGGGTCGCTTTGCTTGAGAGAATCGGACGGGCGACGCCGGCGCAGCGGAGGTTCCTGCTCTCGCTCGCGGGCAGCGCGCTCTTCTGCGCGGCGATGCTCTGGCTGCCGCAGCCTGCGCACGCCGACATCGCCGACACCGTCAACTCGTGGCTTTGCGGCATGCTGCGGGACTTCTGCAACTGGATCTTCGGAGCCCAAGTGGACGTGCTCAGGTCCATCGGCGCCGAGGGCGTGCTCTCCGCCAGCTTCGAGACCATGCTGGGCGGCTCCGGCACCGTGAGCATGTACGACATCGTTCACGGCGTGTGGGAGAGCGCCATCCTGCCAATCGGCTGCGGGGTGCTCTCCTTCGTGTTCACCGTGCAGCTCATCAAGATCAGCCAGCGCATGGACGGCAGCTCCAGCATGCCGGCGGTGAAGGAGGTCGTCTTCCTGCTGGTGTTCTTCGCCGTGTTCCTGTTCCTGGTGCAGCACTCCTTCGAGCTCATGCAGGCGCTCTACGAGGTGACGCGCATCGCCATCCAGCGGGTGACGGACCTGTTCGGCAACGGCGCGGAGCTGGACATGGGCAAGGTGTCCATCACCACCACCGACGACGACGTGCCGGCGCTTCTGGGCATGGCCGTGGTCGCGCTGGTCAGCTGGGTCGTGGTGCTGGTTGCCTATATCGTGGCGTTGGTGGTGAGCTGGGCCCGCGCCATCCAGCTCTACCTGATGGCGGCGTTCAGCCCCATACCGTTGAGCCTCATGGGCCTGGAGGACACCAGGCAGATCGGCATCGGGTACCTGCGCAGCTTCGCCAGCGTGTGCCTGGCGGGCGTCATCATCCTCGTGATCCTCGTAAGCTTCCCCGTGGTGCTGGGCGGGCTCGATGCCGTGAACGCCGGCACGGGCACGCCGATGGACAGCGTCGTCGGAGGCCTGAGCTATGCGCTGCAGTACCTGGCCGTCTGCGTCCTGCTGATACTCAGCCTGGTGAAGAGCGGGGCCTGGGCCCGCGACGTCATGGGCGGATAGGGGTGGGGCGCGAGGCTTCGAAAGGCCCGGCCTCACGGAGAAGCCAAGGGCGGCACGGACTCCCGTGCCGCCCTTTTTTCGGCGCGCCTTGTCCAAACGGCTGCCTTTCCCGGCTTGGGGTAGGGCGGTGCGCCCGCGGACCTTTTCCGGGAAGGAGGGCTTTCTGCCCGCGAGTGCGCCGCCCGTCCGACGAGGCGGGCCGCACGGCCCGCCCGAACCGTTTTTGAAAGGAAAGGCGCATGCCTAACGAGAGCAAGAGCGTCTACGTGACGCTCCACAAGAACTTCGTGAGGGAGGGAATCCCCTACACGGACCGCGAGACGGGCGAACAGCGCACGTTCAACTCGGCAACCATGCCCAGGGGCACGTCGATCGACGGCCGGGACGTGAGCTTCTTCGAGTTTTCCCCGCTGTACGTGAACGAGTCGCGCAAGGGGGAGGACTACCGCGACATCCCGTTGCTGAAGGGCCGCGAGGTGTGGCTGCAGAAGACCGTGCTCGGCGAGGACGGGAAGCCGGTGCTGGACGCCGACGGCGGCAAGGTGCGCGAGACGGTCAAGGTCATGCCGGAGCAGGTTCGCTTCGCCTTGGACCAGCAGCGGCAGGATTACCTCGCCTCCTTGAAGCAGCGAAGCCTCCACGACCGGGCCGACGCGGCCACCCGCAGCGCGCTCGGCCGCGCGCAGGACGACCATCCGCGCCGGCAGGGCCTGGCGCACGACGACGTCCCGTTCTAAGGAGGCGGCCATGACAGCGAGAGCAACAGAGACCGCCGCCTTGTCGAAGATCGTTCGAGTCATGATGAGCGTGGCTCTGCTCATCGGTATGTGCGCATCGGCGCCCATGCAGGCGCAGGCCTCCGAGTCCGTCGAGGTGACCGTCGGCGACGACGTCCCCTACGCCGGCTACTTCACGACGCGCATGTGGGCCGACGGCGAGGTGGCCTACTGCGCCGAACCCGCGGCGGGCACGCCCGCGCCGGGGACCTACTCGAAGTCGGGCATCTCCGACGGCGACCTGGCCGCCGCGATGTGGTTCAGCTACGGCGCGCCGGGCTTCGACGAGTCCGTGTTCCCGGAAAGGTGGTACGACGGCACGGGTTGGAGCGAGGACAAGTACCTGGTGGCGAGCCACGTGCTGCTGTCGTTCGCCTACCAGGGCTCGCGCGACGAGGCGGCCTACGGGGCCAACGCTCAGTTCGAGAAGTGGGCCAAGGACGAGCTCCTCGGCGACACCTGGTCCAAGGTGAAGAACCGCGCGGACGAGGTGTCCACGGGCTTCGAGGCCTTCTCGGTGAAGACCGGCTCCGCGACGCAGGTGCTTGTGAGCTTCACCTGGAAGACGGGAGGCCTCAAGGTCGCTAAGGAAGATTTGCAGGCAGGCATCGCGCCCCAGGGCGACGCCAGCCTCGCCGGAGCGAGGTTCGACATCGTCAACGCCTCCGGGAAGAGCGCGCTGGTCGGCGGGAGGTTCTACGGCGACGGCGAGGTCGTGAAAACCATCGAGGCCGAGTGGGACGCTGCGGCGAGGGCGTACGTGGCCGCCACCGGGTCGGGCGACCTGCCGTGCGGCGCCTACAAGGTCGTCGAGTCGCAGGCCCCCGAGGGGTACCTCGCCTCGGATTGGTCGAAGACGGCAAAGATTAGGGAGAACGGCGAGGTTGTCGACCTGACGGGCGGCGCCTGCAAGGACAACGTCGCCCGCGGCGGTGTGCAGGTCACGAAGTCCGACAGTGAGCTCGGCAAGTCCGAGGCCCTGGGCGGCGACTCCCACGGTGCGCCGGGCTGTGGCTCCACGCTCGCCGACATCGAGTTCGCCATAACCAACGAGTCGGCGTCCAAGGTGCTGGTCGGCGGCGAGTGGTTCGAGCCTGGCGAGACGGTGGCCACCGTGACCACGGCGTGGAACGAGGAGGCGGGCGCCTATACCGCGCAGACCGCCGCCGACGCGCTGCCCTACGGCACCTACGCCATCCAAGAGACCAAGAGCAACGACTCTTACCTGCTGACCGACGGAGCCGCCAAGACGTTCCAGATTCGCGAGAACGGCGTCATCGTAAAAGCCTCCTCGGGCGGCGCCGCGCTCGAGTTCTTCGACCAGGTCGTCCGCAACGACCTCGAGATAGCGAAGATGGCCGAGGACACCAACGAGTCCCTGCAGGTCGCCTTCAAGGTTACCAACGAGGCGACAGGGGAAGCCCATGTGGTCGTCACCGACGGCAACGGCAACGTCTCCACGGCATCCTCCTGGAACAAGCACAGCGCCAACACCAACGGCAACGACCGGCTGCTGGACGTCGAGGCAGTCAACGCCTCGGACATGGATTCCAAGGCGGGCGTGTGGTTCTCCCTCGGCGAGGACGGCTCCGTCGCCGAAGTCGACGACGGTCTGGCGGCGCTGCCCTTCGGCAAGTACACGCTCGAGGAGCTGCGCAGCGACTCCAACGAGGGCTACGACCTGATCAAGAAGGCGTTCGTCATCGAGCGCGACTCATCCGCCGCCAAGGCGGTGTGGATGAGCCTCGACGACAAGGAGGGGCCCAAGGTCCAGACCGAGGCCACGGACGCGTCCGACGGCGACCATGTGGCTCAAGCCTCTGGCGAAGTCACCCTGTCAGACACCGTGTACTACGAGAACCTCAAGACCGACGGCACCGAGTACACCGTCACAGGCACCCTTATGCTCAAGTCCACCGGCGAGGCGCTCGTCGGCGCCGACGGCAACCCCGTGACCGCGAGCAAGACCTTCAGGCCCAAGCAGCGCGCCGGCGAGGTGGAGCTTCAGTTCGCCTTCGACGGGAGCCTGCTGGCGGGCGAGGACGTCGTGGCCTTCGAGTCCCTGGCATCGGGCGGCGTGGAGGTGGCGGCCCATACCGACCTCGACGACGAGGGGCAGACCGTTCGCCTCGTGGGCATCGGCACCACGGCGACCGACAAAGCGGACGGCGACAAGCTCGTCACCGGTGCCGACATCACCATCGTCGACGAGGTCGCATACGAGGGGCTGACCCCCGGCGCCGAGTACGCGCTCGAGGCCGCGCTGATGGATGTTGAGACCGGCGACCCCGTGACCGTCGGCGGCAAGCAGGTTGTCGGAACCGCAACGTTCGCCCCCGACGAAGCCGATGGCGTCCAGGCGGTGGAGCTCGCATTCGACGGCACCGGCTTGGGCGGTAAGGGCGTCGTGGTGTTCGAGAAGCTCTTCGCCGCCGGCGTGCAGCTCGCAGCACACGAGGACCTTTCCGACGAGGGGCAAACCGTCACCGTCGTCGAGATAGGCACGAAGCTCACCGACGCCGAAGACGGCGACAAGGTCGTTGCCAGCGGCAAGGTCAAGCTCGTCGACACCGTGGAGTACAAGGGACTCGTCCCCGGCGAAACCTACACCGCGAACGGCACGCTCGTCGACAAGTCGACCGGCGAGACGCTCGTCGACGCCGGCGGCAACCCCGTGACCGCCACCGCCGAGTTCGCCCCCAAGGCGACCGAGGGCACTGTGGAGGTCGCCTTCGAGTTCGACGCGCCCCATCTCGAGGAGGGGGCGGCCCTCGTGGCCTTCGAGCTCTGCCTCGACGCCAAGGGCAACGTCGTCGCCGTCCACGAGGACATCGACGACGACGGCCAGACGGTGGTGGTCGACAACCCCGACACCCCCGAAGTTCCCGATGCCCCAGGCGAGAAGCTGGACAAGACCGGCGTGGACCTCATGCCTTACATGCTGGGCGCCGGTATGGCCCTCGCGGCGGCCTTGGCGCTCGCCGCATACGGGCTGCAGAGGCGCAATCCCGACGAGCCCGAGCCCGATGGCCTCGAGCTCGGAGAGGAAGCGGCGGAGCACGAGGCCTAAGGCCGACGCTCGCAAGAAAGAGGGAAGGCGGCCTCGGGCCGCCTTCCTTGCGGATATGGAGGAGACCATGGAAGGAACCACCCGAGAACCCGGCGTCGAGGACGTCGCGGGGGCGTTGGAGAAGACGGGAAGCGGCGGCAAGCGCTCCGATGGCGGGCATCGATGAAGGGCAAGGCCAAATCGCGCATCGCCCTCGCCCTCGCCGCGGCGCTCGCCTTGGGGGCCGTGGGCGCGCTGTCGTCCATGACCTGGCTGACCGAGAGGGCGACCAACCTCGACCCCGATCCGAACGGGGTCGAGGCAATCGGCGCCGAAGACGAGGCGGCCGGCGAAAACGACGGCCCCGGGGGCGTCGACTGGGGCTACTGGCAGAGCGTCAACCCGGACATCATCGGATGGGTTGCCGTGCCGGGCACCGGCATCGACTACCCGATCGTCCAGGCCCATGAGGGCGACCCCGACCACTACCTCCGCTACGACGTGTACGGCGGCTGGAACTACCACGGCGTGCCCTACCTGCACTGGAAGTGCGCGGATGATGGCCTGCTGGGCGCCGGCAACGCCCTGGTGTTCGGCCACCACCTCAACGACGGCACGATGTTCTCCGCGTTGGCGAGGTTCTCGGACGCCGGTTACGCGGAGGGACATTCCCCGATCATCCTGCAGACCCCCGAGGGTGACGCCGGGCTGAGGGTGCTTGCGGTCGACGTCGTCGATGCCAGCCGCGAGGGCGCCAAGGTGGAGTTCGCCGACGACGCCGAGCATGCGCAATGGCTTGCCCGGGTCGTGGCCGACGCCGACCTGAGCCTCGTCGGAGAGGGCTTCGACTGCTCGTCCGTGAAAAGCGTCGTCACCCTCTGCACCTGCAGCTACAACCGCTGGGGCAACGAGCGCACATTGGTGATATGCGCCGTCGACGCGCTCGGATGATGCAGGGACGGGCGCGTTCGGCGCCGATGCGCGCCCGTCGCACGAAGTGCGGAGTGCGTGCGATGTGAATCATGGAAGTCCATACGGGAAAGGCGAAATCGATGGCAAAAGGCAAGGCAAGAGGCGGCGCCGAGGCCGCAGCGAAGCGCGACGAGGAGGTCAGACGGACCATGGAGCGCCTCGAGGAGGGCGTGAGGAGCGTCTTCGAGTCGGCAAGGTATCGCCGCTACCTTGCCGTCATGTCGCGATTCCACAGCTACAGCGCCAACAACTGCCTGCTCATCGCGATGCAACGCCCGGACGCGACACTGGTAGCGGGCTATCGTGCCTGGCAGGACAAGTTCGGCAGGCAGGTGAGGAAGGGCGAGCGTGGCATGAAGATCCTCAGCCCAGTCGTGGTCAAGGCGAAAGCGGCGGGCGACGACATCGGCGAAGCGCGCGACGACAGCGCCGAAGAGGGGGTCGGGCGCAGGCTTGCGGGCTTCCGCCTGGCCACCGTGTTCGACGTGAGCCAGACCGAGGGAAGGGAACTGCCCACTTTGGGCGTCGAGGAGCTGACGGGCGGCGTCGCCCGGTACGAGGCCGCCATGCGCGCCGTCTCGGAGGTCAGCAGGTACCCCGTTTCGTTCGAGGACGTCCCGGGCGGCGCGAAGGGATTCTTCTCGAGGTCCGAGCCCAAGCGCATCGTGATCCAGAAGGGCATGTCCCAAGCGCAGACCCTCAAGACCGCCATCCACGAGCTCGCCCACAGCGTCATGCACGATTCCGAGCCGAAAGGGGAGGGTCCCGCCTTGCCGGGTCGCGCGACCCGCGAGGTCCAGGCCGAGAGCGTTGCCTTCGTCGTCTCGAGCTGGCTTGGGCTCGACACCGGCGACTACAGCTTCGGGTACGTGGCCGGGTGGAGCGAGGGCAAGAACCTCTCCGAGCTGAGGGCCTCGCTCGACGAGATACGCGGCGCGGCCCATGGCATCATCGGCGGCATGGAGCAGAAGATGGCCGAGAACCGTGAAACAGAAGGGCTCGAGCGCGTCTGTGCCCTCGAGCACGAGCCGGACGCAGCCTGCAGGAGCCTGTCCGAGCGCGCGGCCATCGCCAGGAAGGCGTCCGCCCGCGACGACCGCGCACCGCGCCTCCCCGACAGGTCCGATAGGTGAGCGCCGGGGCGCTGCATCGCGATGATGCGCGTCCTTGATTTTGCCCTATAAGCCTGATTTTGGGCAAAAAAATAGGGCAGTTTGGCTTTCACCATCCCACCCCTAAAACCCGAAGGTTTTGCGATCTACCGTAAGTCTAGCAATCCAAGGCTCTTTGTCAAGGATCTTATGAAGTTTATCGCGGCTGCCGCTGTCGCGTCCGGGCCTGTTTTTGGCAAAAGGTCGCCGGCTCCCTCGACCGCGTTAAAGAAGCCCCTGAGCTTCTCCGCGTCTCTCTTTCTGGCTGAGCAGCTAGGGACGTCTTGCGCGTAGCGCACCAAGGTGATGGCGATCTCCTGCGCGGCGGCGTTGCGAAGCCATTTCTGTCTCGTCGGCTTGGACAGCCCCAGCTTCGCTACGGCTTCCAAGGTCTTCCTCGACGTGGTGCGCCGGGAGTTCGCGCCCTCAGCGAACGTGTTTATGATGCACGAGCCGTGGGCTGCGCAGTTCCTCACCGACTTTACCTTCTTTAGGTCGTAGTGGGATTGCTCGAAGTCCTTGTCGTCCCACCGTGCGCCGCAGAATCGGATGAAGTCGACGAGCGTGCCGAACGGCACCAGCTCGAGGAAAACCCAAGACGGCATGCGCTTCTCGTATTTCTCGTAAACGGCTTTGGTGTACTTGTTTCTGCCGTTCCTCTCGAGCTCGGCTTCGCGGTAGCTCCTGCTTTTCGGAGTGAGCGAGGCCATGTAGTCGGCGACGATGGCGTACCCGTCTTCGTCGTTGCGTTCGGAGATGTTGCGCTTCAAGTCGACCTTGCAGGAGTGCTCGATGTGCCTCGTCATAACGAACAAGACCTCGCGAAGCATCTCGTCCAGTTCAGCGAAGATGACCAGTTGGGCGAAGTCGAGGTTGGCGTACTCTCCGTTGCGCTTCCCGCCTTGGCGCTTGGCGAACAGCTTTCTGTAGGACGTAAGCTCATAGAAGTCGCACTCGTCCGAGAGATAGGCTGCCGCCCTCTCTTTGCTATATCTATCGAATGTGACGCCCTTTGCCTCCAGATGGGCTATCTGCTGGGCAATGGTGAGCTTTGGCTTGTCGTGATATCCATTGCCGCTTTCGCTCGTCTGCTCGGGCTTGC
>OLNE01001614.1_pt1 | contig 15708 bp, 14 predicted proteins | sample 1672431 | NCBI WGS metagenome assembly OLNE01 (sample SAMEA3136685, study PRJEB25190) | human gut metagenome | reverse complement strand
GGTCATAGCCGCCGTCCGTGCACGTCGGGGCGACGGTTTTGGTGAACTGATAGTCGTGCGCGCCCGTGGCGTGGATGGTCTCCGTCCGGGTCTGGTCGCAGACGGTGCAGGTGAAGGTGCGCACGCCGGGCGTGGTCTCGGCCGGGGCGGTGGTCACAACGCCGTTGCCCCAGTCGTGCGCGCCGGTGGGCGGGAGCTCTCTGGTCGAGATGACCTCACCGCAGTTGGAGCAGATGGTGTCGACGCGGCCGGCCTCGCCGCAGGTGGCGGGCACGGGTGCATGCGCATTGCTGCTGGTAGTTGCCACAGTGGGCTGCATCGCAGTACCCGAAGTCACCCTCGTGCCCAAGGATGCCATCTCCTCCACCGGCGAGGCCGTGGACAAGGCGCGCGACCTTACGGCCGGCCGCACGAACGCCCAAGGCACCACAGGCCAGGCGGGAGACGGGGCAGCTGCTCCGGTCGCCACGGCGAATCAGCCCAGCGACATGCCCGTTGTGCAAGACGTTACGCCGACCGCCGATGCCAGTGCCGCAGGCACCGAGAAGCAAGCCGCCCAAGCACCGGCGCCTGTTTCCCTGCCCGAGGGCGTCATGTCCTTCTCGCTGCACCAGTCTGAGCAGGACAATGCGGCGGGGGTCTACTCCCCCATCCTCATCGGCGACTCGGTGCCGCCCGAGGACGGCTTCTACGACATTTTCCCCACGGGCTATGAGGATGCCTACGTGGGACGCATGCCCTTCCAAGCGTTCAGCGTGTTTAACGACTACGTGTCGCAGGGCGTGGTGGGCAAGGTCGTCGTGTTTGCCTGCTTCTCCAACACAACCCCTGGCATCGATGAACTCGAGGGCATGGTGGCGACGCTTCCCGCAGGTACGCACGCCTTCCTTGTGGGCACCGTCAACCCCGACGGCTTCCAGGACGCGGCCAACGCCAACCTCCAGCAGGTGGCCGACGCCCACGACAACGTGCACTACATCGACTGGCCGAGCGTGTGCGCCGGCAACGAGGAAATCTACCTGTGGGCCGACAACACTCACCTGCGCCCCGAGGGCGAGCAGGCCTACCTCGACATGATCGGCCGCGCCATCGCCCAGACCATGGTGGACGCTGGCGGCACGGTGGTTCCGAGGTAGGCAGAGCCACTAGCCATACAGCGGCGGCTCCACAACGTCCTCAACTGCGCAACCTAAGGCGCGGGCAAGACGGATGACTGTTCCTGCCTCAGCTTTTGCGATGTCGTTTTGCCGCTGCTCGTAAAGCTGAATCATGCGCAGGCTTACGTCGGTCGCAACGGAAAGTTCAACCTGGGTCAATCCCCTGTTCTTTCTCAATGTCTGTAGGCGCGTCGGGCGACTCCGGCGCGCCTTTGTCAGTATCTCGTCGGCAACTTCAGCAAACTTGCTGGCATCCGCCTCATGCAGCAGGTAGAGATCCACAACCTTACTTGCCGTCAGACCGTCGGCGACCATGTCGCAAAACCGCTCCGCACGCGCCCATTGGTACTCGGCAAGCGACCATCCCGCCCAGTACTGAGGGCCGAAACCTTCTCGCGTGGCAGGCTCAGGCAGCGATGCGACATCGCAGCCCGAGCGCTGCAAGACTTTGCAGACGAGCTCTGGCCCCGAAAGGCCAGCCACATAGCTGGGGTTTCCCCTCTCAAATTGGGTGGCGACACCGGAAGTCAGGAAATACCCGAAAAACGTGTCGAGGTCGAGGCCGCAATCAAGAGCCGCATACTCCAACATGCCGCCCAAATTTGTCATCGCATCATCGAGATAGAGGATGTCGTAAGCAGGCGCTGTCATTGTTCCACCCCTCCCTGAGCATATCGACGGCATAGAGCCCTTGTGTTGCCGTCGAAGATTCGCGCCCCTTCTGGAATGCTTCCTTCGCTTGAGCGTTACGACGCTCTTTGCGCTGGTAAAACACGCTGCCATCGGCTGGAATCGCCTCGACAAACTCAAGTCTTTGAAATGCGCGGGACGAGCGCACAACCACCTGCTCGCCCAACTCACCCAGCATCATGGCACGACGGAGCTGCTCAAGAGAAATGGCACCCGACAGAAACGCCGAAGCGAAGGCAAAATATGAGTCATCCGCACGATACCCGCGCATCACATCGAAATCTCGATAGTCCGGCAGGAACACCTTGGCAAGATACTCGGCCGCCTGTTTGGGAAGGCCGGCAGAAAGCCTCACCATACGGTTGTCGAGAAGGACGGCAAGCCAATTGAGGACGTTATAGCCCTCATCTTCCGACAAATCGAGCGCATCGAGACCGGCCAGGTCAAGACGATACTTGTTGGCATAGCCGCTGTTGCCATCGACGCAGCCCCATTCTTGGGCCATGGCCAAGGTCTCAGTACAGTAAAACCCCAGGCCATAGTCATTGCGCGGATTTCCAAGACCAAACGTCGGGCGCTCGATAACATGCGACGAGCCGTGATACAGCTCGATTGTCCCCATTGCACACCTCCAACTGTCGTTATAACGATAGTATAGTTCAGTTACATGGGTCAGACCAGGGCTACACACAATAAGGGCGAGCCTGCATGATCGCGGGCTCGCCCTTCGTCTATCAGATGGATTCAGTGCAACGCATGCGCTACTGCATGCGCAGGGCCTCTACGACGTTGTCGGTCTTGGCGTGTTTGAGACCGTACGCGCAAGCCAGAAGGGTGACCAGGATGCAGACGGCAAAAGCCATACCCACCGATGCCCAAGGCATGGTAAAGCCAAGTCCCCTGAACGAAAGCCCCATGGCGCGGTGAAGCAACAGCGTCACCACAAACGACGCCGCCAAGCCGCCGATGAGACCGCGGGCGCCGAAGCGCACGCACTCCCACATCACCATGCGACGCATGCCCGTGCGGGACATGCCCACCGACTGCAGCACCGCAAACTCGCGCTGGCGCAGAAGCAGGCTGCTCACCAGCGTGTTGAAGACGTTTGCCACAGCCACAAGCGCGAGGATTATGGCAAACGAGTACGACAGCGTGTTCACGACCGTCACCATGTCCGTCTGGGTCTTAACTTGGTCGTCCACATTGAAGACGCTGTAACCCAGGAAATCCGAGTCGTTCATGACGTTGTACATCGCACTTGTCGCCTGTGCGGGGTCGTCGGCATCGAAGTAGGCGGAAAAACCGAGGGAGCCGCCGTCGATAGTCGCAGCAGCCAGGTTGTCGTCCTGCCCAAACAGCGTCTTTGCAAACGACATAGGCACGATGAGGCCTGCCTGAACGTTGAGCGACATGCCCCGGGGCTTCTCATCGACAACCGCGCCCACTTCAATGTCGGCGAGGGACCTTGCATACTCGGAGCGCGGGTACCTCGCGGTCTGGCTCGAATCAGAGAATCCAGCCTGCGAGTCTGCCCCCGAACCCTCGGAAGAAGTGTCCTCATCGGAGGAACCAGAGTATTCGTAATTCGACGCAGCCATCTCCCAAACACCGCTCGGCTCCTCGCCCGCAGCATACGATCCGTCGTTTGCATACAGGCTTTCGTACAGCGGGCCACGCGCGAAAGCCTCGGCCGGCAGGTCGTAGGCAAGAAGGCTCACCGTGCCCGTACCTGCATACACGTGCAGGTTCGCGTAGCCCACGCCGCCATTGTGGCCAGCTTCGTTGTACGCAAGAGCCTTGGGATGAGAAGCGTCGAGGTACTCGTCGGCATTCAGACCGAGCTGGTCGAGATAGACGCGGTACGCCTCATCATCAACGAAAACGAGAGACACTTGATATTGGAAGGCGCCCGCACCGTCGTCATAGCCATAGGCGTCGGGGCCGGCCATGGAAACAGGCATTGAAGCCGGAAGGCTTACCAATGCAAGAGCACCCTGACCCTGCACGCCTTCAACGTCGCAAAGCTCCTGGTATACGGCCTGTACACGAGAAACGTCACCGTCTTGGTCAGAGTATGCCAAAACTGAAATGTCGTAATCGTATTCCTCGGTCGTGGCACCTGCAATCGCCTTGAGCGCATCACCAAAGGAGCCTGCCGTAACGAACAACACGATGGCGATGGCAAGCGAAGCCGAGGCAACGCGCGCCTTAGCGGGACCGCGAGAAGCGGAGCGCGACGCCAAGGCACCCGGCACCCCGAGGATACGCGCGCTCACCTCAAAGGCATGCGGCTTCCAAGGGTCAGAGGCGCATGAACGGGCGCGACGCAACTGGCGACGGGAAAGACGCACGTCGTTCACGTTGCGCAGGGCCTCGACGGCGCTCACGCTGGCCGCACGGCGCGACGGCACCCAGGCGCTCAGCATCACGACCACAAGAGCGAGCACGGCCGCCATAGCAAGGGAGGGCGCGTCGACAGCGAGGGTGAATGGAACGGGGAAATCTGTGCTGGCACCCAAGACGCTGGCAAGCTGTCCGGAGATGGAACCGAGCACCACGGCCGATCCGGCTACGCCAAGCAAAAGACCAGCAGGAATGCCCACAATCGCAAGCGCCATTGCCTCCCAGAACACCATGGCTCGGATCTGGCGCTTACTCGCACCAATGGAAGAAAGCAAGCCAAACTGGCGGGTGCGCTCGGCAACCGAAATGGCAAAGGCGTTGAAGATAAGCGACGCCGAGGCAATGACGATGATCGCACACACGATGCCTGCAAGCTGGTACAACGTCTCCCAAAGAGAGCGACTGCCGGTCATGAACAGGCAGCGCAGAAGCTGATCGTGCGTAAAGACGATGGTATCGGTCCCAAAGTACGACTCCACGAGCGCCCCAAGGTCACCGACGGTGGAAATCCCTTGAGTGGCGAGGTACACCGTGTGATCAACCTCCTCGCCCAAAGCACCCTGCGCCGTCACGAGGTCGGCGTCGGCATAGGTGAATGCGGGCGAAAACGCCTGAACACTCGCCGCAACGGTACCCTCATAGGTCTGCGAGGGAGCCACGACCTGGCCGGACTCAAGGACAAGCGCAGAGTCGCCGCCGCTCCAGGTGAGGGTCGAAGACCAGTCGGTGTCGTAGAAGCCCACGACCGTGTACGAGGCCTCGACGCCCGAAGGCACCAGGCCCTCCTCGCCAAAAGAGCCAAAGCTCGTACTCAAATCGAAGCGACGCGCGTCGTCGTCCGCAAGGCAGCGCAGGGCAAGCTCGCCTGAGAAGGTGCTGCCGAGCTCGCAAGGCTGGTCGGTGAGCTCGATCGTACCCTGGTACTTCTTGTTGAGGACGATCTCGTGCGAGTTTTGCGGCAGGCGGCCGTCGCTGAGCTGGATAGTGCAGAGCTGAGTGAGGCTGTCATCGATGGCCTGGATCTGCAGCTGGGCAGAAACCGCATCGGCGGGGTCCTCTTTGCTGGAGTCGAAGGATTGCATCTGGCCCACATGGGTTAGGTCGGTGAGACCGCTTACCTGCCTGTCGGCGCGTGCTTTGTCAATCGCGTCCTCGTCAGTCGTGGTGACACTTGCCATCCATGCGCCATCACGGGCAAGCTCAACGTCGCGCATATAGGCAGTGAGGCTGCTCACGCACAGAAGCACGGCCGTAAGCAGCGCACACGACAGCGCGATGCCCACGATGGTGACAATCGAACGAGCGCGGTTCTTGGCAAGGTTGCGCAGGGTGAAGGAGCGCACCACGTGAGGGCGCACGCCGCCCGCCCCGCCGGCGGCCTGTTCGGTTTTCTTTGCTTCCATTAGCGAATCGCCTCATCGCGCACGATGCGGCCGTCTTCCACGGCCACGATGCGGTCGGCGGTGAGGGCGATTGACTCGTCGTGCGTGATGACCACGAGCGTCTGGCCCAGGCGCTTGTTGGCGTCGCGCAGGATTGCCATGATCTCGGCCGAGGTACGCGAGTCGAGGTTGCCGGTGGGCTCGTCGGCCAGAAGCACCGCCGGCGAGTTCATGAGAGCACGGCCGATGGCCACGCGCTGCTGCTGACCGCCCGAAAGCTGGCTGGGCAGGTGGTCTTCACGTCCCTCCAGGCCCAGCGTCTTCACAAGCTCGCGCAGGCGCCCCTCGTTGACGGGGCGGCCGTCGAGCGCCACGGGCAACGTCATGTTCTCAAGCACCGTAAGGGTGGGAATGAGGTTGAAGAACTGATAGACGATGCCCACCTCCCGGCGACGCAGCACCGCAAGCTGCTCGTCGTTGCGCGAGTACACGTCGTTGCCGGCCAGGTAGACGCTGCCCGAGGTGGGACGGTCCACGCCGCCCATGAGGTGCAGCAGGGTCGACTTGCCCGAACCCGACGATCCTACGATGGCGAGAAACTGCCCCTCGGGCACCGAAAGCGTCACGTCGTCGAGGGCGCGCGTGGCACAGTCCCCCTTGCCGTACACCTTGGTGAGGTGCTGGATGTTGAGTATGTCCATGGTTTGCCTTTCATCTTGAGGCGGAAGTACCTGACGCCTACCACAATGACAGGCTGCACTTTCACGCAAGTGACCCGCACGTGACGCATCCGTCACTTTTGAGGCCTACACCATTGGGTCTTACACCACCACGCTGGGGAAGGTGAAATCGAAGCGCGCCCCGCCCTCAGGCGCATTCGAGGCACGCAAGGTACCCCCTTGCGCCGCCATGAGCGACTGGGCGAGCGCAAGGCCTATGCCGAAGCCCTGAGCGCGAGGGCCGTCAGCCCACTCCCCTTCCATAGCTGTAGCAGCGGTTTTGCCGCGATAGAAGCGCTCAAACACGTGAGGTAGGTCCTCAGGGGCGATGCCGGAGCCCGTGTCGGTCACGCGGATGCGACAGGCAAGGGCGTCTTGGCGCACGTCGACGCGAATAGTGCCGCCGGCAGGCGTGTGCTCCATGCAGTTCTTGAGCACGTTCTCCAGGGCCTCGGCCGACCAGGCCATGTCGCCCGTGAAGTGTGGATCGCCCTCGCAGTGAACCTCGCAAGTCACACCGCGCAGGTCGAGCGTGGTCGCAAGGGGCCCCATGGCCCGGGCCACCACCTGGCGTGCCTCGACGCAGGTTGCCTGCACCGTTATGGCCCCGGCGTCTGCCTTTGCAAGCTTGAGCAGCGCACTTACGAGCCAGCCCACGCGCTCGATCATCCCCTCGAGCTCGCGCAGGGCACGCGCGCGAGCACGCTCGTCGTCAGTCTCCTGCGCCACAGCCAGGGTGAGGCTCATGGCCGTGAGTGGGGTGCGTATCTGGTGCGACACGTCGGCCAGGGCATGTGCCAGGTCGGACTTCTCCTGGCCCAGGCGCGCCGTTTTCTCGCGCAGGGCGTCTACCATCTTCGCCAGCTGATTCTTGAGGATGGCCAGGTCGCCCTCGCGGTAATCGGCCAAATCGATGGTGCGGCCCGACCGCAACACCTCGTCTACCTCGCAAGACAGGTGCGTCATCTCGCGGTAGCGCTTCTCGGAGACGACCGTAAAGAAGACAATGCCCGCCGCCCCCGCAATCCCCGCCCACATGGCGGCGGCGCGACCAGAGGTCGCCAAGGCGGCCATAGCGATGACGGCCGTGCAGGCGCACTCGATAAGCAAGCGTTTTACAAACGAGGGGTTGTGCAGAGACTGCATGGGCAGGACCTTTCATCTGCAGGCGTGCAGGAGCAGAGGCGCGGGCGGGGCCGAACGAGAACCGTCGGGCTGCCGAACTGTCGGGCCGTCTGGTCGCGAGCCAAGTGGACCCCGCTTACCCCTGTGCGCGATATCCCAGGCCGCGCACCGTCTGGATGAGAACGGGATTCGCGGGGTCATCTTCCACCTTGTCGCGCAGGCGCTTGATATAGACGTTGAGCGTGTTGTCGCTCACATATTCGCCTGCGTCGTCCCAAATGGCATCGCGCAGACGCTCGCGCGTGACGAGCTTGCCCGGGTTTTGGGCAAAGAGCAGCAAAAGCCGGTACTCGAGCGCCGAAAGGGCCAGGTCGCGCCCGGCCTTGCGCACCGTGGCGCAGGAGGCGTCAATCTCGACGTCGCCCAAGGTGAGGGTCTGAGGCGAGCCCGACGAGCGACGCAGCACGCTGCGGATGCGGCTCAGCAGCTCGCGAGGACGGAAGGGTTTGGACACGTAGTCGTCGGCGCCCATGTCGAGGCCGGCAACACAGCTGTACTCGTCGTCAGACGCCGTGAGGAAGATGACTGCAGGCTTGCGTGGACAGCTAGGAGCCTTGGCAGCAGCGCATACCGCAAAGCCGTTGCCCTGCTCGAGGGAGATGTCGACAAGAGCAAGATCGATTGCGCCGCCGGCCAGCTCGCCCAAGGCGTCGTCCTGCCGGGCGCACGTACGCACCTCATGGCCGTTGGCTCGCAAAAGGGCGGCGAGGCCCTCGCTTATCGCCCTGTCGTCCTCCACCACCAGGATGTTTGCCATCCGCACCGCCCCCAAAGCCAGGCATACACCGCCGCACGGCATGGCAAATCCGCGCGGCATCATCTAGCCTGGCATTTTATCCGATAACGCGGGAGCCCTCCGGCCAGACACGCCCACAGTGACGCGATTGTCACGCAGGGGCGGCAGCAGATGGACGACCATGGCAATCCTTCCGCAAAAGGCACCCTCATCATAAGGGCGCCTCATCTGCGCCGAGGCCCCGGACAACCCGAAACGGGCGAACAAGCATCCCGGCGGCACATCGCGCCTGCACCTTTGCGACATTCGGGCGCGGCCGGGCCCTTATGACACCTTGGGTCGGGCGGGAAGGGCCTCGCGGTCGGGTTTGGCGAACGCCGGCGTCATGTCGTACACGGCGCGTACGAGTGCTTCAACCGGGGCTTTCATGCCTGAGGCGCACCAGGCAAGGAACGCCTCAGTGCTGCCGAAACAGTACATGTCAATGCACATCTCGCGATAAGCTCGCTCGGTGGCTGGCAGGCTGGGTCGCACGTACCTCTCCCGATAGGTGCGACGCAGCCATGCGTTGCACAGCACCCGGAAGCTGTTCTCCCCTGTCTGGTTGGGCAGCTGGATAAAGAAGCTTTTGTGCCGCGCCACGCGCTCATACACCTTGCGTGTAGCCTCGATGTCGGTGAAGGGGTTGCTTTCGAGAGACATGGGCAGTGCGCCCGTGAAAAAGATCAGCTCGTCAAGGTCGGCAAAATAGTTATAGAACGTCTGGCGCGCGATATCGGCCCGCGCCACGATGTCGCTCACGGTAATTGTGGAGAGCAGGGCCCCCTCGTCGCACATGTCCATGAGCGTCTCGGCCAGATGTCGACGCACAAGGTCCTTTCTATTCACGTTGCTCCCCCGTCCCCGTTCTCTCCCCTATCAGGCGTCAAAGTATCTCAAACGCGCAAGATACGCGCAGCTCAAATCGTAACAATTTTAGCCATCGAGACGCCTTTCGTCCAACTTTTGTCGCAACGCACTCTTCGTGTCCAAACGAATTGGCGGCAGGTTATAGGCAGGCCTGCATGCGCTGCCTAGTATTCGAGCCGAGATGTCTTGCCAAGGGCGCTTTGGGAGAGGCGCGGCAAGGCAATGGGATTTAAAAGGAGAGGACATATACTATGAGCACTTCCGACGTGACCCGCAGGACCTTCGTGGGCGGCATGGCCGCTATGGGCGCCATGGCTGCTGCCGGCATCGACATGGGCACCCCCGTCGTTGCCAGGGCCGACGAGGCCGCAGCCGACCCCGCATTCCAGTTTGAGCTCGAGGATCCGAGCACCTACTGGGGCGAGAACGTCGTTGCACCCCACACCACTCGCGAGTCCGCCTACGCAAACGTCCTTCCCGAGCTGGCCGACGAGCCCATGAGCAACCTTATCGACAAGGTGAACGACGTTCTGCCCCTCGACGAGATTGAGGACGCCGTGCTTCCCGACGGCACCGTCGTGCCCGCCGTGTACGTCAAGCTGCGCAACCACCTCAACCGCATCGGCCAGGGCATCGGCTCCACGCCCGTTGAGACCTCCTACCAGATGCTCCAGTACCTGTGGAGCGAGGAGGATGCCCAGCACGAGATCGAGATGCCGATCAACGTGCAGTTCGACGCTCTTGAGTACCACTACCTCTCCGGCCGCCCCGTTGAGGAGTGCAAGGAGATTCTCGACGACCTGGCCATGCGCGGCATGATCATGCGCGCCCACCGCTCCGGCCACGACGTCTACCACCTGCTCCCCTACATCAACGGCTTCTGGGAGTTCAACGAGCTGCGCGCCTACTTTGAGAACGGCGGCGACTCCGACGGTGTGGCCGACGCTCCCGAGGCCTACGCTGCCGCAGCTGAGTTCGACGCCCAGGGCATCGGCGGTGCCGAGCCCGGCCAGTCCTTCGAGGCCCTTGTGCCGCTCTTCCACACCTACCCCGTGAGCGCCGACGTCGTGGAGGAGGGCGAGCTCGCCCAGAACATGGACTGGAAGGCCATCATCCAGTCCAACGAGCAGATCACCGTCTCTCCCTGCCAGTGCCGCCTGATGTGGAAGTCCCTCGGCGTGCCCATGTGCCACGGCGACGGCGACCACCCCTTCGAGACCTGCCTGTCCTTCGGCGAGCTGGCCACCTATTTCGACGAGGTCGGCATCGGCCGTCTCATCAGCCAGGACGAGGCCATCGCCATGGTTGAGAAGTGCATGGAAGCCGGCATGGTGCCCGAGTCCCTCTCGATGAAAGACGTCGACATCATGTGCATGTGCCACGGCGACTGCTGCGGCAACCTCTCCGGCTTCAAGGCCATGGGCGGTCAGGCTCACGCCAACGTCAACGTGAGCGCCTACCTGCTCAAGTACGACCCCGAGAAGTGCATCTCCTGCGGCGCCTGCATCGCTCGCTGCCCCATGGAGGCTATCTCCTTCGATGACAACAACCTCTGCCTGCACAACAACGCCTGCGTGCGCTGCGGCCAGTGCGTCACCGTCTGCCCCGCCGACGCCCGTATTCTCGCCTACCGCGGCGACTACCCCGAGCTCGGCCGCGAGTACGTTGACGCCGTTGAGATGATGGCCGCCGAGCGTATGCGTCGCGGCATGATCTCCGACTTCGCCGGTGGCGAGGTCCAGGCCGTGGAGAAGTAAGCCGAACCGGCCTCTTACAGTGCGCCATCTAAGGCCGCGGGATTGCCCCGCGGCCTTTTTTATTGGCTGTGTCGGCTCTTGAAACCTTGCAATGCGTATAATCAGCGGAGTGCAACATCATCTTCCAGGTGAGACGGAGCAAGCCATGAAGATCATTACCATCGACCGTGAGTACGCGGCAGGCGGCCACACGGTTGGACGCGCGCTGGCCAAGAAGCTCGGCGTCGAGATTTACGACAAGGACATCATCAAGCATGCTGCCAAGAAGAGCGGCATCGAACAGGGGCTCGTGGAGGACGACGAGGAGCGCATCTCCAAGGTCGGCGCCTTCCTCAAGGCCATCAGCCCCATCGCCTATGACGACAAAGACACCATCTTCACCTACGAGAGCCAGGCCATCATCGAGCTGGCCAAAAAGGGCCCCTGCGTCATGCTCGGCCGCTGCGCCAAGGAGATTCTCGAGGACGCCGGCTTCGAGGTGCTGAGCGTGTTCCTCCACGCCGATGAGGAGACGCGCGTCGAACGCGCCTGCACGGTGCTTGGCACCGACGACAGGGCCGCCGCACGCCACGAGCTGCGCCGCATCGACGTCATGCGCCAGTCGTACCTGTCATATTACGTGGAGCGCAAGCAATGGCACGACGTACGCGAGTACACGCTCTCGCTCGACACGCACAAGCTCTCAAACGACGCCTGCGTCGACATCATCTGCGCCGCCTACAACGATCACAAGGAATAGAGCGCGCCACTGCGCCCACAAGGAGACCCCATGTCCGATTTCATCCTGAGCTGCGAGTCAACGGCCGACCTTTCCGCCGAGAAACTTGCAGCCATCGACGTGAAGCACATCTGCTTCCACTTCATGCTCGATGGCTGCGATTATCGCGACGACCTGGGTCAGTCCATTCCCTTCGAGGACTTCTACCGCGCCATGGCCAACGGTGCCGACACCAAAACGGCCGCTGTGGGCACAGGCGACTACCTCGAGTATTTCGGCAACTTCCTGGAGCAGGGCAAGGACGTGCTGCATGCCTCGCTGTCCTCGGGCATTTCCTCTTCTTACGAGGCGGCATGCGAGGCGGCTGCCGAACTGGCACCCAAGTACCCCGACCGCAAGCTCTATGTCATCGACTCGCTGGCAGCCTCGAGCGGCTACGGTCTACTCATGCAGACCCTCTCCGACATGCGCGCCCAGGGCAAGACCATCGACGAGGTGCGCGACTGGGCCGAGGCCAACAAGCGCCGTCTGCGCCATTGGTTCTTCTCCACCGACCTTACGTTCTATATCAAAGGCGGGCGTGTAAAGCCCCTGACGGGCCACATCGGCAACCTGCTCAACATCTGCCCCCTGCTCGACGTAAACAAGGACGGCAAGCTCATCCAGCGCGAGAACCTGCGCGGCAAGAAGAAGGTTGTCAAGCGCATCGTGGAATGCATGGCCGAGACCGCCGAGAACGGCCTGGATTATGCGGGTCGCGTCTTTATCTCGCAGAGCGCATGCCAGGACGACGCCAAGGCCGTTGCCGACCTCATCGGCGAGCGCTTCCCCAACGTGCACGACATCGAGACGTACTACATCGGCACCACCATTGGCGCACACACGGGCCCCGGCACTGTCGCGCTATTCTTCTGGGGTACTGAGCGCGGCGAGTAGCTGGCGCTTTTGAAACACACCAGTGCAAACGAAGGGAGACTGCCTGCGAATGGACTCGCAGGCAGCCTCCCTTTTTGTGTGCTTGAATGCGGTGCGATGAGGTGCTAAGCCAAGTGCCGGCATCAGAGCCGCTCCGTGGCAGGGAGATTGTGGCGCTGGCGCTCCCCGCCTGACCGGCGGTGCCGAACGCCGGCGCCCGACCTCCTACTCGGTGGCCCAACCCTTCTCGCGAATGACATCCACCACGCGCTGGGCCTGCTCGCGGGCGATTTCGTCGGTGGCGGCCTCCACCATCACGCGCACAAGCGGCTCGGTGCCCGAGGCACGCACGAGGGCGCGACCGTCGCCGGCCAGGGCGCTCTCAACGCTGGCAGCGGCGGCAACCACGTCGGGGTCGGCCATGGCGGCCTTCTTGTCGCTCACACGCACGTTGATGAGCACCTGGGGGTACGTGTGCACGGGGGCGGCAAGCTCGGAAAGCGTGGCCTTGCGCCCCATGACGGCCTCCATGAGCTTGATGGAGGTGAGGATGCCGTCACCCGTGGTGGCAAGCTTGCCGAAGATGATGTGGCCCGACTGCTCGCCGCCGATACGGCCACCGGAGGTACGCATGTGCTCCCACACGTAGCGGTCGCCCACCTGCGTCTGGGCGTACTGGATACCGGCCTCGTCGAGAGCCTTGTAGAGGCCCAGGTTGCTCATGACGGTCGTGGTGACCTCGTTGGGCACAAGGTGGCCCTTGTCCTTCATGTAGCGGGCGCAGATGTACATGATCTTGTCGCCGTCAATCAGGTTGCCGTGCTCGTCGACGGCCAGGCAGCGGTCGGCGTCGCCGTCGTAGGCAAAACCGCAGTCCAGGCCCTCGGCGCGTACGAGCTCCTGCAGAGCCTCGATATGCGTGGAACCCACGCCGGCGTTGATGTTGGTGCCATCAGGCTCGCAGCCGATGGTGTAGACCTTCGCGCCCATGGACTCGAACACGCTGCGTGCAATGGACCAGGAAGCGCCGTTGGCGCAGTCCAAGCCGATGCGCTTGCCGCGCAGGGAGAAGATGCCCTGCGAGATGAGGAAGCCTACGTAGCGGTTGCGGCCGGCGAAGTGATCCTCAACCGCGCCCACCTCGGCGCCCGTGGCCCAAGGAAGCTCGGAGCCCTTGAAGCCCAGGCAGTCGACCTCGCCGTCGAGGTAAGCTTCGACGAGTGCGATGAGGTCGTCGCCGGCCTTCTCGCCGTTGCCGTCCATGAGCTTGATGCCGTTGTCGTAGTACGGGTTGTGAGAGGCGCTCACCATGACGCCGCAGTCAAAATCCTCGGTGCGAGCGACATAGGCGACGCTGGGCGTCGTGGTGACGTGCATGGTGTATGCGTCGCCGCCGCTGGCAGCGATACCGCTGGCCAGGGCATACTCAAGCATGTAGCTGGAACGACGCGTGTCCTTGCCGATGACGATGCGTGCGCGGCACGGCTCGTCGTCGCCAGGATGCAGCTGGCGGGTCAGACGCTTGAGCTGGCCGTAGTACCAGCCCAGGAAACGGCCGATTTTAAAGGCGTGCTCGGCCGTAAGGCCCACGCCCGCTTCGCCGCGGAAACCGTCGGTGCCGAAATACTTTCCCATAAAGAACCAGTCCTTAAAAATGTCGAGCGCACGGGGCGCTTATGTCTGCGACAAGCAAGCGGAGGAAATTCTAGCACGTCGGGCAACATGTCCGCTCACAGCGGGACAAATGGCATATCGGCAGGCGGCGCATGCAGGATTTGGCAGGGTTCTTGACATGTTTGGACGGCCAGGCCGCCTTGCCCATCACCTGTTGTCCACCTTGGCGTTCTCAAAGATGGTGAAGTGGCGCATGTGATAGTCGATAAGGCCCTCCGCCTTCATGCGCGAAAGCTCCGCCGACAGGGCACTGCGGTCGACGCCCAGGTACGCCGCCATTTGCTCGCGATTGACGGTGATGTCAAACGACGAAGAGCCGTGCCTGGCAGCTTGGAACGACAGGTACGACTGCACTTTTTCGCGGATGGTGCGCGGGGCCGTGACGAAAGTACGCCGTGAAAGCTCGATATTGCGCAGGGCAAGCAGACGCGTGAAGTTGTACTGGGCTTTGCGGTGACGCTCGCAGCCCATCATGCAGGGCGTCATGAACCGCTCCACGTCGAACATGAGGATCTCGCTGTCCTTGTCGGCCACGATGTCGATGAGCAGGGGCTCGGTGGGAGCTCCGGCCGCATAGGCCTCGCCGAAGGTTTTACCCGGCTCAACCATGACAAGCAGGGTGTTCTCGCCCCAGACGTTCGCGCACTCGACGCGCACCGCCCCCTCGAGCACCATGCCCATGCGCGTGATGGCGTCTCCCGCACGGTAGATGACGTCTCCGCGTGAGTAATGGCGGAGCTCGGGCTTGAGGCACCCAAAGAGCGCCTCCACCTGGCTGCGGTCGAGACCCTCGAACAAAACGCTTCGCATGATGTAGTAGAAGTCCATACCCAAGCTCCTTCTCAGTGCGCGCATAGGGAGTGCACGCGCATGGATAACGCCGTCCACCATAGCGCGGCCACCGTTTGCACTCAAACCCATCACAGGGGTGAACGGTAGATGTTTTGACATGAGCGGTTTAGATTTAACAGAAAACCGTTGGTTTTACAACGGATTCGAACCAAAAAGATGGGTATAGTGCGCTTTGTCAAACGAAGTAAAGCGCGCAAGGGAAGACGGAAGGGCCGCCTTCAAACACAAGAAACAACGCGCTGGATCGAAAGGAGCACCACCTATGCTGTTCACCATTCTCGCCATCGGCATCGGCCTCATCATCGCCCTGGGCGGCGCCATCATGCTCGACCGCAACCGTACCGAAGCTGCCGGCCGCGCTGCCTACGCCTTCTCCACCGCATGCGGCCTCGCCCTCGTCGCCGCCCCCATGCTCGGCATCATGTAAGGTCCCAGTTGTGTTTAACATGTGATGCGCCCATAATCCGAAAGATTGTACTTGCCTCCTCGCGATTATGGGCGCATAATTCTTTCTAGTTCTTAGCGCTTAGCGCAAAGGACGTCCACGAGAGCCAATGCTTCTTGTGGGCTGGCGATTCTTGCTGTGGGGGTACACCCGGTCCCATACCGAA
>OLNE01001612.1_pt1 | contig 15715 bp, 12 predicted proteins | sample 1672431 | NCBI WGS metagenome assembly OLNE01 (sample SAMEA3136685, study PRJEB25190) | human gut metagenome | reverse complement strand
GGAGCTTTCAATAACTTAGCGTTCAGCAGCCACTTCGGCAGCTGCGAGACCCGCCAGACGACCCGAGCCGGTTGCATAGCCCATGGTCATGCCCATGATGTCCACGTAGGAACCGTACCCGAAGAAGCCAGAAGAGTTCTGCCCGACTGCAAACAGGTTGGCAAACGCCTTGCCGTTGTCCTTACGGCACACCTTGAGGTCTTGGTTGACACGAACACCGGCAAGCGAACCACCCTCATTGTTGCATGCAAGACGCACGGCATAGAAGGGCGCCGTTGCAATGGGATACACAAGGTGCGCCGGATCCTTGAGGAAGAGCTTGTCCTCGCCTTGCTCAATCGCGTCATTGTAGGTCGAAATGCTGTCCACAAATGACGCAGCATCGAAGCCCGCCTTCTCTGCAAGCTCTTCGAGCGTGTCCGCCGCAAAAGCGTTGCCTGCCTCAACGGCGTCCTCCACGCGCTGAAGAACACCGCTACCAGGCTCCATGGTATTGATGGGCGGAATGGCTGCCGAAGTGCCATTGGCCTCGATATCCTCAAGGGCTGCACGGTCAAAAACAAGCCACATGAACCCGCCCTGGCAGAAAGCCGCGCTACCGCGATGAGCAAAGGCGCCGGACACTCCCTCGTCCACATAACGCACGCCCTCGGCATTTACCCACACCAGGTCGGCGTTATAGCGCAACGAGGCCTGATCCTCGGCATTGGTCCAATCCCAGTTGACCGTACCATCGGGGTTGGCATAGTACACCTGATGCCACACAGGCGTATTGATCCAACGGTGACCACCCACCTGCTCGGCCAGATACACGCCGTCGCCCGACTGGTACGTTACACCGCCGGAGCTCAAGACAAAGTTGTCAACGCTCGCAAGAACATTGCGCAGGTAGGCGGTATTGCCATCCCATGAGCCGGCAGCAAGCACAACAGCCTTTGCCTTAATGGTCAGCTGGCCGCCATCAGCCGTCTGGCAGACAACGCCCTCGACGCTTAACCCATCTTCGCCGGGCAACAGCCTGACAGCGCGCGTCTCAAGCATGAGCTCGCCGGCGTAATCCTCAATGTAGGTGTTATACAGGCCCTTGAGGTTACCTTCCGTCGCATCGTTGGGTTCAGCTGCATCGCGCGAAGAGCCTTGCATCATGTGCGCGCACTTTTCCTGAACGCGAGGCAGACCCGGCTGCAGGTTGAGCTCTTCGGGCTCGCACATAAGTGCCAAGCCATTGTCTGCAAGCCAGTCGATGTTCTCGCCGGAAGCGTCAAGAATGCGACGGACGAGCGCGAGGTTATTTGTGTAGAGGAAATGATCGCGCATGACGGCATACAGATCATTGATTTGGATGTCGCGGCCGGCCTCCTGCTGGAGCTTGGACTGAGCGCCAGCAATCATCCTAGACAGGTTGCCCATACCACCTGTCATGCCAGTCTTTTCGACAATAACCGTCTTTGCGCCACCCTGTGCCGCCGCGAGGGCCGCACAGATGCCTGAGGTACCGCCACCCACGACAACAACATCATAGGAAGCCTCTTCACCGCCTTCGGCGACCTCAATCGACTTGAAGGCACGCTCCTCCTCAAGCGGAGCCGAAAGGACAAGGCCATCTTCCACCATATCGGACGCCGTAGCAGCGGCGGTATCTGCCAGGGCAACACTCACTGTGCCAGCCATAGCCGCAGCGGCACCCGCGCAAGCACCTGCCATAACAAACGAACGACGATTCATATCAGTACTCATGGCATATCCCTTCGTGTGAACCCCATGGTGGGCCCATGCGCCGCAAAGCATCAAATGCAGAGCACTTCGCCCAATGACGCTTCTACCATAGAAATTCACCGCCTGGTTCATGTACCATGGCGGACGTGATTACTGCAGCGGGTGACAAATCACCCTCATATGAGTACGTCTTCGATCGCAGGGAAACGATGAGTACAACAGCGCAACCATCAGCACGTCAACGCAACCACGACAATCATAGTGCCCCGGTTGTGGCTGGATGCGCCATAGGGCTGCTTCTATTCTGGCAGCAGCTTCTCTTCCGCTCCGTAATGCCTGCTGCACCAGAGCTTTCCGTAGCCATCCTAGGCAATGAGCGCACGGATGTGGGCTGGCTTGTATTTATTGCAGCAATGATGGCAACTTCTGGAATTTGCTGCGTTCGCAATTTGATGCAAGCAGGATCCGCTCAACGACATAACGAAAAGGGGGTGGGGAAACTGGCGTGCCCCGCCCAACGGTTCTTGCTCGTGCTCGCCAGTATTTGCATGTGCGCGGGTTCAATTGCCACGTTGTTCTTTTCCGCAAGCACCACGTGCGTCCTCGTCGGAGGTGCACTTGCTGGTGTCGGCTTTACATTCGGTGCAGCATCTCTCATTGAGACTCTGTGGCGAGTCATTCCCGGCGACAAAATAGTCCCCGCATTGCTCGTTACAGCGGCATGCCAACTTGTAGGCGCACTGTTCGCCAGCCTGCTTCCCAAAACGGCAATCCTCGTAGCACTCTGTATGCTTCCCATCGCCTTTTCACTCTGCATCGAAAAACTCATAGCCCGTCTTCCTGAATCATGTGAAAAGGCCGACAAACAGGCAGGTGTTGTAAACGCTCTTGCAAAACGCAAGGCCCAACATGCTTTCATCGTCTGCCTTGTGGCGTTTTTCTTTGCCATTCTGTACACCAACATCACGGGGTTTAAGTTCAACTCGTTTCACAGCGACGAACTATTGGACTTCAATCTGAACATCACTATTGTGAAGTGCTTGATCTTCGCCGCATCCGTCGCCCTTACACGTAAGCACCTCACTGGTTCTTGCCCCCTGGTTATCACAACGCTATTCGGAGCATCCATGCTCATCGTGGTTCTTGCCCCTACAACCCCAGGCGCATTGCTGTTGGCTGATTCATTCGCAGCAGCAGGACGTCTTTTCGCATTCGTTTATGCCTATATAGTAGCTGGACTCATGCAAAGCGCCCGGTGGCCACGACTGATGAAGCCCTTATATCTCGTACTTTGCTCCTCGTCCTTTGTCGTAGCTCTCAGCGTAGTAAGCGGTAGCGTTGTACAGAACTTTATTGCACGCGATGCAACCAGCTTTGCCTTGGCAACAGCCGCCATTCTGTATGTCCTGCTTATCGTCTCAAATATCGTCATGCGCACATCACAGGAGGGTTCCCTTACTGTCCGACTCGAAGGCGAGCAAGTCGATGAAGAGCGGATTGCCACCTGTCGAGCACAAACCGTCGCCGCGCAACATCCCCAGCTTACTGAGCGCGAAACGGAAATCCTCAAATACATTCTGCTCGGCCTTACGGCACCGTCAATCGCAGAACGTCTATCTATCTCGGAAAATACGGCCAAGACGCATATGCGACGCATCTACCGCAAGCTCGATGTTCATTCGAGACAAGAATTATTGGAGCTTGCCTATAGCACCGTCCCACCTACTAGGATGGCGAATGGGCAATAGCTTAAAAGGCCCCATGGCGTAATTCATGGGAATGCAATGCCCACACCAAAAGCCCCCGGCGTCATCTTGCGACGCCAGGGGCTCATCCTTACCTATACCTACTGCAACTCTTTACTTGAGCCTTACTCCCAAGGCTCCTGCTGAGCAGCGTCCTGACCAGCGATATAGCCGAGGACAAATGCGCCGGTAAGTGCAGCCACAACCTGGCCGGACGTTGGGTTACGAATGCCGATGTTGCCCATGAGGCCGCCAGCGTACAAGCCGGGGATGATATTACAGCGTTCGCCCCTACTCCCCCACAGCCTCGCTAGGCGTTTCCTTCTTCTTGATAGGAAATACCTCGCTCACCGTGATGGCCGCAAAAATGAGGACGAAACCGAGAAGGAGCCTCAGTGTCACCTGCTCGCCGGTCATAAGCACCGAGAACAGCACGCCAAAGACCGACTCGAGGCTCAGCAGCAGCGAGGCCTGCGCCGGAGGCACGTGCGCAAGGGCCAAGTTCTGCGCGCCGAAGCAGAAAATCGAGGCAAGCAGGATGAGAAACGCCATCTGGGCGATAATATCCGGCGTGAACAGCGAAACCGCGGGAGCCGGTGCCGTGAGAGCGCCGGTCGCCAGGCCCAACAGGCCTTCGGAGATGAACTGCATCGCGGTGAGTGCGAGGGCGTCAGCGTACTGAGCGCACTTGGACACGGCAACGATGTGGGCCGCAAAGGCGAAGGCGCCGGCCAGCGTCATCGCCTCGCCGAAGCCCATGGTAAGACCCTCGCCCGAGGAGCTCACCGACACGAGCCAGATGCCACCCACCGCAAGCAGCGCCGCACCGATGTTGAACACCGTGGGACGGCGGTGGGCCACAAGCCACCAGATAAACGGCACGATCACGCAATAGGTTGCTGTAAGGAACGCGTTGATGCCCGGAGTCGTGTGTTGCAGGCCGATGGTCTGCGTAAGGAAAGCGCTGAAATCAAGCACGCCGAGCAAAACGCCCATCCCCAAAAAACGCAGGTTAAAGCCGGCAGCCACGCGTTTGCGCATGATGAATAGCAAGATAATGCCCGCACACGTGAACCTAATACCCAGCAGCCACGCAGGCGGCAGAACGCTCACCACGTCCTTCATGAAGACAAATGAAACGCCCCAGATAGCCGTAGCTATGACAATGAGGATCTTGTAGACATATGTAGGCAGGTTGTCGAGAGAGAAGCGTGCGGACATAAAACGGGCTCCTTCAAGAATTCGTACCAGGGCGAGCAGGTGCGGAAGGTGAAGAATAGCACGTCGCACCGCACAAGACCTGAAGACCCCCAGAAAACGAAAATGCTCGAAGCCAATCGACATCAAGCGGGGCTCAGCCGCCCCGCATAGCCCAACGTCCGAAAAAGCCCACGGCTCCCAACAAGCGCAACCAAAAATGGCAGACAAACAGGTTTCGGTGCAGTCCGCGGAGGTCCGTTGGCAGACAAACGAGTTTCGGTGCAGTGATATCGACCTTCAATGGTAGGCAAACGAGTTTCGGTGCAATAACGCCGGCCACAAAGCCGCTTTTTGAACGATCACACCCCAAGACAGGAGCGGAAACCCTTAAATAGGCGAATTGACTACTCCAAAACTCGTTTCGCTACCAATGCACCCGTCAAAACTACTCCGAAACTCTTCTGGCTGCCAAAAACGAGCGATGCTTTCCCGTCCAGGCTGAACAATCAAGCAGGCTGGCTGCAGCGCCGCGCTCCCGGCTCGTTTCAAGCGCGCCAACCGCATGGCGCGGCGTGTCGCTGTCTCCGAGCGCACAAACCTCACGCCTACGCCACAGGATCAGTCTTGATCCAAACCATAAAGCACCACCACTTCACCGCGATGAGCACCGCAAGGAAGATGCGCATGGGCAGCACGGGAGTCACGACGGCAAGAACGATGAGCATGGTAGAGACAGGAATACAAATGCAGAGCTTGGTCTTCATGGGCATGCTGCGATGTAGCATGAACGACTCAAGATGGTTCTTGTAAAGCTTCGTGGAGCAGAACCAGCTATGAAAGCGCTCGGATCCATTGGCGAAGCACGCGGCCGCAAGCAGCAGGAATGGCGTCGTGGGCAAGATGGGCAGAATGACACCGATGCCTCCAAGGGCAGCAAAGAAAAAGCCAAGCACGACAAGGAGATGTCGCACGATGGGAATCTGCGTCAGGCGCTTGCGCTTGGGGGCCACGGTGTCAAGGCTCATATCGGCAGTCTCGGCTTGCATAGAGGCCTCCAGAAGTAAGTAGGACGCAACAATTCAAACGCAAGAGTATCATAAGGCTTACCTATTTGTAAGGATGAGGATACTTTTTCTGTAAGTCCACCACCCGCCGTTGCCCCAATCGGCCATCGATTACGTACGTAGCCTCCTGGCGTTGAAGGCCCGTCGGCGGCCAGTCACCTCATACAGACCATCAACTCGCCTGGTCAGGCACCATTTGCCGCCATTCACCGAGCGAGAGCCCACCACAGCATGCAAACGCAAACAAAAGAGCCGGCCCGCCGCCCCATGGCAAGCGAACCGGCTCTTAGCAGCGCAATCTACCAGCTTGTTTTTAATCCTCAACCTCAACAAGCTCGATGTTGAAGTTCAACGCCTGGCCAGCCAACTCGTGGTTGGCGTCGAGCACGACCTCGCCGTTCTCGGCGGACCTGATGGTCACAGGCACAGGACGGCTGCCCATGAAGACGTAGAGCTTCTGGCCCACCTTGGCATGCATCATCATGGCCGGGTTGGACTCGCCGTAGGCGTCCTTGGGCTCGAGGTGCACATCGCGCACCTCGCCGACCTGCATGTCCTCAACGGCCTTGTCGAAACCAGGGATCATCTGACCGGCCATGCACGTGAACTCGATGGGCTCGTTGCGGTCGCGCGAGCTGTCGAACTTCGTGCCATCGTCAAGTGTGCCAGTGTAGTGAACCTTGACCTTCTTACCCTTGTTGCTCATGGGTCTCCCCTCGTCTGCCAAGCCGCCCATCTGCGGCCCCGCTACGAACAAAACCAGGCAAGCATACCCCAAGTTCGCCCTATCGTCCCACGAGGTCGCCGGCGACTTGCTTGAGTTTCTTATAGTCGGTGATGAGGAGGCACCCATGCTGACGCTCGACACACTCAGCCTTGCGCAGCGAAGTGATGGCGTTCGTCACCGAATTAGGGTGTACGCCAAGCATAGCGGCAAGCTCCACATTGGCGAAAGGCACCATTGCTGGGGCCTGCGGGAGGTTAAGCTCGCGAGCAATTGCCAAGAGAAGCGCCGCAAAACGCTCGAGAACCGAGTAGATGGAACCGTTCACATTTTCTCGTGTCTGCGAGGACATCATGTCAAACAGATAGCACGACATCTCGTAACCTATCTCGCCGTGCTGTATGAGGAACTGCTTGAATTGTGCGGCGTTGAGCGCGTAGATGTCGCAGGCAGCAGTTGCCTGTGCATTGAGAATGCTGGGATATACATCGTTGTCGGTCTGCTGGAGCGTCTGAAATCCAATGAGGGTTCCCGCCTTGTGGAGAAAGACCGTCTTGGTATCGCCCGTGCCATTCTCGGAGTAAAGCTTCACCAAGCCGCGCGAAATGTAGAATGTCCGGCGAATATTATCACCGCTACGGAACAGCATTTCGCCCGGCTTAAGGTGCATGAGCGTGCTCTGAACCGAGCCGTCACGGATACACCCTTCGATGGCTTGCGACAGTGCGGGGCGCGGTCGAACGAACAGGCTTGCCGTCTCCATGCAGTACAGACCTCCTCACGGCACAACCGGCACCGCGCGATATGCGCAGGCCTTCCGTCGCAGGAAGGATACCACAGGCACAGCTTCCGACCTACACCACCCTGCGGCACAAGCAAAGCCAAAGGGGAACACTCAGCACAATGACAAGCGCCATGGACCAGAACGCGAATGAAACCGAGGCGGTTACCTGCACAATTGCACCAGCCAGCAAGCTTCCAGCCGCAAGGCCCACGTCTAGACAGCTTTGCTGCAGCGAAAGCGCACTGCCTCTGCATCCATCGTCTGTTTTCGCGGCCAGCGACGCGGTCAGCGCGGTAGTCGCGCCAAAATAGCCAACGCCAAAGGCGACCCCTCCCAACGCAAATGGCACCACATCTCGCGCGGCTCCCAGAACAAGCAATCCAGCGCCCGCAAAAACAAGAGCACCCGCAACAGTAGTGCGCACTCCCATCCTGTCGACAAGTCGTCCGCAAGAAAGGCTTCCGATTAGACCTCCCATGCTCACAAACGTGAAGACAAGCCCGTCATTCAAGATCGGCATTACATCAGCTACCAGCATCTTTCCAAAGTTGAGCATCGCTCCGTACCCAAAGGCACACACAAAGGGGTACACCAGCAAGGGAGCAAAACGGTGCGCCAGACCAATAGGGCTAGCATCCTCCCAAGCCTTACGCCACCCCGAACCGTCAGCTGCGGCATCACCAGCAAGCCGGCCGTCGTCAAACATGCCAAGCAGGACCAACCCGACAAGCCCCAACACGCACAACACGCCAAAAAAGACACGATAACCCGCCCGATCAATAAGCGGGAACAACAATGCAGGCCCCACCATAAGGGACAGGGTCGAAACAAACCGAACAGTTCCCATACGCGTTCCCAGCATCCCCGGCTGCGAAATACAACTCACGGCAAGAGAGACGCACGGATGGAATGCCGCCAGGCCCACGGCCTGCAGCGCGCGCAGGGCCAGCACCTGCCAGAGCTCGGCACAAAAGGGAAGCAAGACGCAGGGCAAGGTGAAACCCAGCGCACCCACTATCATCATGAAACGCGGGCCACGACGATCTGACATTGGCCCGAACGCAAAACGCAAGATAACAGCAACCACAATAAACAAGCTCGTCTGGGCAGAGGCAATGAACGCCGGCCCACCCAGCTCCATCACATATGACGGCATAGCCGAGGTCTTAACGTTGTTGAATGCATAAAAGGCAAACGTCGCACCCATAAGGTATACGTAATTCAAGCGCCCATCGACTGCCCCTTGCTTTGAAATCGGCTCGCACACGTCAGTCCCCTCTCCCCCATTCGGCTCCCCGCTCACTTTGAAGCCAGGCTCGACCAGACGCCTCACATTTTTGTGAGAGCCGGCCAAAAAGAGTGACCCCGCATCATTTGCGCAGCCACCCCCAAGCTTGAACGCACCGCACTGCGCTGGGCGGAAATTCACTTCTCGCCGTAATACGCTCCTCTACGTCAAACGCCCGAATGTCCCTGAATACAGGAGCATTACGGGCAAAGCCGCAAGGGAGAGGAAGGAAACCATGGGTAAGCAGATGCAGGCCGCAAGCTCAGCGCCCGAGTACTTCACGCGCGACGGCAAGCTCACGCGCCGCACATTCATCAAGGGAGTCGGCGCCATCACCGTCACTTCCGCAATGGGCTTCGGTCCGAGCGTCGCGCCTCAGTGCGCGTTCGCATCGCAGGGCGAAGTTGCCCCCGACGAGGCCGCCGGCGAGAAGAGTGTGCACGCCGTGTGCACCGTCAACTGCACGAGCCGCTGCCACCTGCAGGGCACCGTGCGCGACGGCAAGCTTGTGCGTGTGGAGCCCGGCGACATGCCCGGACGCCCAGGTTATGCCAACGCCTGCCTTCGCTCAATGAGCTACATCCAGCGCGTTCAGGACGAACAGGCCCGCGTCATGTGGCCCATGAAGCGCGTCGGCGAGCGCGGTTCGGGCGAGTTTGAGCGCATTAGCTGGGACGAGGCCATGGATCTCATCGCCGAGAAGCTCAACCCCATCATCGCCGAGGACCCCACGCAGGCCTCGTTCTACTCGTTCACGGGCGACCTGGGCAAGATGAGCTGGGAAGCCTCCACGCGCTATGCCGCCTGCATTGGCGCCACGACGTGGGACATCGAGGGCATCATGGGCGACCGCGGCGCCACCATGGGCATGACCATGTGCTTCGGCTCCGGCCGCGGCGCGCACGACTCGCGCGACTACCTTAACTCCAAGCTGCTCATCGTGTGGGGCCGCAACGTCGCCGACACCCACACCTCCGAGCTGCGCGACTACGTGGCCGCCAAGAAGGCCGGCTGCAAGGTCATCGTCATCGACCCGCGCCAGAGCTCCACTGCCGCCATGGCCGACGAGTGGATTGCCATCAACCCGCAGACCGACCCCGCGCTGGCCTTGGGCATGATGAACTGGATCATCTCCAACAACCGCCAGGCAACCGACAAGCTCGTCTCCGAGAGCAGCGCACCGTACCTCATCGACGAGGACACCAAGCAGTACTTGCGCGACGCCGAAGGCAACTACCTCGTGTGGGACGAGGCCACCGACGCGGCTGTTGCCGCCCCTGCTGCTGCCGACATTAAGGCTGGCACCGTAACCCCTGCGCTTTCGGGTACCTACGAGGTCGACGGCGTGGCCTGCCGCACCGCCTACGACCACCTCGTGGACGCCGTTGCCCCCTACACGCCTGAGTACACCGCACAGATCTGCGGCATCGACGCCGACACCGTCACGCGCCTGGCACAGGAATACGCCGACGCTCAGCCTGCCGGCATCCGCATGGGCCAGGGCATGCAGCGCGTCTATCACTCCTACGCCCCCTTCCGCGCCGTAGCAACGCTCGCCATGGTCGCTGGCTACATCGGCGTGCCCGGCGGTGGCGCAAGCCACGCTGGCGGTACGGCCACCACGCGTCCCGTTGCCGACTACACGGGCCCCGTCTTCAACTTCGACGGCTGGGCGAACACGGGCAACCAGGCCAACATGCTCTCGACCTCGGTTCTCTACAGCGCTGCAGAGCAGGCCGACCCCATGCCCCTCAAGTTCATGTGGTTCGCAAACTCCAACTTCATCAACATGAGCCCGGACTCAAACCGCATCGTGAACAGCGTCATCCCCGGCATGGACTTCATCGTAACGGTGGACCCCTGGTGGACCTGGACGGCCAAGTATTCTGACATCGTGCTTCCCGCCACGACCTACTGGGAGCACTGGGACATCATCAACCGCAGCCCGTGGGTCATGTTCAACCAGCCCTCCATCGCTCCGCTCGGTGAAAGCAAGTCCGATACCGAGATCATGACCATGCTCGCCCAGCGCACCGGCGTCGAGCAGTACTGGGACAAGACCGACGAGGAGTGGGTCCGCGAGTTCGTGACGACCGACCATCCCGCCTGGGATGACTTCGACTGGGACCGCGACGTCGTTGAGCAGGGCATCTACGGTCGTTCCGATGCCATGTACGACCCGGCCATCGTCTACGAAAACGGCGAAGGCTACAAAACTCCTACCGGCAAGTTCGAGTTCTACACCGAGAGCATGGCCGAGTTCGGCGAAGAAGTCCCCACGTGGCTGCCTCCCTGCGAGGACCCGCGCACGGGCGAACTGGCCGAGAAGTATCCGCTCGTCTTTATCCAGTACCACGACCGCCTGAACGTCCACACCCAGCACATACTGGCTCCCGCCCTTGTCAACGTGCAGTCCGAGCCGCTGCTGCAGATGAACCCCGTCGACGCAGCCGAGCGCGGCCTTGAGCACAACGACATCGTGCGCGTGTACAACGACCGTGGTGAGTTCCGCGTGCGCGTGTTCCTGACCGAGGGCATCATCCCTGGCACCGTGGCCACGCAGAGCGGCTGGACGCCGGACTATACGCTCAAGAACTCCTGCTACCAGAACCTGACGCACTTCACGATGTGCGACGCTGAGGAGGCTTATAGCGAGACCAACGCCGCCTTCTACGACGTTCTCGTGCAGGTGGAGAAGACCGAGGATGGCAGCGCCGACGAGGTCGCCGAGAAGACTGCGTCCACTCTTGCCGCTGAGGCTTGCGGCATGGACGCCGAGTAAACCGGACCCGTCGAGAAGACCCAAGGAGGAATGAAAGATGGCCGACAACAAGCGATTCGGCATGGTAATCGACACGACCGTGTGCGTGGGATGTCAGACGTGCGCCGTGAGCTGCAATGTTTCCCACGAACTGCCCAGCGATGTGCTCTGGTCGCACGTGGTGAGTTTCGACGGCAACGAGGTGTACCAGCCCACGGGCACCTTCCCCGCCCCGGTGCTCAAGTTCCGTCCCACGCTGTGCAACCATTGCGACAACCCGGCTTGCGTGGCAGCCTGTCCCACCGGTGCCATGGTCAAGGATCCCGAGACGGGCATCGTAAGTCCCGATGCTGAAGTCTGCATCGGGTGCGGTTCCTGCGTGAGCGCCTGCCCCTACGGCGCCCCCGTCATCAACGAGGAGACGTCCACCTCCACCAAGTGCACCTTCTGCAAGGAGCGCTCAGGCAAGGGCCAGGAGCCTTTCTGCGTGGCGGCCTGCCCTGCAAACGCCCGCGTATTCGGCGACTTGAACGACCCCGACTCCGAAGTCGCCAAGCTTGTGGCTGCAGGCGCCGAGCCCTGGCAGCCTGAAGCTGGCACTGAGCCCTGCGTGTTCTATATCGCATAAAACAAGCAGGTAGATAGCAACGACGAACGCCCCCGACCAGTCCCACGCAGGGACCTGACCGAGGGCGTTCGTCTTTTCGCGCATAATTGCGGGCAACTCCCCTACGCGATCACGTCCAATTCGTGGGAGTAGTGGTTGATGATCTCGCCGCCATTCTCCTGCACGATGCAGAGGTCCTCGATGCGCACACCAAATTTGCCGGGCAGGTAGATACCGGGCTCGATGGAGTGGCACACGCCTGCTTCCATGGGCTCGCGGTGCACGGGGCCCACGTCGCCGGGCTCGTGGTCGCACATACCGATCTGGTGACCCAGGCGATGCGTGAAGTACTTGCCGTATCCTGCCTGCTCAATGACGTCGCGGGCAGCCTTGTCCACGTCGCAGAACAACACGCCGGGGCGAACAAGAGCCGCAGCGGCCTCGTTTGCCTGACGCACCGTCTCGTACACGAGGCGCTCCTCGTCGGTCACATCGCGGAAGAAGAACGTACGCGTCATGTCTGAGCAATAGCCGTCCTGCACGCATCCCACGTCGAACAGCACCACGTCACGCGGCCCGAGCGGTGTGTCGTCGGGGGAATGATGCGGGTCAGCGGCATGAGCGCCGTAGCTCACGATGGGTGAGAAGGAATGGCCCTGAGCGCCCAGGCTGCGGTAGACGTCGAGCAGGGAGTCGGCGATGGAACGCTCCGTCGCACCCTCACGAACCATGCCGCGCAGAATCGCCATGGCCTTGTCGTTGGTGGCACTGGCCTGGCGCATGAGCTCCTGCTCCTGGGCGTCCTTAATCGCACGGGCATGATCGACGGCGGCCGAACCCAGGACAAACCCGCTGGCAGCGCCCGCGTCGCGCAAGGGAAGCAGGAACCGAGCGGCGAGGTCCTTGTCGCAACCCAAGGGAGCCGCATGGTCGGTGAGGTCGCCCACAAGCGCAAGAGGGTCGTCCTCGTCTCGATAGCCCCTCGTGGCCACGGCAAGCTCGGTGGGGGTGGGGAACAGGTCGTTCACCACAAGCACCGGATCGGCATCGGCCCGCAGAACGAGTCCGTGGAACCGCTCTCCGGGATCGACATAGAAGCCCGTAAGCCAGCAGATGCTCATGGGGTCGCTCACGAGCATCTGGGAAAGACCCAGCTTATCGAGGTTGCTGCGCACCTTCTCAAGGCGGTTTGCATAGTTTGCAGACATGACACGCCCTCCTCTTTCAGTTTCCGTATATGCGTTAGGCTTTTCAGCTAACCATATGCATGGCATTATGCATGTGGCGTTATCGCACATTACGCCATGGAATGCAAAAGGAGAGGGGTAGACGGCGGTGGACCAGTCGCAGGAGATGGAGCGCATACTCGCAGCGGAGAAACCCAACACGCGCGAGCTTGCCAAACTCGTGGCCACCCTGTCAGTGCCCACCATCATGGCTGAGGTGTGCAACACCGCCATGGAGTACATCGACACTGCCATGGTCGGCAGCCTCGGCGCCCAGGCGTCGGCCGCAATCGGCCTGGTCGCTAGCTCCACATGGCTCATAGGCGGCATCTGCATGGGCCTCTCCGTTGGTTTCACCGTACAGATTGCCCAGTTCATTGGCGCAGGCCGCAATGCCGAGGCACGTAACGTGCTGCGTCAGTCACTTGTAGTGTTGGCACTGTTCAGCCTCGTTCTGGGAGGAGCGGGTACCGCCCTGAGCGGACATCTCCCCTACTGGCTCGGTGGCGAGCCTGACGTGGCCTCCGAGGCGGCCAGGTACTTCCTCATTTTCTCACTGGCCATGCCAGCTGCCCTTCTCATGCGTCTGTGCGTGGGCGCGCTGCAATGCGCCGGCGACACGCGCACACCCAGCGCACTCAGCATGCTCATGTGTCTCCTCGATGTAGTGTTCAACTTCTTCCTCATCTTCCCCAACAGGCAGATAAGCCTCTTCGGCCTGCAACTCCTGGTGCCCGGCGCGGACTTGGGCGTCACGGGTGCGGCGTTAGGAACAGCAGCGGCAGAAGTGGTGACCTGCGCGTTTTTGCTCTGGGCCACATGCGTGCGGTCGGAGAAACTCGCACTGTTCGGTCCTCATACGCACGCGCGCTTGGTTGAGGCTGGGGCTGGCGATTCGACCACCAAGAGCATCCCTGAGACCTGGCGGCTCGGCTCCCGCTGCCTCAAGACAGCCGGCAAGATTGCATTCCCCATCTGCCTGGAGCGCGTGGTGCTCAATAGCGCGCAGGTTGTCTCAGTGGGCATCGTGGCCCCGCTCGGCACGGTGGCCGTCGCCGCCCACTCGCTGGCAATCACGGCGGAGGGTATTTGCTACATGCCTGGCTTTGGCGTGGGGGCTGCGGCCACAACGCTCGTAGGCCAGGCGTTCGGCGCACATCGTCGCGACCTGGCACGGCGGATGGCAAACCTGTGCGTTGCAGGCGGCATGATTATCATGACCTGCACGGGCGCACTCATGTACGTGCTCGCGCCCTTTGTTTTCACGGTCTTCACGCCCGACGTTGCGGTGCAAGAGCTGGGCTGCTCAGTGCTGCGCATCGAACTTTTTGCCGAACCGCTCTTCGCGGCAGCTATCGTCGTCATGGGTGCCCTGCGCGGCGCCGGCGACACGCTCGTGCCGACGCTGCTCAACATCACCACCATGTGGGGTGTGCGCATCACGCTCTCTTTGTTGCTCGTACCCACGATGGGCCTGGCAGGCGTGTGGGTCGCTATGCTTGTGGAGCTCTGCGTGCGCGGCATCCTCTTCCTCGTGCGCCTCAAGCGCGGCAAGTGGCTCGAGAGGAAGAGCCTGACGTAGAGGGCTGGCGAAGCACCACCGCGCACAAAAAAGCACCAGGGCCGCGTGGGGGCCGCGCGTCTCAGCGCGCACCCATATCCACGCAGGCCCCGGTGCCTCACAGCCGTAATAAGACGGCAGAACGTTTAGAGGTTGAGCTCCTGACGCACGGACTTGCCGAAGTAGGGGCTCTCCGGGTCGTACCACTCGGGACGCCTGGAGTTCTCAACGTTGAAGCTCCAGTTGAGCGAGTTGGCGATGTACTCAGTGGGCGTGATCTCAATCCAGTCGTTGTACTGGAACAGCTTCTCGATGGTGGCCTGCTTGTCCTCCTCGGAAACAGCGCCCCAAGCCTCGGCGCCGCGCATGGTGGCCATGTAGGCGCTTGCAAACTCGGCAGCTCCCTCGTCCTCAAGGGACAGGGTGCGAGCGGTGCCCTTGATCTGCACGCCATAGGAGTTGAAGTAGTCGTTGGAGTAGGCAACGTACTCCTCGGCCGGGATCTGGTAGTACCAGTACAGCACGACCTCGGGATTGTACTTGATGTGCTCGCACTTCTCCGTGCCCTTTTCGCAGGAGCCGAGAAGCTTCATCGTCTTGGGATCGATCATGAACTCGACCTGGGAGAGGCCGGGCTGATCCTTGTAGCACGTGGCAATGGAGTACATCTCACGGTAAGAGTACACGACGTTGCCGTCCTCGTCGGTGGTCAGCGGCCAGCCGCGCAGGTAGTCGAGAACGAGGTCGCGAATCTGGTCCTGAGTGAGCTGCAGGCTCTCGTCAACGTGCTGCGAAGCGCCGGAAATGGTGTCGGGGCCCTCGTCGGCCAGAGCGGGAGCTGCGAGGCCAGCAGCGGCCAGAGCGGAAGCAGCGGCAGCGCCGATGGCGAACTGACGACGGCTCATGGTGCCCTCAAGCTTGAATTCCATGGTGATCCCCTTTCGGTTGTATAGCAGCTCGCCCCCTTTGACGAGCCGCATGTCACGCACGCAGCCTGGGCCCCAACCTAGGCATGCACGACACCCCAAGTATGACTCAC
>OLNE01001608.1_pt1 | contig 15764 bp, 14 predicted proteins | sample 1672431 | NCBI WGS metagenome assembly OLNE01 (sample SAMEA3136685, study PRJEB25190) | human gut metagenome | reverse complement strand
CGCCGTGGTCCTTGGCCTCCTTGCGGTCGCAGCAGTACTTGACCTCCTTGCCGTAGAGCTCGTGGTAGGCGATGGCGGTCACGACGGCCAGGGGGATACCCTTGTAAGCCGGCCCGAAGAGGACGTCGAAGTCATCGCCGAAGTTGTCGTGAATTGCCTGGGCGTAGTACTCGCCAAGGCGCTTGAGCTGGGAGCCGGTGACGTAGGCACCGGCGTTCATGAAGAAGGGGGACTGACGGCCGCTCTTGAGCGTGAAGCTGCCGAACTTCAGGACGTCAGACTCGACCATGAACTTGATGAATTCGCTCTTGTATGCCTCCATGGGGCTCCCCTCGGGCGTGGTTTGCACATTCGCAACTAGGATAGAGCAAATGCCGCAGCGAAGAGTTGACAAAGGGACAGTCCCTTTGTCAACCTTTGTCAACCCGGACCAGAAAAAAGGGACTGTCCCTTTTTCTGGTCTACTGCGTGTAGCGGGAGAGGAACTCGCGGGTGCGGGGGTGCTGGGGGTTTTCGAAGACCTGCTGGGGCGTACCCTCTTCGACGATGCTGCCGCCGTCCATGAAGACGACGCGGTCCGCGACCTCGCGCGCGAAGCTCATCTCGTGCGTCACGATCACCATGGTCATCTGCTCGGCGGCGAGGCCCTTGATGACGCGCAGCACTTCCGCGGTGAGCTCCGGGTCGAGCGCGCTTGTGGGTTCGTCGAAGAAGAGTACCTCGGGGTTCATGGCGAGGGCGCGTGCGATGCTCACGCGCTGCTGCTGGCCTCCGGAGAGCTGACAGGGAACCTTGTCCTCGTTGCCGGCGAGGCCCATCTTTGCGAGCAGCTCGCGCGCCTGCGCCTCGACCTCGTCCTTGTTGCGGTGCTGCACGTGGATGGGGGCGTCGGTGACGTTGCGCAGGACGCTCATGTGCGGGAAGAGGTTGTAAGCCTGGAATACCAGGCCAAAGCGTTGGCGCGCGGCCTTGAGGGCACCGGCGTCGCCGTAGCGTGAGCATCCGGTTCCGTTATCCGTGGCGACCTTTACGTCTCCATAGGAAAGGCTTCCGCCGTCGAGCTTCTCGAGTAGCGTCATGCAGCGAAGCAGCGTCGACTTTCCGCCGCCGGACGCGCCGATGATGGCTACGACCTCTCCGCGATTGACCTCGAGCGTGATCCCCTTGAGCACCTCGGTGTCGCCAAATGACTTGCGCGCGCCCTCGATCGAGACGACTCGCTGGTTCGTTGCGCTGGTGTCTGTTGCGATGGTTTCAGGCATCGAAGCCTCCTAGTCGTGGTAGTAGTCGAGTTTCTTCTCGAGTACGCCAAGCGCGACCTCCACCAGGAAGTTGAACACCCAGTAGAAGAGCGCGGCGATGGCAAACGGCACCATGCTCACCTGAGATGCCACGAGCGCCTTGGCGGTGGAGAACATCTCGGCGACTCCGATGGAGAAGGCGAGCGAGGTGTCCTTTACGAGGGTGATGACCTCGTTTCCCATGGCAGGGAGGATGCGCTTGGCAACCTGGGGGAGGACGATGCGGAAGAACGTCTGGCCACTCGAATAGCCGAGAACCTCGGCAGCCTCATACTGGCCACGCGGTATGGACTGGATGCCCGAGCGGTAGATCTCCGCGAAGTACGCGGCGTAGTTGATGATGAACGCCACGACACAGGCATGCCATTTGGAGTCCGGCGTGAGCTGAATGCCGAAGACGTAATAAGGCGAGAAGTAGATGGCGAACATTTGCAGCATGAGGGGCGTGCCGCGCAGCACGCTGATGAACGCCCGTGCAAGCAGCGCCAGCGGGCGCAGGCGGCTCATTCGGGCGAGCGCCACCGGTATGCCCAGGGGGATGGCTCCGATGAGCGTGAGCATAAAGAGCTTGAGCGACACGCCAAAGCCCTGTATCAGCATGCCCGTCATCGTTGCTATGTCCATGGTTCCTCCTGTGCCGTTCGCGCCGGCGGTGCCTGGGATGCGGCGCCGCCGGCGCATGCCGGGTGTTTTGTGCGCTGCCTGGCGGAGCTCCGAGCCGGCGAGTCTTGACTACTTGAGCTCCCAGTTCTCGTAGGAGATGCCGTAGCTCGCGTACTTCTCGCAGAGGTCCTTGACGAAGCCATCCGCATCCATGGCCTTGAGGGTCTCGGTGACCTTGTCGGCGAGGGCCTGGGAGCCCTTCTTGAAGCCCACGGCGTAGTTCTCGGTGGAGAGGTCCTCGTCAAGCTTGGTATAGGCGTCGGGCTTTGCGGAGAGCTGGTACTCGGCGATGGAGAGGTCACAGGCAACGGCGTCGACGGCGCCGGACTCGAGCTGCATGAAGGCGGTGTTGTAGTCGCCGATGGTCTCGAGATCGGCGAACGTTGCCGCGAGGTCCGCCTTGTCGCCCTGCAGTACCTCGAGGGCGGCGGAGTCGGTCTGGGTGATGACGTTCTTGCCCGCGAGATCGTCGAGGCTGGAGATGCCAGAGTCCTTCTTCACGACGACGACCTGGCCGTTCTTCATGTAGGGGGCGGAGAAGGTGTAGCCATCCTCGCGGCCCTCCATGGTGAAGCCGTTCCAGATGCAGGTGATCACGCCGGAGTTGAGCTGGGTGTCCTTGGCGTCCCAGTCGATCGGCTCGTACTCGATCTCCCAGCTGTTGCGGCGGCACACCTCGGCGGCGAGGTCGAGGTCGAAGCCGGTGAACTGACCGTCATCGCCGACGAAGCCGTAGGGCGGGTACTCCTGGTCGAAGCCGACGGTCAGCTTGGTGATGTTCGCGGAGTCGTCGGCGGCTTCGGCCGTGGCGCTGACTGTGGCGGCAGTCGCCGCGGAGCCGGAGCCAGCGCCGCAGCCGACGAGGCCGAGGCCGCAGACGGCGGCGATGCCGCCCGCGAGGGAGAGGAACTGACGTCGAGAGATGGAATCGTTGATGCGCATGTGAACCTCCTTGGGGTGCCTGGGAACGCTGGGCGTCTACATGACGTCTCAGGGCACTTTAGTCTGCTAAAGTTGCTGAAAAGGACTTTAGCAGACTAAAGTGCGCGACACAACGCGTTCTTAGTAACGGTCGTGTTAACAGAAAGAGGTGCACAATGGTTGACAAAGGGACTGTCCCTTTGTCAACCATTGTGCCGCTGCCATAGGGAAAGGATCCTCCGGTGTCCGAGCCTTCCGTTCTCATCGCGTCTGACTCGTTCAAGGGCTCTGCGTCAAGCTTTCGTGTGGCTGAACTTATAGAATGGGGCATTCGCAGGGTTCTCCCATGGGCGGGCGTCAAGCGCCTGGCTATCGCTGACGGCGGGGAGGGCACGGTGGATGCCGTCATTGCGGCTCGAAATGGCGAGATCCGCGAAGTGGACGTTCTTGGTCCTCTTGGCGAACCCGTCCGTGCCCGCTACGGGCTCTTCGACCGAGACTGCGCCGTCATCGAGATGGCGGAGGCAGCGGGGATCACGCTCGTGGAGCAGAATCGCTCGAACGCCCTGCTTGCCTCATCGTACGGCGTGGGCCAGCTCATAGGCGACGCCCTGGATGCTGGCGTCCGTCACATCTACGTGGGCCTCGGCGGATCCGCCACGAGCGACGGCGGCTCCGGTATGGCCAAAGCCCTCGGGGTTCGCTTTCTCAATGCGAGCGGAGAGGATGTCGCTCCCGGGCTTGCCGGTCTCAGAGACCTCGCTCGCATCGATCTCGCGGGTCTCGACGCGAGGTTGGCGGATACGGACATCGTTGCCATAACGGATGTCACGAATCCCCTGACGGGCCCGTCTGGCGCCGTCGCGGTGTATGGTTCCCAGAAGGGCATCGACGTCCGCGACGTGGCTGCCGCTGATTCCTGGATGCGCTCCTACGCGCGCAAGCTCGAAGCCATATGCGGGCGTGACATCGACGCCGTGCCGGGAGCGGGCGCTGCCGGCGGCCTCGGTGCGGCGCTAACGGCTATTTGCGGCGCGCATGTCGAGCGCGGCATCGAGTTCGTGCTTGATGCCATCCATATAGACGAGGCACTCGAGGGAGTTGACCTCGTTATCACCGGCGAGGGACACATGGACGCGCAGTCGGCATTTGGCAAGGCTCCCGTGGGCGTTGCTCGCCGTGCCAAGGCGAGGGGGATTCCCGTCGTGGCGGTTGTGGGTGGGCGCGCCGAGGATCTTGGCGAGGTCTACGAGAGTGGTATTGACCTCGTGCTCCCCGCCGTCATCGGGCCTGCGACGCTGGAGGAGTGCATGGCGGACGCCGCGACGTTGTTGCCCATCGCGGGAGAGTCCGTGGCGCGTGCGTTCTTGCTTGGAACTCGTGCGCGTCGTGTGGCGAGGCCCTGACTCACGCGTAGCCTCGATTAGTCATGGTAAAGTTGACCACGGATAAGTAGACAACCTAAGCGAGCCGCATGATGCGGTCCGAGGAAAGGGTGCGTGCCCGTGGCAATCCACATCATCGAAGAAGCGGATCGTTGTCTCCAGTGCAAGAACCCCATGTGTCAGAAGGGCTGCCCCGTCTCCACCAACATCCCCGAGGTCATTCGCCTGTTCAAGGACGGCAAGCTCAACGAGGCCGGAGCGATGCTCTTTGAGAACAACCCGCTCTCCGTCGTGTGCTCCACGGTGTGCAATCACGAGGGCCAGTGCGAGGGCCATTGCATCCGTGGCCGCAAGGACACCCCCGTTCACTTCTCCGCCATCGAGAACTTCATCTCAGACCTCTATCTCGAGCGCATGCAGATTGAGCGCAAGCCTGCCAACGGCCGCTCGGTTGCCGTCATCGGAGCCGGGCCCGCAGGCATTACGGTTGCCGTGAAGCTCGCGCATGAGGGCTACGGCGTCACGATCTTCGACTCGAAGGAGCGCATCGGCGGGGTCATGCGCTACGGCATCCCGGAGTTTCGCCTCCCGAGCTCCGTCCTCGATCGCTACGCAAAGCGCATGGCGGACATGGGCATCATGTTCCGCGCAAACACGACGATCGGCGGTGCCCTCGAGATTCGCGACCTCTTCCGTGACGGTTACGAGTGTGTCTTCGTGGGCACTGGCGTCTGGCGCCCACGAACCCTCGGCATGCGTGGCGAGTCCCTCGCTAACGTGCACTTCTCGGTCGACTACCTCGCGGACCCGACGGCATTCGAGCTAGGCGAGACGGTCGCCATCATCGGCGTGGGAAACTCCGCGGTCGACGTCGCGCGCACGGCGCTTCGTCGCGGCGCTCGCCACGTGACTATGTACTCGCGCTCGAAGGAGGTCACCGCCAGCCCGGACGAGCTCGCATATGCCGAGCTCGAAGGTGCCGAGGTCGCCTACGGCAGGGCGATCACGATGCTCACGGAGGACGGCCCCGTCTTCAAGCGCGCCATCTTTGACGAGGATGACAACGTCATCGGCTTCGACAACGACCTCGTCCAGTACGACGCGGACTCCACGATCATCTGCATCAGCCAGGGTCCAAAGAACAAGCTCATCCTCACGACGCCCGGCCTCGAGGGCGGGGAGCGGGGCCTGCTCCTCACCGACGAGCGTGGCATGACCACGGTCGATGGCGTGTTTGCCGCGGGTGACGTGGTGACGGGCTCCAAGACTGTCGTTCATGCCGTCGAGGGCGCCAAGCGCGTCGCCGAGTCCATGCTCGAGTACCTCGATGCCAAGGCCGCCGCCGGCGAGGTCGAAAAGGAGCCGCTGGGCTACATCCACCACGTGCACGGCATCATGGACGTGTAGCGCGCAACCTTGCCCGCCGGCTCGCGGAGCATTGGGAGCCGGCGGGCAAGCGACTCTACGCCGGGCGACATGCGCCGGGTGACACTACGCCGGGCGACCCGTGCCATCTCGCGACCCTCTCGCCGATCATCGGCGTTATGTGGGAGAAACTAGCACGCCATAATTGTATTTTTGCTGTTAAACGGCCCCGTCCCCGGTTCCTATCCGATAGGATTGACGAGTAAGGATAAGAGGGGGCCGTTCTCGCATGTTCGCGCGGCCCTACAGATGGGCGTCCTGCCCGGCCTGTTAATCGCCGCGATGGGCGTCAGAGCATCCGAAGGAGAACCGTGCTCCAATTTAAGAACTATGCGCGTCCAGACACCGCAGAGGAGGCGTACGAGCTTCTCCGGAAGGGGCGCATGAATCGCGTCCTCGGCGGCGGGGTCTGGCTGCGCCTCCAAGACAGGCGAATCAGCACGATGATCGATCTGTCGAACCTCGGCCTCGACCAGATCGAGGAAACCCCCGACAGCTTCGTGATCGGCGCCATGGTGACGCTGCACGAGCTCGAGAGCCACGTCGCCTTCAATGAGGCCACTGGCAACGTCTTCCGCGATGCCGTCCAGGACGTGGTCGGCGTGCAGATGCGCAACTGCGCCACCGTCGGCGGCTCGGTCTTTGGCCGCTTTGGCTTCTCGGATGTCCTCACATCGCTGCTCGCCCTCGATACGGAGGTCGAGCTCGTTGGTGCCGGCATCGTGAGCCTCGCCACCTTCGCCTCCATGCCCTACGAGCGCGATATCCTCACCCACGTGATCGTCCACAAGCATGACTACGCCGCCAATTTCCAGGCGCTCCGCAACTCCGCGACGGACTTCCCGGTCCTGAACGTCTGCGCCGCCGCCTGGGGAGGCGCCTGGCACGTCACCGTCGGTGCCCGCCCGTGTCGCGCCCGCCTCGTCGAGGGCGATCGCCTCGGCCTTCCGCTCGAGTTCACGGACGAGGAGCTTGATGCCTCTTGCGCCCGCCTCGCTGAGCTGCCGATGAGCGGTAACATGCGTGGCTCCGAGCGCTATCGCCGCCACCTCGCCCGCGAGCTTGGCCGTCGTGCCATTCGCGTCGCGGCAGGCCTCGACCCCATTCCCGCTTCTACCTTCACGCCTGCCCCGCGCACCGTGTGCTCCGGCGACCTGCATGACGCCGAGGGACCCAAGACGGGGGAGGGTGATAACTAATGCTCGTAAGCTTCTTCATTAATGACGAGTACGTCTCCGTTGACGTGCGTCCCGACATGCGTCTGCTCGACTTCCTGCGCGAACGCGGCTACAAGAGCGTCAAGTGCGGCTGTGAGACCACCAATTGCGGCCTCTGCACCGTCTGGCTCGACGAGACCCCAGTCCTTTCCTGCGCGGTCTACATGCCCCGCGTGAACGGTCGCCGCGTCACCACGCTCGAGGGCCTTCGCTCTGAGTCCGCTGAGTTCGCGCGCTGCATGATGGAGGAGGGCGCCGAGCAGTGCGGCTTCTGCTCTCCGGGCCTCGTCATGAACGTGCTGGCGCTCGATCGCGACCATCCTGACGCGGATGACGAGACGATCAGCCGCTACCTCTCCGGCAATCTCTGCCGTTGCACGGGCTACGCGAGCCAGCTTCGCGCCGTTCGCCGCTTCCTCGCCCGTGATCGCGCGACGGGCATCGCCGCGCCCGCGAGCACGGAGGTCACTGGCGTCGCGCCCGCCGCAGACGCGTCCGCGAACGAAGGGGAGGTGCGCTAATGGGAACCATAGGTGAGAGCGTCGTCTCTGACTCCCGCGCCGGCGAGCTTCGCCAGCTTTCGCACGCCGTTGTCAAGAAGGATGCGAAGGGCCTGCTCGAGGGTCGTGCCGTCTACACGAACGACCTTGCCCCGCGTGATTCCTACATCGTCAAGCTGCTGCGCTCGCCCCACGCGCACGCGCGCATCCGCTCCATCGACGCCTCGCGCGCCCGTCGAATCGACGGCATCGTCGCCATCTACACCTACGAGGACGTCCCCCAGGTGCGCTACACGCTCGCCGGCCAGAGCTTCCGCGAGATGAGCCCGTACGACACGATGATCCTCGAACGCACCGTGCGCTACGTCGGCGACGAGGTTGCCATCGTGGTTGGCACGGACGAGCTCGCCATCAACGCCGCCATGCGCCTCATCAAGGTCGACTACGAGGTTCTCCCCGCCGTTCTCGACTTCAAGGAGGCACTCGACAACCCCACGATCGTTCATGACGAGGATGACATCCGTGCCTATGTGCCCATGGGCGAGGACTTCAAGCGTAACCTCGTCTGCCACGAGGTCTCCGAGCACGGTGATCTCGAGCGCGCGTTCGAGGAGTCTGACGTCGTCATCGACCGCGTCTACGAGACCCAGGCGACCGAGCAGTCGATGATGGAGCCCTTTAGCTCCTATGCCTACACGGACGCCCAGGACCGCGTGTGCGTGGTCGCCTCCACGCAGGTGCCGTTCCACATCCGCCGTCAGGTCTCCATCGCTCTCCAGATTCCCAAGAGCCGCGTCCGCATCATCAAGCCCCGCGTCGGCGGTGGATTCGGCGCCAAGCAGACCGGCTGCAACGAGATTTACTCCGCGTTCTGCGCCTATAAGCTCGGCCACCCGTGCAAGTGCATCTACACGCGCGAGGAGACCATGGCGAGCGGCAACACTCGCCACAAGGTGCGCATGCGCGTCCGTCTCGGCGCCATGAACGACGGCACGATCACGGCCATCGACCTCTATGCGCTGTCTGACGCCGGCGCCTACGGCTATCACGCGCCCACGACCATCGGCCTCGTCGGTCACAAGTCGCTCCCGATTTACAACCACGTCCGCGCGAGCCGCTTCTCCTATGACGTCGTCTACACCAACACGACGCCTGGCGGCGCCTTCCGTGGCTACGGCGCCACGCAGGGCCAGTTCGCGGTCGAGAGTGCCGTCAACGAGATGGCGGACAAGCTCGGCATCGATCCGTGCGAGATGCGCCTCGCCAATATCGTCCACGAGGGCGAGACCATGCCGCAGTACTACAACGAGAAGCTCGAGAGCTGCCGTCTCGATGACTGCCTGCGCCGCGCCATGGAGATGATCGATTGGAAGAACAAGCCGCTCGCCCGTGACCTGGGCGACCGCGTGCGCTCCCTGGGTGTCGCCCTCACCATGCAGGGCTCCGGCATCTCGGGCATGGACGTGGGCAGCGCGACCCTGAAAGTCAACGACGAGGGCTTCTACACCCTGCTCATCGGTGCCGCTGATATGGGTACCGGCTGCGACACCACGCTGGCCCAAATTGCTGCCGAGGTGCTGGAATGCGGCCTCGACAATATCACGGTCTTCGGTGCGGACACCGACACCTCGCCCTACGACTCCGGCTCTTACGCGTCCAGCACCACCTACATCACCGGCAAAGCCGTCGAGAAGTGCGCGCTGAAGCTGCGGAGCCAGATCTGCAAGCTGGGCGCACAGCTGCTGGATTGCAGCGAAAATGACGTGGAATTTGACGGTAAAACGGTATTTACCTCGGCTGACCCGTCTAAATCTGTCTCGCTGGGTGATATTGCTACGGCTTCCATGTTCGGCCACGACATCCCGCTGGAAGTCACCGAGACCCACATGTCGCCCCTGTCGCCTCCGCCCTACATGGTGGGCGCGGCCGAGGTGGAAGTGGACACCGAGACCGGCGAAGTAAAGCTGCTGGAATTTGACGCCTGCGTGGACTGCGGCACCCCCATCAACCCGAACCTCACCCGGGTGCAGGCCGAGGGCGGCATTTTACAGGGCATCGGCATGACCCTCACCGAGAACGTCACCTACGACCAGCGCGGCTGGCCCATGGAGAATTCGCTCATGCAGTATAAGATCCCCACCCGTGTGGACGTGGGCAAGGTCCGGGTCGAGTTCGAGAATAGCTATGAGCCCAACGGCCCGTTTGGTGCGAAATCCATCGGCGAAGTGGTCATCAACACGCCGCTTCCCGCCATCTCGGACGCCATCTACAACGCCATCGGCACCCGTTTCTACGAGCTGCCCATCACGCCCGAAAAAATCGCAATGGCAGTGGCCGAAAAAGAGGGTGCGGTCTGATGGCCGGCCTCGAGGCTCTGCCATTCCTCGGAGAAACTGGACATGTTATCTCCCTCGTGGGCGGCGGAGGAAAGACAACATTGCTCTATGCGCTGGCCCGCTGGTATTCGGCGCAGGGACAGCGGGTGCTCGTCTCCACCACGACCCACATCCAGCGTCCGGACGCGAACTACGCCCCCGATGAGGCGGCGCGGGACGCCCTCTGGCAGGCTGGTACCTACGCCGTGGCGGGGGTGCCTGCCGAGGGCGGGAAGCTGACCATGCCGCCCTATCTGGACGACTGGATGGCCGAGGCCGACACTGTTTTGCTTGAGGCTGACGGCGCGAAGCGCCATCCCTGCAAGGCTCCGGCCGCTCATGAGCCGGTGCTCCTGCGGTCAAGCGACATCGTGCTGGCGGCAGCCGGGCTGTCGGCGGTGGGGAAACCACTGCAAGACTTCTGCTTCCGCCTCGAAGCGGCCTGCACCTTGCTGGCCGTGCCGCCCGAGACGCCCCTGACGCCCGCTCTGCTGGCAAAACTGCTGGTAAGTGAAGCAGGTGGAAGAAAGTGCGTCGGCACGCGGAAATTCTACGCCGTCCTCAATCAGGCCGACGACGAGGCCCGCCGTACAGCAGGGGAACAGACACTTGCCATCTTGAAAGAAAATTACGATGTAACGGGATATTTGACACACTTCGAGGAAGGGGAGAGAGCCTGATGGCAAAAGAGGACAAAATCGTCTTCTGCACGGGCGGCGGCTGTACCGCCAAGCTCGGCGCGGGAGTGCTGAGCCATATTCTGGAAAAGCTGCCCCGGGGTGAGAAAGACCCCGACCTTCTCGTAGGCTACGACAGCCGGGACGATGCGGCTGTCTACCGCATCACCGACGACATCGCGCTGGTGCAGACGGTGGACTTCTTCCCGCCGATGGTGGATGACCCCTACACCTTCGGCCAGATCGCGGCGGCAAACGCCCTCAGTGACGTCTACGCCATGGGCGGCGAGGTAAAGACTGCACTGAATCTCGTCTGCTTCCCTGAGAGCATGGATCTGAACATCCTCGGTGAGATCTTGCGCGGCGGCGCCGAAAAAGTGGCCGAGGCGGGGGGCATCCTCGCGGGAGGCCACTCCATCGCCGACACCGGTGTGAAGTACGGCCTGTCCGTCACCGGTCTCGTGGACCCCCGCCGCCTCACTGCTAATGATACGGGAAAGCCCGGCGACAAGCTCATCCTCACCAAGGCGCTGGGTGTGGGCCTCATCTGCACGGCCAACCGCGTGGACGAAGCTGCCCCCGGCGCCATGGACGCTGCCGTGGCCTCCATGACGACCCTGAACAAGTCTGCCGCCGAGATAAGTCGAAGCTATGATGTTCACGCGGCCACGGATGTGACCGGGTTCAGCTTCCTCGGCCACCTCCACGAGATGATGGGCGGGCGGCTGTCCTGCCGTATCGACGGCAGCGCTGTGCCGGTCCTGCCGGGTGCGTGGCAGGCCGCTGACGACTGCCTTTATACCGCCGCCGGTCAGCGCAACCGAAACCACACCGGGCCTTTCGTCCGGTTCGAAAATGTGCCGTTTGCCATGCAGGAAATTTTGTTCGACCCCCAGACCTCGGGCGGACTGCTGCTTGCTGTGGCTCCGGAAGAGGCTGAAAGCCTCCGGGACGAGCTGCAAAAAGCCGGCCTCCCCGCACAAATCGTGGGAGAGATCACAGAGAAGCAGGACGCCGAAATAGTTGTGTCCTATCCTGAATAAAACATACGATAGAGAGGGAAAACTATGCTGAAAGTTGATGCCAGAGGGGACGCCTGCCCGCTGCCTGTAGTAAAGGCAAAGAAAGCGATTGCTGAACTGAATGGCGCAGGCGAAGTTGAAGTGCTCGTGGACAACGAGATCGCTGTCCAGAACCTCACCAAAATGGCCCAGCAGAAGGGCTACCGGTCTGCCGCCGAAAAGCTGGCCGAGCGGGAATACCGCGTCCTGTTCACCGTGGGTGAGCCTGCGGCAGAAGAAGAGGAAGCTCCGGCCTGCACCCCTGACGCCCGCACCGATACGGTGGTGGTCGTCGCGTCCGACAAGATGGGCGAGGGTGCTGAGGAGCTGGGCAAAACCCTGCTGAAGGCTTTTATCTTCTCGCTGACCCAGCAGGACAAGCTGCCCAAGACCATCCTCCTCTATAACGGCGGTGCGCACCTCACCTGCGAGGGTTCGCCCATGCTGGACGACCTCAAGGCGCTGGAGGCTGAGGGCGTCGAGATCCTCACCTGCGGCACCTGCCTGAACTTCTACGGCCTGACCGAGAAGCTGGCCGTGGGCGGCGTGACGAATATGTACGTTATCGCCGAGAAGATGCTGAACGCCGGGAACGTGGTCAAGCCGTGATCTACCTCGACAACGCCGCCACCACCCTGCAAAAGCCGCCCTGCGTGGGCCAGGCTATGCTGGATGCACTGGAACATGCGGGCAATCCGGGCCGCGGGGCGCATGAGCCGACCCTTCACGCGGCCCGTATCGTCTACCATGCCCGTGAGATACTTGCAACACTTCTCCATGCGGAAAGCCTGGACTGCATTGCTTTCACGGCCAACGTGACCCAGGCGCTCAATACAGCGCTCTGCGGCCTCGTCCGCTCCGGCGACCATGTTATCACAACGGTCTGCGAGCACAACTCGGTGCTGCGGCCGCTCTATCGCCTGCGGGAGCAGGGGGCAGAAGTGAGTTTTGTGGAGGTGGACGACACCGGGCGACTGCGGTATGAGCAGTTCGAAAAATTTCTCCGCCCCAATACCCGTCTTGTCGTGGTGACGCATGCTTCCAACGTCACAGGCAATCTTACGGACCTTGCGTTCGTCTCCGCTTTTGCAAAAAAGCACGGTCTTACGCTTGTCGTGGACGCAGCCCAGACTGCGGGCGCACGGCCTGTCAACGTGCAGGCGCTGGGGGTGGATGTTCTCTGTTTCACCGGACACAAGGCGCTGCTGGGTCCGCAGGGGACCGGCGGGCTGTATGTCCGCCCCGGGCTGACCATGGCCCCCCTTGTGGTGGGCGGCAGCGGTATCCACAGTTTTGATGAAACACACCCCTCTCAGATGCCCACAGCGCTGGAAGCGGGGACGCTGAATGTTCCCGGCCTCGCAGGCCTCGGGGCAGGCGTGGAGTGGATACTTTCGCAGGGCGTCGAGGTTCTGCATGAAAAAGAAATGGCTCTGACACGCCTGTTTTATGAGAAAATCGTCCATGCTCCCGACGTGAAAATTTACGGCAGTTTCGACGAAACAGACCGTGCGCCCATCGTCTCCCTGAACTTCGGGGATGAGGACGCAGCCCGTGCCGCCGACATCCTCTGGGAGGACTACGGCATCTGTGTCCGGGCGGGCGCTCATTGTGCGCCCCTCATCCACAAAGCCCTCGGCACCGTGGAGCAGGGGATGGTGCGATTCAGCTTCTCCCACCAGAACACAGAGACCGAGGTGCTCAAAGCCGCCGAGGCGGTCTGTGAGCTGGCCGAGGAGGGTTGATATGCGCAGAAAAAGACAATATATCGTTCTTTCGTTTGCCTCTACTGCCCGTGCGATGGGCTGGGAGAAGGAGTGTGCCGCCCGGGGTATCCCGGGGCGGCTCATCCCGCTGCCCAGTGAGATCACGGCAGGCTGCGGGCTCGGCTGGCGGATGCTGCCCGAGGACTGGCAGGCGTGGCAGTCTCAGTTGAACGATGCGGGCTACGATGCTGCCACACCGGTGGAGCAATAAACCATAATGGAGAAATTCTATGTCGATTCGTGAGTTTTTGGACGCTTTGCGCAGTACACAGGGGCAGCATACGCTGGCCTCCGTACTGGAGGGGCCGGAAAGCGGAGCGCGGCTTCTTCTTTGTGAAGGCGTACCCGTCTGGCCTGCACGACCGGAGGGGCTGCTGGCCCGGAATCTCCCGGCGCTGGCCGGATGTGATGCAAGCGGCATCCTGACTCTGGAAAATAAGCGAATCTTCGTCGAGAAATTCGGAGGCGCGCCCCGGCTCGTCATCTGCGGCGGAGGCCATGTGGCCGAGTCCGTCGTCCGGCTGGCCGTGATGCTGGGCCTGCCCGTCACCGGTCTCGAGGAGCGGCCAGATTACGCTGACGCCCTTCGCCGTGCCGGGGCCGAAAAGGTCCTCTGCGGTCCTTATGCCGAAAATCTTACGCAGGTGGAGGGCAGTGCGGAGACCTACTTTGTTGTCGCCACCCGCGCCCACTCCTTCGACGTGGAATGCCTTACCGAAATATACAAGAAACGACTTGCCTACGTTGGTATGCTGGGCAGTCGAAGTCGGTCGGCTCTTGTCCGCCGCCAGCTCATCGAGGCCGGAACTGCCCCGGAAAAGGCTGAGTCACTCCACGCCCCCATCGGCCTCGCCATTAAGGCGCAGACAGCGCAGGAAATCGCACTATCCATCCTCGCGGAGATCGTTGAGGTGAAAAATGGCCGTCAGCAGACGGAAGGCTTCCCGCCCGCTCTGCTGACGGCGCTGGATGCCTGCACGGGACAGGGGAAGGCTCTTGTCCTTGTGACCATCGTTTCCCGCCACGGTTCGACCCCCCGGGAGGTGGGAGCAAAGATGCTGGTGCTGCCGGACGGCAGATCCGTGGGCAGTGTGGGCGGCGGCATTATGGAATACCGTGTGCAGCAGCTTGCATCAAAAATGCAGGCAGGCGAGGCTGCACCCTGCCAGCTGGCAGAGTATTCGGCCAGCGCAAAAGAGGACGATGCGGCGCTGGCTGCCTGCGGCGGCTCGATGAACGTGTTCCTGCAGCTGCTCAAGGAGGAAGAAAATAATGAAGCGTGATGACGTCATCCTGGTGCGCGGCGGCGGCGACCTCGCCACCGGCACCATCCATCGGCTGTGGTCGGCGGGATTGAAAGTGCTCGTGCTCGAGGCAGAGCATCCTGCCGCCATCCGCCGCCAGGTCTCGGTAAGTGAGGCCGTGTATGAGGGCGGGGCTGTCGTGGAGGGAATGCGCGCTGCCCTTGTAAAAACGCTGGATGAGGCCGTTGTGGTCTGGCATCGCGGCGACGTGCCGGTGATGGTGGACCCGAAGGGAGAGCTCATCCCGCAGGTGCGGCCTGCCGCGCTCGTTGATGCCATCCTTGCAAAGAAAAATCTCGGAACGACGCGGGATATGGCTCCGCTGACCATCGCACTCGGCCCGGGTTTTACCGCCGGTGTGGATGTTGATTTCGTGGTGGAGACCAAGCGCGGCCACCGTCTGGGCCGTATCATCCGGGAGGGTACGGCCATCCCCAACACGGGCGTCCCCGGAGTCATCGGCGGCTATGGTGCTGAGCGTGTCATCCACGCAGAAAAGGCTGGTGTCTTCCGGAATGTGTGTGCCATCGGAGATATTGTGTCGGCGGGTGAAACGATCGCGGAAATCGAAACGCCGGACGGCATCCGCACTCCGGTGACGACCCGCATCGCGGGTATCCTGCGCGGTCTGCTGCGGGATGGCTACCCCGTCACACCCGGCTTCAAGGTGGCTGACGTGGACCCCCGCCGGGAGGAGTTGGAAAACTGCTTCCTCATCTCCGATAAGGCGCGCTGCATCGCGGGAAGTGTGCTGGAGCTGATCGCGGCAAATCTGTGGAAATAATAAAAAGGGAAGAGGCTGCCTTGAGCAGCCCCTTCCCTTTTTTACATCAAATATCCAAGTCGGTAATCTCCGAGACACACCCGAAGTGCGCCCCACGTTGAGGAGAACTCAATGCCGTGAGCCCGGAGCTTCCCGGTATCCATTGCGAGGTTGCGGGTGAGATCGGATTCCTCGATCTTTACATCCACCTGCAGTAAATTGGCGAAGCGTCGTGCTGTCTCGACCATATCTCCGTCGCACTCGCTGCCGAAGTTGTAGACGCCGCCGGGCAGCTCCATCGCAGGGATGAGGTTCTCGATGACCTCCCGCACATAGCCCACGCCCCGGTAGTCATTGCGCGAAAAGTGCAGCACTTCACCGGTCTTTGCCGCTTTCAGGATGTTCA
>OLNE01001605.1_pt1 | contig 15790 bp, 14 predicted proteins | sample 1672431 | NCBI WGS metagenome assembly OLNE01 (sample SAMEA3136685, study PRJEB25190) | human gut metagenome | reverse complement strand
ACCGTTCTTCCGGCAATGATCCTTGTATTTGACGGAGCAATCGAAAAGACAAAACACAAAGCTTTGATTCCGAGCCTTGATAAAGCATCCGGTTTTATTACAAAACATTATAAAGTATGGCTGATTGTTTTTCTCGTACTTCTGTGTCCTGCAATTTACGGAAATAACCATACACAGATCTATTACAATATCGATAAATCTCTTCCGTCTACACTGGCAAGTAATGTTGCCAATGACAAACTGAAAGAAGACTTCGATATGAGTACCGTACATATGGTGCTTTTGAAAAAAGGACTGGACAGCAAACAGAAGACACAGATGCTTGACAAGATCGATAAAGTTGACGGTGTAAAATGGTCATTGGGTATGAACTCCCTGATCGGACCGACTTTCCCGGAATCCATGATTCCGTCAAATATCAGGGAAATGCTTGAATCCGATAATTATGAAGTGCAGTTTGTATGCTCTGAATATTCATCAGCAACAGATGAATGTAACGCACAGCTTGACAAGATTCAGGAGATCGTCAAATCCTACAGTCCGGAATCTATGGTCATCGGTGAAGCACCATTGATGAAAGACCTTCAGGATACGACAGACGTAGACCTCCAGAGAGTAAATATTCTCTCCATGGCAGCAATCTTTGTGATCATCCTGTTTGTATTCAAATCAATCTCACTGCCTTTCATCCTTCTGGCAGTTATTGAGTTTGCGATTTTTGTAAACATGGCAATTCCGTATTATCAGGGAGTAACACTTCCATTCGTGGCAAGTATCGTTATTGGCGCGATCCAGCTGGGAGCAACTGTTGACTATGCGATCCTGATGACAAGTAATTACCAGAAACAGAGGCACCTCGGGAAGACAAAGAAAGAATCGATTTCCATTGCACATAAATTCTCTATGAAGTCAATTATTGTCAGTGGATGCAGTTTCTTTGCCGCAACATTCGGTGTTGCCCTTTATTCACAGGTTGATATGATCGGTTCCATCTGTACCCTTCTTGCAAGAGGTGCGGTGATCAGTACGATCGTAGTATTGCTGATTCTGCCGGCAATGTTTATGGTATTTGACCCGATCATTGTTCATACATCCAAAGGATTTTTACCGGATAAGAAATAACAAAACACGTACATGATGATTGAAACATATAAATAAAGCCAAAGGCTGGAAAAGGAGTCGTAGAACATGAACAGAAACAGAAAAAAAGCAGTGGCAGCTTCTGTGGCAGTAGGAATGACAATGGTAATGGGTGTGAGCCCGGTACTTGCGGCAGATACAGATATTTCAAAAGAAGAGACCGTATATGTAAATGCGGCAGCAGACGGAACACCGGAAGATATTACAGTATCTGACTGGCTGAAAAACTCTGCATCAGCAGGAGATTTAAGCGATGAATCTGATCTGAAAGATATTAAGAATGTCAAAGGTGATGAGACTTTTGAACAGGATGGTTCCAATCTGACATGGAATACAGAGGACAAAGATATCTATTATCAGGGAACTACCAACAAAGATCTTCCTGTATCTATGGAAATTAAATATTATCTGGACGGTGTACAGGTAAGTCCGAGTGATCTCGGCGGTAAGAGCGGCCATTTAAAGATCGAAGTAAACTACACAAATAACGTTAAGAACAAAACAAAAGTAGGAAAGAAAACAACCGATGTATATGCGCCGTTCGTTATGGCAACAGCCATGATCCTTCCTACCGATAACTTCACAAATGTCACGATCGACAATGGTAAAGTCCTCTCCGATGGACAGAGAAACATCGCAATCGGTGTCGGAATGCCGGGACTGGCAGACAGCCTTGATCTCAAGAGCATTGATGAAGATATTGATCTGGATATTCCGGAAGGATTTACAATGGAAGCAGATGTTACAGATTTCAGCATGAGTTCTACCTTTACATTTGCTCTGACAGATCTTCTTAATTCTCTTGATCTGGATGATGTAGACGGACTGGATGACCTGAAAGATTCTATGGATGACCTGACTGATGCAGCAACCAAGCTGGTTGACGGAAGCACGGAGCTTTCTGACGGAGCTTCCACACTTGATGAAAAATATCAGGAATTTGATTCCGGTATCGGAACCCTCGTAAGTGGAGTAAGCAGTCTGAACAGCGGAGCAGCTACTCTTAAGAGTGGCGTTTCCTCTTATACTGCCGGAGCAGACAAACTGGCATCCGGTGTAAATGAATATGCAGCCGGAGTTGGTACTCTTTCAAAATCCCTGAAAGAATACAACAGTGGTGTCAGCACACTGGCGTCCGGTGTTCAGCAGTATGTAAAAGGAAGCAATACACTGACAGATGGTGTGAAGAAATATGTATCCGGCGCTTCTTCTCTCGGACAGGGAATTCAGGATTATATATCTGCGATCGGAGAACTGCTCACAGGTATCGGAACAGAAACAGCAGGAATTACAACAGTTACAGACAGTATTTCAAAACTTGCAACAGCTGTAGCTGCAAAACTTCCGGAACTGAATACTTCACTTGCAAGTGTTTCTGATTTTGCAGACAGTGCAGAGAAATATGCATCCAGTACAGCTGAGTATGCAGCAAATGTAAAAGCATATACACAGGCACCTGTGCAGTTAAAAGAAGCATCCGCCGGATTAAAGCAAATCATTGATAATTTGAATGGTGGCAGTACAGCACAGAGCGCAGAGCAGATTTCAGATGGCCTTGAAACAGCAAAAGCAGCAGCAGCCTCTCTTACAGAGACTGGTGCAGCTTCCGCAGGAGATCAGGTATCTGCGGCAGCGAGTGCGGTCAGTGCTGCAGCCGGAACAGGAGATGCGCTGCAGGGTGATGCAGGTACGATTTCAGCAGGTCTGGACAGTGCAAGTTCCGCAATTGATATTTTAAGTAGTATTGATACATCTTCCATGGATGAGGCGACTGCAGCAGCAGTCAACAGTGCAGTACAGAGTGCAATCGGAGCAATCTCCGGTGGTGTGGCAACTGCACAGGGAGGTGTTGCAAGTCTTCAGGCTCATGCAGGTCAGGTATCAGGATTGTCTGATCAGGCAGCACAGGTACAGGCAGCAGCAGATTCCGTAAATGCACAGAGTGCACAGACTGCAGCTGTTGGAGAGGCAGCTGCTCAGCTCCAGGAAGGACTCAGCCAGATAGAGGCAGGTGCTTCCGGACTGGAGGTACAGGATACAACCTCAGCTCTGAAAACAGCACAGAGTCTTGCAGATACACTTGATAATGGTCTGCAGGGAATGATAGATAACGGGGCTAAGCTCAGTGAAGCAGGAGATCAGCTGACAGCTAAAGGAACAAGTACCGAAGGTACAACTGCAGAGACTATGTCCCTGACACAGGGTGCTGAGGCAGTCAAAGCAGGAATCACAAAGATTCAGACAGAACTCAGTGAAATGCTTGGAGATGGAAGTCAGTTGAAAGATCTGACAGATGCAGCCAAACAGCTTTCTGACGGTGCAAAGAATCTGTCAGATGGTTATTCACAGGCATCAGAAGCTTCTCAGACACTTGTAAACGGAGCCAAGACTCTGATGGGAAGCAACAGCCAGCTTACCAGCGGAGCAACTGCACTGGAAAGTTCTGGAAGGACACTGACCAGTGGAGCAAGCAAGCTTACAAAGGCCAGCAAACAGCTCAACAGTGGAACTTCCAAAGTAACAAGTGCCACGAGTCAGCTTACCAGTGGAGCAAGTACACTTTCTGCAAACAGCAGTAAGCTTAACAGTGGAGCCAGCCAGCTTGCATCCGGTACACAGCAGCTTATGAGCGGAACATCTACACTCAGCAGCGGAAGTGCACAGGTTAAGAGTGGAATTAAGAGTCTTTCTGATGGAGCAAAGGAACTTGCTGACGGAACAAAAGAGTTTAATGATGATGGAATCAAAAAACTCTCTGATATCGTGGATGATGACCTTCAGGATATCCTGGATCGTCTGGATGCAATCTGCTCTGATGACAATGCATATCGTTCCTTCAGTGGTAAGGAAGATGACATGGACGGCAATGTGAAGTTCGTGATCGAGACCGCAGCTATCGACAATGACAGTGATAAGTAATATAAAAATGTGACAGATAAACGATTGTTTGCAGGAATGGGAATGGTCGCTGATCCACAGTATAACAGGGGGACGGATTGTATGCCGTTTCCCTGTTTTTTTCTTGCGGACGGGAAAGGAGTCTGCTATACTGTATGCTATGAGTAGAAAAAAAGCAGTTGTAAGAAAACCAAAAATAAAAAAGAAAACCGATTATTATGATTACAGTCTTCTCGCGGTTATCATTCTTTTGACTTGTTTTGGACTGGTTATGCTGTACAGTACCAGCTCTTACATGGCAGAACTGAACTATGGCGATGACATGTATTATTTTAAAAAACAGGCTGCGATCAGTCTGGCATGTATCATAGCCGCACTTGCAATCTCACAGATAGATTATCATATGTTGACGAGATTTACAGGGGTTATTTATGGTGTAGCAGCAGTGCTGATGCTGCTGGTCAAGACACCTCTTGGACGAAGCGCAAATGGAGCGCGTCGATGGCTGAATCTGGGACCATTGTCATTTCAGCCGTCGGAGCTCGCGAAGATTGCAGTGATCGTCTGTCTTTCTTATATGATCGTAAATATGGGAAGAAAGATTGGTACACTGAAAGGTTTTATGATGCTGGCAGGAAGTGGCGGTGCGCTTGCATTTATAACATATGTATTTACAGATAACCTGAGTACTGCGATCATTATTTTCGGTATTACGATTGGCCTTATCTTTATTGCACATCCAAAAGTAAGACCATTCCTCATTGCAGCAGGTATTCTCCTGGTTGTTGCTATTGTTGCTATCAGCTTCTTAAGTGCAACGATGGAAACCAGTTCAAGTTTCCGTTTGAGACGAATCCTTGTATGGCTGCATCCGGAGGATTATGCATCAGGAGATGGCTATCAGACGATACAGGCATTGTATGCGATTGGATCAGGAGGGTTTCTGGGAAGAGGACTTGGAAACAGTATCCAGAAGCTCGGAAGTGTGCCGGAAGCGCAGAACGATATGATCTTTTCTATTGTATGTGAAGAACTTGGAATTCTTGGCGGAATGATCGTACTTCTTCTGTTTGCTTACCTTTTGTACCGATTGTTCTTTATTGCACAGAATGCACCAGATCTGTTTGGCTCATTGATAGTGAGCGGTATTTTTATTCATATTGCACTGCAGGTTATTTTTAATATTGCCGTAGTGGTAAATCTGATGCCAAATACAGGTGTTACTTTGCCGTTTATCAGTTATGGAGGTACATCAATCCTGTTCCTGATGGCAGAGATGGGACTGGCATTGAGTGTGGCCAGACAGATTAAATTTAAAGAGCCGGAAAGGCTTCTCTAAAATAAGCAAAATCTATTGACAAATAGGTTCTCAGAATATATACTTTGCACATCAAAGTAGAGCAAAATTGTTACTTGATAAAGGAGAAATAGCAATGTTAGAAGAAATGAGAAAAATGATTGCAGAACAGTTAAACTGCGAAGAAAGCGAAATTACAGCAGATACTTCTTTTAAAGATGATCTTGGAGCAGATTCTCTTGATCTTTTTGAACTGGTAATGGCTCTGGAAGATGAATACAATATAGAGATCCCTGCTGAAGAGCTGACAGAACTGGCAACAGTGGGAGATGTGATCGAATATCTGAAAGGCAGAGGCATCGAAGCTTAGTATGCAGAACATTCCCTGAGGCAGTGATGTCTCAGGGGTTTTTTCTGAGTTTATATATTTTGAAAGGCAGGAAAGATACAATGACAAAGATCAGAACAAGATTTGCACCGAGCCCTACAGGAAGAATGCATGTAGGTAATCTTCGTACAGCGCTTTATGCATATCTCATTGCAAAACACGAAGGTGGAGATTTTATTCTTCGAATCGAAGACACTGACCAGGAGCGTTATGTGGAAGGCGCTGTAGATATCATCTATCGTACGATGGCAGGAACAGGACTCATTCATGATGAAGGTCCGGACAAAGATAAGGGATATGGACCATATGTACAGAGTGAGAGACAGGCTTCGGGACTTTATCTGAAATATGCACAGCAGCTGATCGAGCAGGGAGATGCTTATTACTGCTTTTGTGGACCGGAAGAACTGGAATCTATGAAACGTGTAGTTGCAGGAAAAGAAATCTCTATCTACGATAAGAGATGTCTGCGTCTGTCAAAAGAAGAAGTACAGAGACGTCTTGATGCAGGAGAACCACACGTTATCCGCTTTAATATGCCGACAGAAGGAACTACGACATTCCATGATGTGATCTATGGAGATATCACAGTTAACAACGAAGAGATGGAAGACCTTATCCTGATCAAATCTGATGGATATCCGACATACAACTTTGCAAACGTAATTGATGACCATCTTATGGGAATCACTCATGTTGTCAGAGGAAATGAGTATCTTTCTTCTGCACCAAAATACAACCGTATCTACGAAGCATTCGGATGGGAGATTCCGGTATACGTTCATTGTCCGCTGATCACAAACGAAGAACATCAGAAACTTTCCAAACGTTCCGGACATTCTTCATATGAAGACCTTCTGAATCAGGGATTTGTTACAGAGGCAATCGTTAACTTTGTCGCACTTCTTGGATGGAGCCCGCAGGACAATCGTGAGATCTTCTCACTTCCGGAACTGGTCGAAGCTTTTGATTATCATCATATCAGCAAATCACCGGCCGTATTCGATATTACCAAGCTTCGCTGGATGAATGGCGAGTATATTAAGAAAATGGATCCGGAAGAGTTCTATGAAAAAGCTCTTCCATATATGAAAGAAGTTCTGAAAAAAGATTACAACTTCCACAAGATTGCAGGAATGGTACAGACACGAATCGAAACATTCTCGGATATCCCGGCACTGATTGATTTCTTTGAAGAAGTTCCGGAATATGATTCTGCAATGTACTGCCATAAGAAGATGAAAACAAATGAAGAAACTTCTCTTGCAGTACTCAAAGAAGTATTTCCGGTTCTGGAAGCACAGGAAGAATATACAAATGATCCATTATTCGAATCCTTAAGCGCATTTGTCAAAGAAAAAGGATATAAGAATGGATACGTAATGTGGCCGCTTCGTACAGCAGTATCAGGTAAGCAGATGACACCTGCCGGAGCAACTGAGATCATGGAGATCATCGGAAAAGAAGAAACACTGAAACGTGTAAAAGCAGCAATCGAGAAACTCAGCTGAGAGTAATACATGATAAAAAGAAACCCATCTCAACAAAGAGCAATCGCTCACCTGTCAGGACCAATGATGGTTCTGGCAGGCCCCGGTTCGGGGAAAACCTCCGTAATTGTAGAACGAACTGCATATATGATAAATGAAGGTGATATCTTACCGGCAAATATTCTGGTGGTAACTTTTTCCAGAGCTGCGGCAAAGGAAATGAAGGAACGTTTTTTGAGTTTTACCGGGCAGAAGTATACACCGGTTACTTTTGGTACCTTTCATGGCGTTTTTTATGGAATTTTGAAGCAGGCATATGGTTTTACTGCGGAAAATATTTTATCGGATGAAGAAAAATCCGGTATTTTAAAAGAACTGGCATTAAATTATGGAGGAGATCTGGCTGAAGAAGGAGATTTTGCAGAAGAAGTTGCAAAAGAGATCAGTGTGGTAAAGGGAAATAAAATATCGCTGGAACATTATTATTCCTCATGCTGTCCGGATGAAGTTTTCAGGCAGATTTACCAGGGATATCGTGAAGCGTGCCAGAGCAGACGTAAACTGGATTTTGATGATATGATTTTATATTGTTATGAACTGTTTACCCAGAGAAAAGATATTCTGGCAGCCTGGCAGAAGAAGTTTCAGTATATTCTGGTGGATGAATTCCAGGATATCAATCAGCTTCAGTATGATATTGTGCGTATGCTGGCACAGCCGCAGAATAATCTGTTTATCGTAGGGGACGATGATCAGTCTATTTATCATTTTCGTGGAGCAAGACCGGAAATCATGCTGAATTTTAACAGAGATTATCCGGAAGCAGAAACGGTTACGCTGAATGTGAATTATCGCTGCAGCGGACAGATTCTTGCATCTGCCATGAAGGTGATCGGAGAAAATAAAAAGCGTTTTTCCAAGAAACTTTCCACTCCGAATCAGGCAGGAGATGCAGTTATGATCCGGGAGTTTCAGAATCCCCGGGAAGAGTATCTGACAGTTGTTTCAGAACTCAGAGAACGACTGGAGAATGGAGAGAAGCTTGAGGATACTGCAATACTCCTTCGTACCAATCAGGAGGCAGAAGGACTGGTCGGAGCTTTAATGGAACGACAGGTTCCATTTAATATGAAGGAGAAACTTCCCAATCTTTTTCATCACTGGATATGTCGGAATCTTCTTGCTTATATGCACTTTGCGGCAGGGGAGAAGAACAGGAAATATTTTGTCGAATTCATGAACAGGCCGAACCGTTATATTTCGCGTGATGCGTTGTCATTGTCTCCGATCGTGGATTTTGAAGAACTGAAAGAATTTTATAAAGATAAAGACTGGATGTGTGACCGTATCACAACCCTGGAAACGCATCTCAGAGTATTAAAAGGTCTGGCTCCTTATGCTGCGATAAATTTTATCCGTAAAGGAATGGGATACGAAGAATACTTGCATGAATATGCAGAGTATCGTAAAATAAAACCAGAAGAGTTGAGTGAGATTCTGGATCGACTGACAGAGAGTACCAGAGGGATGAACAGTCTGGAAGAGTGGGAAGCTTACATAGAAGATTATACAACAAAACTGGAAGAACAGGCACGCAGGGCGGAACAGGAACGAGAGGGCGTTCTGATCTCCACACTCCATGGGGTGAAGGGACTGGAGTATGATTTTGTGTATATTCTGAATGTAAACGAAGGCAGTATGCCTTATCGGAAAGCTGTGCTGGAACCTGCAATCGAAGAGGAACGGCGACTTTTTTATGTCGGAATGACCCGTGCCAGGAAAAAACTGGCATTATGTTACGTGAGACAGCAATATGAAAAGAAACGGGAACCGTCCCGGTTCTTAAAGGAGGCTGGAGTATGAAGGCGGTTATTTATTTTACAGAGGTTCCACAGCAGTATGAGAACAAAAACATGGAACATATGATAGGCGAGAAGCTTCTGGCAGCAGGATTGTATCGCGAATATGGATTAAAGCTGGCTTTTGAACCGAGAGCAACAGGAGAGCATGGAAAACCATTTTTGACGTTGCAGCCGAAAATTCATTATAACATTACGCATTCGGGAAAATATGTAATGTGTATTATTGCGGACCAGGAAGTGGGAATTGATGTTCAGGTGCACAAAAAAGTGAATTATGAACGGATGCTGGAACGTATGGTCCCGGCAGATATGATTCGCGAAATACTGGAGAGTGATGAACCGGAGAAGGCTTTTTTTGTCCAGTGGGTATTAAGAGAGGCCTATATCAAATGGACAGGGGAAGGATTGTCCAGAGATCTTCGGACAATCTCTATGAATGATGGTTGTTATCTGATGCTGGAACTTGGAAATGAGTACAGTGGAGCTGTATGGTCTCGAAAACCTCTGGAAGTCAGATGGGAGCATGAGGAAGTGCAGCTGCCATGAAATTGACTTTTTCATGGTAATAAAAACAGATTGTCCTCATATATTAACTGTAAAGAGGTGAGGGCAATCGACAGGAAAAATATTCAGAATTTGTTTGCAGAAAATATCCGAAAACTCCTGATCGAGGAGAAACCGGATTATGACAGTATTTATGAAATCAGGCTCAGGACAGGAAAACCATTGTTTCTGGTTTATGCCGGAGGAGAACATTGTTTAAAGATAAAAGGGCAAGAGCCATATCTGGTAACCGGACAGGATCTTAAGGAAACACTGGAATATGTCAGTGGTTATTCCTTATATGCCTGCGAAGATGAAATTCGTCAGGGCTACATAAGTGTGCAGGGAGGACATCGGGTTGGTGTTGCCGGTAAAGTGATTCTGGATGGGAATCATATCAGGGGAATGAAATATATTTCCTGTATCAATGTCCGGTTATCTCATCAGGTACCTGGGTGCGCGGATGCTGTCATGCCATATATCCGAAATGGAGAGCATCTTTCACATACACTGATCATTTCACCGCCCAGAGGCGGAAAGACGACACTTCTTCGGGATGTGATTCGTCAGCTCAGTAATGGACGAGAGGACATTCCGGGAGTAACCGTTGGAGTAGTGGATGAGAGAAGCGAACTTGCAGGAAGCTGGCAGGGGATTCCGCAAAACGATCTGGGATTGCGGACAGATATTCTTGACGCATGTCCTAAAGCAGAGGGAATGCAGATGCTGGTGCGCGCTATGTCTCCGGATGTGGTGGCGGTGGATGAACTTGGAAGGGAAGAGGATTTTCGTGCGGTCGAAAGCGTGATTCACTGTGGCTGCTGTCTGATCGCTACTGCACATGGGAACTCACTGGAAGATGTTTTGAGTCAGCCTTTCTTCCAAAGGCTGAAAGAAATGGAAATATTTGAAAAATATATTGTTCTTGGAGGCAGAAACCAGGTAGGTGCGATAAAAGGAATCTACGATGGAAAGGGAAAACCATGCTGAAGCTTGTGGCTACACTATTTCTGATTTTGGGCGGATCAGGAATTGGATATGCCAGAAGCAGGGAACTTACAGAAAGAGAAAAGAACCTGGAGATTTTACTTCAGATTCTTTTTTTGCTTAAAGGAGAAATTCGATGTGGGAATAGCTCACTTCCGGACGCATTTGGAAAAATAGCAGATAAAATCGAAGGCTTTTCAGGAAATATTCTAAGAGACGCAGCACGTGAAATGGAAAATGGAGGGGGCAGAAATCTGGAAAGAATTCTTGAAGTCTGTATACAAAGAAATATTTGTGAAAAAAGTTTGCCGGGAAAAAAACGAAATGTAAGAGAGGAACTTAGATTCTGGCAAATGCTGGGAAGCAGGCTTGGATATCTGGACAGAGAAATGCAGATTCAGCAGATTGAACAGATGGAAATTGAACTGGAAATCTGTCGAAAAAGGTCCAGAGAAAAACTTCCGGAACAGAAAAAAATCTGCCGGATGCTGGGAATCATGGCAGGTATTATGCTGGCAGTGTTGCTTTGGTAAGAGAGGAAGGAGGGAAAAGTGGAAGTCACCATTATTTTTAAAATAGCGGCGGTTGGAATTCTGGTTTCCATTCTCTCTCAGGTTTTGAAGCACAGTGGAAGGGATGAACAGGCATTCCTGGTAAGTCTTGCAGGTCTTCTTATTGTCCTGTTCTGGATCGTACCTTATATTTATGAACTGTTTGTGGATATTCAGAAGTTATTCGTATTGTAAGATGGAGGAAAGATGGAAATAATAAAGATTTCACTCCTGGGAATCTGTGGGGTCATACTATGCTTTTTTATGAAAGAGATAAGACCGGAATATACAGTTTTTATTACAATGGGAATCGGAATCATAATTCTTGGACTGGCAGTGGGAAAATTAAAATATCTTTTTGGAACACTCAGACAGCTGGGAGACAGCCTCCCTGTTGATCAGGAATATCTTGTGACACTGATCAAGATGATCGGGATTACCTATATCGGACAGTTTTCAGCAGGAATCTGCAAGGATGCAGGTCATCAGGCGACAGCTGTACAGATTGAAATGTTCTGCAGGCTGGCAATTCTGGTGCAGACCGTTCCGATTCTTCAGGCATTGCTGGAGACGATCCAGGAGTTTATGACATGAAAAAACATTCCCGGGAGTGGATTTGGAGAATTAAACTTCTTCTGACAGTGGTGTTGTGTATGGGAATAGCTGCATGGCAGAATGTGGAGGTTTATGGAAGCAGTGAAGAAAATCAGAAACAACAGGAAACAGAGTCTCGGGATACAAAAAATCTGAGTCAGGATGAAACCGAAATAACAGAGGAAATTATTGAGGAAGTCGATCTTTCAGAGGTACAGAAAATGTTGGACGAGCTTTTGGGAGAGGACAGCTTTTCTATGAAAGAAGCTCTGATAAAACTTACCAGAGGAGAACAGGCATTTTCAAAAGAAGCATTGCAGGAGTTTGTATACCGTTCTTTGTTTTATCGTGTGGAGCAGGAAAAAGAACTCTTTGTGAAACTGCTTCTTTTGATTTTGCTTTCAGCAGCGTTCACAGGTTTTGCCGAGGTATTTGAAAATAACCAGATTGCAGATATTAGCTTTGTAGTGGTTTATTTATTAGTTTTTGCGATTTTGATGGATTCTTTTTCTAAAATGAGCAGTTCACTGGAAAAAACGATTGCCTGGATGACGGAACTGATGAAAGGATTGGCACCGGCGTATTATATGACAGTCTGTGTGGCTTCGGGAACAGCCTCAGCAACTGTTTTTTATGAGGGAGTACTGATTCTGGTTTGGGGAATCCAGTGGCTTCTTCTGACGGTGCTGCTCCCTATGGCTGGTATGTATGTCCTTTTGCAACTTGTGAATGCACTGTCAAAAGAAGATATACTTGAAAAAATGGCAGAGCTTTTGAATACAGCAGTTTCCTGGGGATTGAAAACACTTCTGGCAGCAGTGGTGGGATTACAGATTGTACGGAATCTGGTGGCACCTGTCATGGATTCTATGAAACGCAGTCTGCTGGGAAAAGCAGCAGGTGTACTTCCAGGGGTAGGAAATGCGGTGAATATGGTCACAGAGTTGGTTGTGACAAGTGCAGTTCTTATCAGAAACTGTCTTGGAGTAGTGATTCTTGTTGTGTTTGTTTTGGCCGGGATCGGATCGATATTGCATTATGGGATATTGTCTCTTTTTTACCGGCTTCTGGCGGCAGTGTCACAGCCGATTTCAGACAGGAGGATGGTCAGGGCACTTGATGCGATGGGAGAAGGATGTGAGTTGCTTCTGCGGCTTCTTTTTACTGCAGAAGTATTGTGTATGCTGGCATTTTTAGTATTGATGGCAGGGATTCAGAGCTGAATGAGTTGGCGGCAGAATAAGAGGAGAAGTGGAAAATGAAGGCAGAAATCTATCAATGGGTAAGGATTCTGGCATCATTTTATATTTTATTTACAGTGATTCTTCAACTGATCCCGGATAAGAAATATGAGAGGTATATCAGATCTTTTATGGGACTTTTGCTGATTTATATTCTGGCGATACCGTTGCTGGACATTACCGGAAACAGCAGCAGGATCATTGAAAGTTTTTTTCGTAACTATGCGGAGGAGGTTTCGGTTCTGGAGCAGAAGGAAACGGAGAATCTGCAGGGAATATATATTCGAAAAGGTTTTGAGAAGGAAGTTGCATCACAGATTATAAAAAAATGTGAAGAAGCAGGAATAAAAACACAGGAAGTCATCGTAGATATAGAAGGAGAGAAAATATCAGTGGGGCTGACTGTGGAAGAGAATCTGAGCGCGGAACAGAAAAGGAGGATACAGAATGAATTCCAGCAGAGATTCGGACTCGAAGAGCAGAATATTAAAATTTTTTCATGGAAAGATGGAAAAACAACAATGGACAGTGATTCTGCTTCTGGGGGTACTGTTATCAGTGATCGCACTTCCGGTATCAAAGAAGAGCAATACTGTGCAGCAACGGCTTCTGCTGGAGGATGAAACACAAAGTATGGTGGAGATGCAGTCCTCACTTGAACTTAAACTGCAGAATATTCTGGAATGTATGGAAGGCGCAGGAAAGGTAAAAGTAATGCTGATGACTGGAGAACAGAATGGAATCTATTCATCGGGCGAAACGGAAGTCAGGGGAGTTCTGATTGCAGCAGAAGGTGCATCAAATCCTGTAGTTGTACAGAAAATTCAACAGGCAGTGGAGGCATTATTTCAGATTGATGCCCATAAAATAAAAATAATTAAATTGAAATGAGGAGAGTAAAGTGAAAAAAATCGTAAAAAAGAATCAGGTGATCATTACATCACTGGCGATTTTGATTGCTGTTGCAGGCTATCTGAATTTTGCAGATGTGGATTTGGGAATCGGTGACAAAGAAGCAAGTACAGACAGCAGCAGTATTCTGGATCAGGTGGAATATGATCTGAGTGACGAAACAGCAGTTACAGATGAAAATGCAGAAACAGCTGCGGAGACAGCAGAAGTACCGGATGGCAGCAGCACACCGGGAGAAGCCGTACTGACAGGAGCCTCGGATTTTGCAGCACAGGCCAGATTATCGAGGGAACAGATCCGTTCTCAGAATAAGGCAGATCTGCAGGAAATACTTAATAATACAGAAGTTGGAGATGATCAGAAACAGGAAGCAGTCAATACTATGGTTCAAATGACAGAAATAGCTGAAAAGGAAGCGGCAGCTGAAATGCTTCTGGAAGCAAAAGGTTTTGAAAATGCAGTAGTCAATCTGACAGGGGAAACTGCAGATGTGGTGGTGCCGCAGGCAGACCTGGAAGATTCAAGACGGGCACAGATTGAAGATATTATAAAGCGAAAGACAGGAATCGCACCGGAAAATATTGTGATAACACCGCTGAATGAGAGTGAGGAAAAAACTGCGGCAGAGACAGATATAACAATGGCAGAGGAAGAGACCGGTACATATGAAGAACAGGAAACATCCGGAGAAGATATTGTAACAGAAGGAATCTATGATTGAATGTGCTCTGCCCGGTTTCATCCGGGCAGTTATATTTTGTCTGTTGCTCATAAGGAAAATTGAAAGGAACGGACATGCTTTTTTCTTGACATGAAGGTGTTCTATATACTAGAATAAAAAGTTGTATAGAAATTGGAAAATTGAAAATTTGGATAATAGACAGGAGGCAAAACGTGTCTAAGTATGCGAAAGAAATAGAAAAAAGAAGAACCTTTGCCATTATCTCCCACCCGGATGCAGGTAAAACAACTCTGACAGAGAAATTCCTGCTGTATGGAGGTGCCATTAATCTGGCAGGCAGTGTTAAAGGTAAAGCCACAGCCCGCCATGCAGTATCTGACTGGATGGAAATAGAGAAAGAAAGAGGTATTTCTGTAACCTCTTCTGTATTACAGTTTCATTATGACGGTTATTGTATCAATATCCTGGATACTCCGGGACATCAGGATTTCTCTGAGGATACTTACCGTACACTGATGGCTGCGGATTCAGCAGTCATGGTTATCGATGGAAGCAAAGGTGTAGAGGCTCAGACCAGAAAGCTGTTCAAAGTCTGTGTTATGCGCCATATTCCTATTTTTACTTTTATTAACAAAATGGACAGAGATGCAAACGATACGTTTGATCTTCTGGATGAAATAGAAAAAGAACTTGGAATCGCAACATGTCCGATCAACTGGCCGATCGGTTCCGGTAAAAAATTCCGTGGAGTGTATGACCGTAATACTCACAAAGTACTGACCTTCTCTGACACCCAGAAGGGAACAAAGGAAGGTGTGATCGAAGAAATCGATATCGATGATGCACGTCTTGAAGATATTGTGGATCCGGATCAGAGAGAACAGCTGATGGAAGAAATCGAGCTGCTGGACGGAGCAAGTGTGGATTTTGATCTGGAGCAGGTAAGCAGGGGAAATATGACACCAGTATTTTTTGGTTCTGCACTCACCAACTTTGGTGTGGAGACTTTCCTGGAGCACTTTCTTAAGATGACATCTTCACCACTTCCGAGAGTTTCTAATGAAGGTGAGATCGATCCTATGTCAGATGATTTTTCTGCTTTTGTATTCAAGATCCAGGCAAATATGAATAAGGCTCATCGAGACAGAATCGCATTTATGAGAATCTGTTCCGGTAAGTTTGATGCTTCTCAGGAAGTTTATCAT
>OLNE01001588.1_pt1 | contig 15921 bp, 14 predicted proteins | sample 1672431 | NCBI WGS metagenome assembly OLNE01 (sample SAMEA3136685, study PRJEB25190) | human gut metagenome | reverse complement strand
TACGCTGAGGCTTTTAGACCTGTGCAATCGGATTCGCAGACAAGTGAGTGGTATAATTATTTCGAAAACGATGTACTAGCCTGTATTTCTGCGATCTGCTTCTGCATGTCACTGTACATCTGTAAAAGCACGGAAGTCTTATCTGATTCCATTTTACTGATCCTGTAATACTGGTTGAGTTCATCTATATTTTTCTGGATATCGTCCATTCTTTTGTCCATCCGCTCCTGCATACGATTCAGTTTCCTCAGGATTACATTTTCGAAATTGGTGAATTTTTCATCCATCTTGGCATCGAATTCTTTCTGCATTTTAGTCTCGGAAGCATTTATCTTATTATCGACTTCTTTCAGTATTCGGGTTTCGGAGTGAGTTATTTTTTCATCTACTGTATTTATGATGTTCTGTTGAAATTTTTCGAACATTTTCTCTAATAGTTGTATGTCTTTCTGATCTAACATTTGACTCCTCCTTTCTTTGAATAACGGACTTGTCTACCGGAAGCTCTTCAGCCAGTTGACCAGGGAATCGTGCCAGATATTGTCTGCCACTGTTTTTCTCATCTGGTCGGTAACGGGACCATTGTTGGCCATTTTTCCCAGAATTGCTGTTTGAAGTTCCTCCACAGTCATTTCTTCCGGGGATTTGTTGGGAGCTGTTTTTACAGGTTCATTGGGAGCTTCCTGGAAATTTTCTGTATTGTTCTTTTCTGAAGGTGTATTCTCAGGCTGTACTTCTACTGTCTCACAGGTACAGGCAGTTTCTACATCCTCCTGCGCGGTATCAGAATCAGGCGTTACCTCCGTTGTCTCAACAGCAGCCTGACAGCCAGGTTTTTCTTCCTCTGTCTGTACTTTCACCGGTTCATATTCAGCTGCTGCATTTACAGGTACCCAAATTTCTCCGAAATTGCCGCGGACTGCTACATTGATTCGTCCATCCTGGACTTTGACATGCTGTCCTGTAAGTGTTCCTACATATTCAGAAGTATTTCCGGCAGGTACATTCATGGAGGCATCATTGTCATCATTATTTACAGTGACGATCACAGAGACACCATCCAGGTTTCTGGCAAAGGCATACTGGCGGTTGGTAAGCTGAAGCTCTGTGTAGCTGCCATAGCTTAATGCCGGTGTCTGCTGTCTGATTTTTCCAAGGGCAGCAATCAGTGCAGTACAAGGATTCTTCTCTACTGCGTCTGCATAATCTGCCAGGTTCAGTGCCGGACGCAGGCTGGCATCGGAAAACTGCTCCTTGCGGCCGTCAATGGCAAATTCTGATCCATAATAAATACTGGGGATTCCCGGCAGTGTATACAGAAGAATGTGCACCGGAGCAAAATGTGCTTTATTTGTCAGCTTTGTGTGAATTCTCTCCACATCATGGTTGTCTACAAAATTGTAGAGATCCAGGTTTCCCATATTCAGCAGATATTTCACTGTATGGGCAATCTCAAAATAGTTGTGGTCATTGTGTCCGCTGTACAAGGCCTTGTGCAGGGCATAGTTGGTTACGCTGTGCAGGGTTTCCCCATTGACCCAGCGACTGTAATCCCCGTGGATCACCTCTCCCATAAGCCAGAAATCTGCTTTGACCTCAGAGGCTGTCCTGCGCAGTGCTTTCATAAAATCAAAGTCCAGTACATCTGCTGCATCCAGACGGATTCCGTCCACATCAAACTCAGATACCCAGAAACGGATTACATCACAGATATAGTTCTGTACCTCCGGATTTCTCTGGTTTAATTTTGCCAGAAGGTTGTACCCTCCCCAGTTCTCATAGGAAAATCCATCATTATATTCCGTATTTCCGCAGAAATTCACATTGCAGTACCAGTTCACATATCTGGAATTCTCCCTGTTCTGCTGTATATCTTTGAATGCAAAGAAATCACGTCCTGTATGATTGAACACACCGTCAAAGATCACCCGGATTCCCTTCTCATGACAGGCAGCCACAAAATTCTTCAGGTCTTCATTGGTTCCCAGTCTGGAATCCAGCTTCTTGTAATCGGTAGTCTCATAGCCATGTCCCACACTCTCAAATAAAGGACCGATGTAGAGTGCCGTGCACCCGATTTCCTTAATATGGTCGATCCAGGGAAGTAAGGTATTCAGTCGATGGACCGGAGTGCCATAGTCGTTCTCCTTTGGCGCTCCGGTCAGTCCCAGTGGATAAATATGATAAAAGATTGCCTCGTTATACCAGCTCATATATTTTACACCTCTGTTTTTATATTTGCGATGATCCCGGACAGTTCAAGAATGCCTGTCAGACAGTAACGCATCTGTCATTTATAATAGCAGATTATCTGTCAAAATTCTACCCTAAAAAATTTCATATATCATGAAGCGTATTACTATATTTCAGGAATACACAAATTTCTCCGGTCGTGCTATAATGGTGGGAAAGGTTTACTTTGGAGGAAATGATTATGAGACATATAGATGAATTGCAAATTGCAGGCACAGCTGTTCTGCTGTGTGTGGCCATGTTTGGAGTTTCGGCAGTTGCGCCAAAGGACAGTAAGGTGTCCAAGGGTGTGACCACCTTTACAGAAGCTCCGGAAACAGCTGCCGAGGCGGAAGCACAGGCCCAGGCTGAGGCAGAAGAAAATGGCTTTCCTATTTATACTCAGGAGAGTAATTATGATGATTCCGGCAGCACTGACTGGGATTATGACAGCGGATCCTACGAGGAGGATCCGGGAAATAATAATGATAACCAGGATAGTTCCGGAGATGGTTCTGCAGATGGCTCCGGGGATGGTTCTGCAGACCAGGATTCTTCCGATAACGGAGATGGCTCTGACAGCAGTGACAGTTCTGATAGCAATGATAATTCTGATACTACCGATAATACCGGTGACGGGGATCAGATTGATTACCCGGATGAGTCCACGGATACCTCAGGGGATGACACCTCTGAAGATTTCTCCTACCAGGATACTGCCCCTTCTGATCCGGGTCAGGAATAAGTTTCTGGTACATGTCCGTCAGGGGATTCTAATACTAATCAGAATCCCTCCTGGCGGCGCACTTTCCACAGATTGGCCCGTTTTTTCGCTGCTTCAAATTCGATCTGCTGGGTAACTCCCTCAATGATCAGTCCCGGTACTTCTACCGGATGTTGTTTCTCATCTGTACCCACCATAGTGAAATATGCACGGTTGATCATGGTACGGGTTCCGCCCAGATCCTCTCTGTAGGTATCAATCCGCACTTCCATGGAGGATCGTCCTACATGTGTGAGCCGTCCGATCAGTACAATGGTGTCATTTACCTGGGCTCCGGCTTTGAAATACATATTGTCTACTGCTACTGTCACTACGTTCATCTCTGCGTGGCGTTTGGCTACAATACCTGCAGTCTCATCGATCCAGGCCAGCAGCTGTCCGCCGAAAAGGTAACCTGCTGCATTGAGACATTTTGGCATAAGTAAGTGTGATTGTTCGGTCAACGAGTCCTCAACCCGTTTCATTTTACGTTCTGACATATTGATTCTTTGCACTCCTTTGTGTTATACAAATACATTTTAATATGTAATTACTTTATTTATATATCTGCCATTTGGCACATTAATTATATATACACTGACAGGTATTTTCAACCAGATTTCACGAAACCTGTAAATTATCTTTGCCGAATAACTGCTCCGCAGTTTATCAGAAGGAGCTTGCACTCCTCCTGATACAATCAAGTCCCCCCACTGTTTATTGCTTTTCGCAGTTGAAGCAGGGAACTTACTTGATTCGGTTGAAATTGTATTTAAAAAAATACAATCGTTCTATTGCCTTTCTCACTGCGTTACGGTAAAATGTTAGATTAAGAATATATACATATATGAGGAGAGATATTATGGAAAAGCATGAAATGATGAGTCTGGAGGATTCCAGGCAGCTTAGGGACAAGATGAGATTCTTTGAGCATGAGCTTTTAGGAAATCATCATATTGATCCTAATTTATATGTAGAATACGATGTAAAAAGAGGTCTGCGTGATTCTGCAGGTAAGGGTGTTCTTACCGGTCTGACTGAAATTTCTGATGTAAATGGTTATAAGCTGGTCAATGGACGCCGGATTCCTGCAGACGGACAGCTTTTTTACCAGGGCATCAATGTAGAGGATATTGTTGCTGGTCTGAACGGCAGACGTTACGGCTTTGAAGAGGTTATTTATCTGCTGATCTTCGGCAAGCTTCCCAACAGGGATGAGCTGGCCAGATTTTTCGATGTTATGGGAAACATGGAGGAGCTGGGCGGTCGTTTTGTCCGTGATGTGGTTATGAAGGGTACCAATGCCAATATTATGAATGCCATGCAGCGCTGTGTATTGGCTCTATACACCTACGACGACAATCCGGAGGATATTTCTCCTGAAAATGTACTGCGTCAGTCTCTGGAGCTGATTGCCAAGCTTCCTGAAATTGCTGTTTATTCCTATCATGCATACCGTCATTTCCGTAAGGATGAGACTCTGTTTATCCGCAATCCACAGAGAGGTCTTTCCCTGGCTGAGAATATTCTGCTGATGCTGCGTCCGAATGGCCAGTATACAGAGCTGGAGGCTAAGGTTCTGGATATTGCACTGATTCTCCATGCTGAGCATGGCGGTGGTAATAACTCCACCTTTACTACTCATGTGGTAACCTCATCAGGTACGGATACCTACTCTTCCACTGCTGCTTCCATTGGCTCCCTGAAGGGTCCCCGTCACGGTGGTGCCAACCTGAAGGTCCAGAATATGTTTGCTGACCTGAAGGCTCATGTACAAGACTGGGAGAATGAGGATGAGCTGGCTGATTATCTCCAGAAGATTCTGAATAAAGAAGCCTTTGACCGTGCAGGACTGATCTATGGTATGGGTCATGCGGTCTATACTCTCTCTGACCCTCGTGAAGTGATCCTGAAGCGTTTTGCCAAGGCTTTGGCTGATGAAAAGGGCATGACTGATGAGTTCGAGCTTTACAACAGGGTTGAGGGGCTGGCAGGCAAACTTATTATGGAACACAGAAAGATATTTAAAAATGTGTGCGCAAACGTAGACTTCTACAGTGGCTTTGTTTACAGTATGCTGGGAATCCCTCAGGAGCTGTTTACACCAATTTTTGCCATTGCACGTATGCCTGGCTGGAGTGCCCACAGACTTGAGGAGCTTATAAGCGCCAACAAGATCATCCGTCCTGCTTATAAATATGTAGGAGAACATACGGATTTTATACCATTTGAGGAAAGATAATTACTCTCTTCCAGACCTGGGAATTAGAGCGTGTTTGAAAAATCATTCACACAAGCTCTAGAGAAAAAAAGACTTATATTATATAAGAAAGCAGTCTGATTTTACTCATTATAAAAGAGATAAATGCAAACAATTATAAGCATAGATATGTTTATAATGTGTTTGCATTTATTATTTTATAAGGGTATAATTTAAAAAACTAATGTGCCGGATACTTTTGTCTATTTGATTTTATACAGGAGGGACACTATGAGCAAGGAACAGATTGCAGTTGCAGAATTAATTTTTAATATTATTCTGGGCAAAACAGGTAGCGGGCGTGTAAATTATTTTCCTCAGAAACAGGACTTTCCTTTTGATGCCCCTTATGAGCAGCCCTTTGAGCGGGCGACTCCGGAGAGCCAGGGAATTTCCTCTGAGTATCTTGCAGCCCTGATCCGGGAGCTGTATCATGCAAAGGGCACGGAAATGCATCACTTCATGGCTCTCCGCCACGGAAAGGTGATCTGCCAATGTAATTTTGCACCTTATCCCGAAGGCATGTGGCACATCACCCATTCTATGTGTAAGAGCATCACCGGAATGGCTGTGGGACTGCTGATCCAAGAGGGGAAGCTTCGCCTGGATGAAAATATTTATGATATTTTTCCTGACAAGGTCAATTCTCTGCTGAAAATTTTCCGGCCTGTGATCACAGTGGAAAATCTCCTGAACATGTCCAGCGGAATCACCTTTAATGAATCCGGTATTGTATCCGGAAATGACTGGGTAGCCAGCTATCTGAATTCTACAGTAAACGGAACTACCGGCCAGATTTTTCAGTACAACAGCATGAACACCTATATGCTGTCTGCTATTGTCACAAAGCGCACAGGGGAAACTCTGACTGAATATCTGAAGCCACGGCTTTTTCAGCCTCTGGGAATTACAAAGTATTTCTGGGAAACCTGTCCTGCCAGGATCACAAAGGGGGGCTGGGGGCTTTTTCTCTGTGCAGAGGATATGGCCAAGCTTGGACAGCTTTATCTCCAGAAGGGGAAATGGAAGGGAGAACAGATCATTCCGGAAAGCTGGGTGGAGGCTTCCACCCAAAAGCGTTGGGAAACTCCTGATGATACCTATGGTTATGGTTACCAGCTGTGGATGGAGCAACGTCCCGGAAGCTTTGAATTTAACGGAATGCTGGGACAGAATGTGGTAATCTATCCGGATATGGATATGGTCCTGGTGACCAATGCAGGAAATAATGAATTATTCCAGGACTGCATTATGCTAAATATTATCCGGAAATATTTTCCGCCGGAATATACTCCTGCTGATACACTTCCTGAGAACCCGTCTGCAGCCCTGCTGCTGAAGCGGTTGTGCGGAGAACTGGAGCAGGGAATGGAGCTGACCCGCCCTATCCTGCGTGGGGGCTGGAAAAAACGTCAGCTGCGCAGAAATAACAGCTGTTGTGAAAAATCTCACTCTCCTGCCTTCTTCGAGAAATTCAGGCAGGATCTCCACGGCCGGACCTATGAAATGCGCCAGCAGAGCATTGGCCTGTTTCCACTGTTTATGCAGGTCTTTCATAATAATATGACAGAGGGCATCCGAAAGATTTCTTTCTCCTGTGAATCTGGGATTTTCTCTGTGTCCTTTCTGGAAGGGGAAGAAATTCATACTCTGCCTGTAGGCTTCCGCCAGGCTGCCCTGGGCACAGTTTCCATGCACGGAGAAAATTACCTTGTAGGCACACTGGGAGAATTTACCAGAAATGAAAACCAGATTCCTGTACTGAAGCTGGAGATCACCTTTGTGGAGGAATGCGCGAAACGACTTTTATCTGTGTTTTTCCACAGTGGGAAGGAAATTGAACTTCGGTGGAAAGAAACTCCAGGCAAAGGAATGATCCTGGAAGGCCTGAGCTCCATCACTGAAGAGCTGGCTGCCAAGCTGCCCAACAGTAACCTCCTGGGTGAAAACGCCAGAGTCCTGGCAATCAGGCTTATGGAGCAGACCATTGAGCCGGTTTGTTGGGGGGATTTGGAAATAGAGGTTGAAGGTGATTTGCTGGGAGATGATGTTATTGCCGAAAAATAATGGAGAATTTGCGAATCATATTGTGTGATATAGAAAATTTTTAAGAATAGAAAAATAAACGTATTCAAAAAACATCGCCTCTTTTCATGTACATGAAATAGAGGCGATATTGATTTGGTCTACAATTGCTCATTCTGTATTTTTCTTTCATGAGCAGACTTAAACATCATTTTCTAGTGTGGACATTTTGTATATGTAACAGTATATTGATACTTTGCATTCGCCAAGTATCCACAACGAGTACATCTCTGACAAGTATATACTTTTACCGTACAACCACCAGTTCCATTACTTTCATGACGATACAAATGCCCATCTTTCATATTATGTTTGCAAAGTGCTTTTGTAGAATTGTTATAATCACCTTGCACTTGAGAACCATCTAAATATACAAAAATATCTCCATTAGAGAAGTCCAAGCTCGCTATCCAATCATATTTTGAATCTTCACAATCATCAAATTCATATCCTAAATATACTGAAGCGCTATCCGAAACAATTTCACTAACACTTTCATCCGATGACTGCAACGGCTCATACGCCAACACCGTCCCTGCGCTTGCTACAATAGTCAATGCAGATACCATTGCCATAATTCCTTTTCTCATCCATCCGTTTTTTCTTTTCTTCATCATGTAGTTGATCCTCCTCTTGATCATTTTTCCCTCACTGGAAAAGTTATTTTTCCATACAACCGGAAGTTTCTCCCGGACTGGGGTTGTAGTTACCAGCAGCATGGCATAGGTTTTTACTATATCCTTTGAGTAGCCAAGCACTGCTGCATCATCACTGACAGCTTCTGCAGTGATCCGATAAAGGAACAGCAACAGATATGCCGCCGGATTCATCCAATGGATGCAAAGAACGATCAGGCATAAAAGCTTTACCAGATTGTCACGATTTTTCAGATGGGTATATTCGTGCTGATATACCATAGAAAAATTCTCAAGCTCTGTAAAGCTTTCAGGTATTATGATTTTCTGACGAAAGAATCCCACTGTACAGGGACCGCAGCTTCCATCAGGCACAACATAGTAGACCAGCTCCATTTCCGGCTCATCTACATAGTAGAAAACGGATCGATTGATTTTCCTAACGATTTTACGATATTTTATAAACTGGTACAGGGCAAAGAGGATCACAATGCCTGCCCACAGCAAAATGATAACTGAAACCCATCTGGGGAACCACACATACTCATCCCCATGTCCAGGCAGAAAATCCATGGAATGGGACAGATAAAGCTGTGTCTCTTCGCTGAAAACAGATTCCGGCAGAATATTCATTGGTAAGAGAAATCTCACCAGCTGTACCGGAATCAGGAAAAAGAACACTCCGGCCAGCAACAATTTCCTGCCCCAGAAGTAATTATAGGAATCCCTCTGGATCAGAAATAACAGAAAACAAAGCAATACAGGAATGCTTCCTGCAATTGGCATACATACAATTAAATCCAAAACCGTTCACATCATTTCTCTTTAATGTATTTGATCAGGGAGTCCTTCTCCTCCTCTGTAAGCTTCTGATCAGAGTTCAGGGCACTGACCAGCATAGACAAGTCCGTAGGCACAGCTTTGTGGGCGAAAGGATTCTTCTGTATATTTTCCCTTTTGGGGGATGTGGGGGAAAGGCTTTCCAGAGCTTCTCTTTCTACTTCGGCTTTCCTCTGCAGCTGCTCATAGAGCCAGCGGTTTCTCAGTCCCAGGAACAGCATAGCTGCCGGATATAATACTGAGACTGCTGCTGCACAGATCATATAACCTGTCAGCGCTTTTACATTATCTACAGGCGGTTCGCTGATAAAATTAATAAATAAGCATCCCACAGAAAATATGGTAAACAAAACCCAGCATAAGGTCTGTATTTTTTTCTTCATTTTTATCTCCTGAATTTATATCTCTCAATTCGTGGTGATCCACTCAGAGCCATCTTCCATTTTCTCAGGTAAGAAGCTCTGATTTATGAACTGAACTTAGTCTACCATAATTTGACATTTTTCACAACCGCATTTCCTAAATTTGTCCGTAAACTTGTCGACATTCTTCGAGACTTTTCGCAAGGTCAAGATGATCACGGGGATATTCGCAATTGAAGCAGGGGGCTTTCTTGATTCGGTCAAAAGAAGCAGGGGTAACCCCTGCTTCCTGAAATCACTTATGCAGAAAGGAAAAAATCCCTTTCTTTTTTTCATATGGTTCTGATGTGATCCCTTTTACCTCATAGCCGGTTGCATTAATGGCAGCCTTTAGTGCAGCTTCTTCAAGGGGCTGTTGGGAGAGGATCACAGTTTCTCCCTTTCCATGGGAGGATGTGACCTTGTCTACCTGGCAGGCCTTCCGCACTGCATCATTTACATGGGATTCGCACATTCCACACATCATTCCCTCTACCTGTACTGTTGTTTTTATCATAATAAGGTTCCTCCTATCTAGTACATGGTTTTCTATGTACTGGCAGCCTGTGCAAGGGCCTTACGGATTGCATTCAGAATTCCCTCTGAGGAATAGGTGGCTCCGGATGCGGCGTCGATTCCCTCCGGGGACTGATTTGCAGTTACCTGAGGCAGGATGGTATTCCAGGCATAATCAAAATATTCCGGGGAATCCCCGTTGCTCTGCTCTATGGAAACAATCTGTCCTCCTGAGATGGTCACCGTAACATTGACCATTCCCTCAAAGCCATAGCTGGATGCTGTATAGGTTCCGTCTATGTATCTGCCCTCAGGCTCCGGTACTGCTGTTGGTTCCGGTGTGGGGCTCGTTTCCGGTGCGGGACTTGGCTCCGGAGTGGGCGTTACTGTAGGTGCCGGGGTCGCCGTAGGCGTTGGAACTGCTGTAGGCGTTGGGGCCGCTGTAGGTGTGGGAGTTATTTCCGGTGTTACCGTTGGCTTTGTTTCTCCCTTTTTCGCCTGCTTCAGAATGTCCTCGAAAGCCTCCAGGATTCCCTTAGAAGAATAAGTGGCTCCGCTGACAGTGTCAATGCCCTCTGCAGCCTGTTTTTCCAGAATTTCTCCCTCCAGCTTATCCCAGGCCTTTTGGAAAAATGCAGGTGTATCTGTATTTTCCACCTTCAGGGAAGTAATCACTCCTTTTTTGATCTTTGCAGTCAAAGTGATGGTTCCGCTGTAGCCTTTGCCTGTACCTGTGTAGGTGCCGTCCTTATAAATTTGCTCTTCCCCTGGTTTTGGGGTTGGAACCGGTTTTTTGGTGGGCTTTGGAGTTGGCGTAGATGTGGGGGTAGGAGTAATCCCTGCCTGGTTTCCTGAAGGAATTGCCTGAGACAGGGCATTCTGCACTGCCTGGATAATTCCGTTTGAGGAGTAGGTCGCTCCGCTGACAGCATCCACATTTGGGGTCTGGCCTGACAGGATTTTGTTGATCACACCCTTGGCATTAGCAAAATATGCCGGAGTTTCAGAAGAAGCATCCAGAATATTGATTGCTGTAATCTTGTGTCCGGAAACTGTAACCTGTACGGTAACAGTGCCCCCAAAGCCTGTGCCTGAGCCAGTATAAGTGCCATCCACATATCCATCTGCCGGAACCGTAGTAGTGGGTGTGGTGGTTGTCCCTGCACCCCCTGCCGATGCACCGCCATTTGCAGCAGCTCCGGAAGTGGTATTTTTTTTGGTACCGGTTTTGATTTTACTTGCTTTTTTTGCCTTTTTTGATTTCTTTTCTGCTGAAGCTTTTTCTTTTTTGGAGGAGGCATTTGTGTTTCCCCCCTCCTCTGCACTTCCTGTCTGAATTAGTTCTTTAATCTCTTTGACAGACATAACACTGTTATCAGATACTGCTGCTGTTTCTACAGGGCTTTTTTCGGCCTGATAGCAGGTAATGCAAACTGCGGCAAAAACTGCTGCTGCCGGAAGAAGCTTCAGCCAGGGTTTATAATTCTTGTCCATAGATTATTTCACAGTTACCTTAAATGTTTTGGACACGCCATTGCAGGTTACTGTGATCTTGGCTGTACCCTTTTTGATACCTTTTACTGTTCCATTGGAAGATACTGTCGCAACTTTTTTGTTGCTGGATTTGTATGTGATCTTTCCGGATGGAGTTGCTTTTGCTGTGATTCTTGTTGTTTTTCCTACTTTTACAGATGCAGATGTTTTTGTCAGCTTCAAGGTAGGATTTTTAACGGTTACTGTGTAGGTTGCTTTTAAAGATCCGCTCTTTGCAGTGATGGTTACCTTTCCTGCTGCCTTTGCTGTTACCTTTCCTGTCTTCTTATCTACAGTTGCAATTTTTGTATTGCTGGAGGTGTAGACAGGCGCCTTTACCTTTCCGGTTACTGTGGCTGTCTGTGCTTTTTTCTGGCCCTTGTACAGAGTTACCTTTGGTTTTGCAAAAGTAAGAGTATCCTTTACCTCAGCCTTTACCAGTGCCTGTACTGCTGCATTCAGATGAGTGGTGGCCTCGTCAGCCTCTGCCTGGGTTGGATTTTCCTTTGCAAGAAGTTCCTTGGCTTCCTCCAGCTCTAACTGCATTGCTTTCCAGGAATCTGCTGTGTAATCTGCTTCTTTTAATGCAGATGCCTGCTCTACTGCTGCCTTTAATGCTGTTGTGTCAGCAGCTCCTGCTTCCGGTTTTACAATGTTTGCATCTGTTGCATTAACTTCAAATACAGTATCTGCATATCCCATTGCATATACAGTCAGCTTCCACTTTCCTGTACCGTCTGTTCCCTTTGGCAGCTGGCAGCGGTAGGAATCTGTCAGGCCAAGCTGGATTCCCATTGCTTTGTGCATCCAGTTATCTGCTGCGAATTTTGTTCCGTAGGATGCCAGAACCTTATCACCATTTCCATAGTAATCCCATCTTACAGCATACATTTTAGCGCCAAGAGCTCCATATCCGTCACCGGTAATATCTACTCTCAGGAATTCACCGTAGCTTCCGCTTGCTTCTTTTACTGTTGCGGTAACATTAGATGCTGTCTGGAGTGCCTGATCTTTAAGTCCGGAACCAGTACCCTTTATTCTTGTCTTGAATGTAAATGTTCCATCAGAACCTTTTACAGCTTCTTTTAATCCATTGGTGTCAGCAGTTACATCTGCAACTGCACTGTAGGATTTTAAGTTATTTTCCCCGAATCCACCGGTAACTGTACTTCCGTCCTCTACTACCTTGAACTGGGATTTGAAAGCTTCATAATCTGCTACCTTTACTGCAACAGGAACATATTTCAGGCCTACGATGGTATAGTGGTCAAATTCCACAACACTTCCATCTGCCTTTGTGATCTGTCCTCTCTCCGGCTGGTTCAGCTTTACTGTAGTTCCGTCAGTAAGTACTGCATCGTTTGCTGATGTCCAGTAGGAAATCTCATAGGATCCGCCGTTTTTATCATACATGATTGCTTCACACTGGTAGCTGCCTCTGTGCAGGCCATGGTTTACAGTTGCTCTGGTTACTGTGTCAAAGCCACCCTTGTCTGTTTCTCCATGTCCGTCTGCTGTTGTATTGGAGCTGGTGTTTGATGCATTATAAACTCCCTCAGATGCCCAGTACTGCTCCCAGGTCAGGCCAGCATAAACATACTTGTAGCCTTCCTCTGCTGTTGCTGCAAATTCATCCTCTGCAGCCTGCTGTTCATCTACAAAAGGCGCTTCCTCTTCCCCTGAGAAATCATCTCCTGTCATTTCCTCATCTGCTGCAAAATCCTGTACCTGGGCTTCTGTAACAGTATCAGCTGTAAAATCCGCAGCCATAACCGGTAATCCAGAAACCATCATTGCTGCACTTAAAATTGCAGGTGCTGCCATCTTAATTAAATTCCCTTTACGCATACCTAAAATCCTCCTGAATATAATATAAATGATGTTAGGGTCAAAAAGTATTTTGCCCCTAATCTGATCTTATTCGCTTATGGAATAAGTATCTTTCAGTAATTGAAATCTTTCCTTCATGCCTTCTGTGAGCCAGACATGTCCGGAGTCATCTACAAACAGTCCATCGGCATGGTATTTTTCCAGAAGCTTTTCTCCTTTTTCCCTTCCCAGTACAAAGCATGCAGTGGAAAGTCCGTCTGCGTCCAAGCCATTGTCACATACCACTGTTACAGAGCTAAGGCCGCTTCTGGCAGGATAGCCTGTGGAAGGATCCAGTATATGATGATAGCGGACCCCGTCTTCTATAAAATATTTCTCATAATCTCCGGAAGTGGAGAGAAATTCTGTGCCCTTTAAAGCTACTACTCCAAGGTAATCTCCTTCTGTATCTCTGGGATCTGTTACAGCTACCTGCCAAGCTGAACCGTCAGGTTTGCTTCCATAGCTCATTACGCTGCTGCCGCCCAGATTCAGGATCATACCGGAAACCTCTTTTTCTTTTTCCAGAACCTGTTCTGCTGCATCGCAGCCAATCCCCTTGCCTGCTGCTCCAAGATCCAGTGTCATGCCGGCGGGCAGGGTAACCTTATTTCCATCCAAAGTAATCTTGCTATATCCTACATTCTTAAGCAGGGTGTTTAATTCCTTTTCCTCGGGAATATGAGGATCTTCTCCGTCAATATCCCAGAGACGGATGATTTTTCCCATGGTAGGATCCATAGCACCCTCAGAAGCCTCTGAAAGCTCCAATACCTGCTTCAGATAAGCTGCCGTTTCCTGAGAAACTGTCACTGTACTGCCGGCATTCTGATTAATTTGATAGATCTGGGAGCTTTCCTCTGTCCAGGAAATCCAGTTCTCTTCCACGTTTTTTAATGCTTCGATCACATCTGCCGTAATATCCTCACCTGTTGTGTAAAGAGTCTCTGAAACTACAGTATCCATTGCAAAATCTGTTTTGGTATAGGTATTGATTTCAGAGGCTCCCCACAGGGACTGGGAGGTACAAGAGAGAGAGGTTATCACCATCAGTCCCAGTACAAAAGAATGTCTGTATGTCATATATTTTCAAATCCTTCATCTGTTTTTGTTATTCTTAGCTAACTCCATAAACTATAGCACTGTACATTTTCTATGTCTACCTAATTAGTTAGTGTTTACTAATCAAAAATTCTCAATAGCCTAAATATTGAAATATTTTATCAATAGCGAAGTCTTTTGGGTTTATAACCTGTTATTTTATTGTATTGGCCTCTCCCATATGGATGTTCTGTCTGGGGCAGGCTGCAGTGCAGGCGTGACAGCAGATGCATTCCCCTGAACGGGAGGTATCACCGTCAATATCCAGGTGTGCGGGGCATCTCTTTTTGCAGAGTGTACATTTGGGGGCACAGTTTGGACGGTTGCGTTTAAAAAGTGCTCCCGGAAGGATGGGCATCATTGCAAATACTGCTCCCATAGGGCAGAGAAACTGGCAGAAAAAGCGTTCCTGTGTACACATTCCCACCATGATCAGAATCAGCAGAGCTGTTCCCACAAGATAAGCAGTTTTCGGCAGCTTTCCTGCAGTAACCATGGAAAATACATCCCAGGGACTCATTCCCTGAAGACCTGAATAAAATCCGGTCACACAGGAAAGAAGCAGAAATGCCAGTATCAGGTATTTTACTTTCTGAAGTCTGTGTACCCATTTTTCCGGGTATCCCTGTCTTTTCTTTTTGCCGAAAAACTTTACACGGACAAATACCGTCAGTTCATACAGGGCATCTCCCAAAGTTCCAAATGCACAGGCATAACCGCAGAAATGACGTCCAAACAGAATGGTAAGGATTAAAAGCAGGGCTGTAATATTCAGAAAGGAGTTCCAGGTTACGCTCTGCTGCCCTCCTATTGCCAGAAAGACAGATTTAATCCCTGCAAAGGCAGTGGAGAAAAGAGAGGGGGCTGCAATAAAAAATATAAGCTGTATGGCGGCGCGGATCAGACGCACCTTTTGTTGTCTTTTTTTCATGGGTTTTCCGCCTTTGACAATGCATCGTTGACTGCTTCTAAGATACCGGTGGAGCTAAAGGTTGCCCCTGAGATAGTATCAACATCTGTGCTCTGTTCGCTGATAATGCTGTTGATCACGTTTTCTCCCTGGGACAGATAGGCGCTGTCCTCTCCCGGTGCACTGACTACGCTGACTGCAGTGATGGTATCGTCTTCCAGAGTCACCTGTACAGTGATGGTTCCACCGTATCCGTTCCCGGAGCCTTCGTAGGTACCGTTCTTATATACATTGTCAGAATCTTCGGTTTCTTCAGAATCTGCCTGATCTGCATTTTCTTTATCCTCTGCAGAGTCCTTTTCAGATTTATTATCAGCTTCTGAAGAGGCATCAGAAGAAGCATTACTTTCTGCTGCTGTTTTCTGTTCCTCATAAGTTTCCTTTAATGCTGTAAGGATCTGGTCCTGCTGTTTCTCCAGACTCTCTGTTTTGGCAGTCAGATCTGCAATATCCTGGGCCTGTTCTTTATCCTTTACTGTTCCGTTATAGAAAAATACCGCCATGATAATCAGCAAAAGTGCGATCAGACGCAGATAAAAATTTTGATTATTCACGTTGTTTCCTCTCCTTCATTTTTTTATTTTGCCGGATATGATATCTGTTTTTGGATAAAGCAAAACTTAATCATAACTAACTTTAAAAGTGTATCATTTTCGTATACAAAAATCTATATATAACAGATTCTGCTAATGTTGTTTTTTTCTCATTAAGATGAC
>OLNE01001583.1_pt1 | contig 15939 bp, 18 predicted proteins | sample 1672431 | NCBI WGS metagenome assembly OLNE01 (sample SAMEA3136685, study PRJEB25190) | human gut metagenome | reverse complement strand
ACCCACTGGCAGGCAGAGTTGATGAGATTGATTTCCAGGCACTGGTAAGCAATGAGAAAGTACATTCAGTTGCAGAGATCGTGATTATAAATCATGACAAAGTAATCGATGGTGTTCTTCAGGAAAACATGGAGGAAGTAAACTACAGAGCTTATCCGTCAGCACTGGTTGATAAAGTAGAAGTAGATGCATCCGGACTGAAGGTCGGTGATACTATTCGTGTCAAAGATCTGAGCATTGCAAAAGATAAAGACATCGATATTAAAGATGATCCGGAAGCTGTTGTACTGACAGTCGTTGCTGTCCACAATGGAGCTGTACCGGAAACCGTAACACCTGAGGAAGAAACAGCTGAAGAAGCTAAATAATCTTCCTCATAGATTCACACCTGATAAAATAAGAAAAATCCCTTCTGTAGAGTTTGGTTCACAGGAGGGATTTTTTATTTTGCTTTATATATGGAGTTTTAAGTAGACTTGTCTGCTTTGTTCTGTTATGATTGCTATATAAAGAGGAGGAAAATCTTGCGTCTAATATATAAATACAGCGGAGGAAACGGATTATGAAGTTTAGCGTGAAAGAAGATGGAAAGAGGATTCTGGTAATCTTTCTGGCATCATTATTGATGGCAATCAACATCAAATCATTTGTCAGGACAGGAGGATTGTATCCGGGAGGGGCAACTGGTCTGACAATCCTGATTCAGCGTATGGCAGATATGTTCCTGCATATAGCAATCCCATATACTCTTGTAAACGTGATTCTGAATGCGATTCCGGTTTATATAGGATTTCGTTTTATTGGGAAGAAATTCACCCTGTATTCCTGCCTGATGATCTTTCTTACCGGTTTTTTTACTGATATTATCCCAAGCTGGACAATCACCTATGATACGTTGCTGATCAGCATTTTTGGTGGAATGATCAATGGACTGGTGATTAGTATCTGTCTTATAATGAATGCCACGACAGGAGGAACCGATTTTATCGCTATTTACCTTTCAGATAAGAAAGGCGTGGATTCTTTCAATATTGTTCTGGGATTGAATGCAGTGATACTTATTGCAGCAGGTATTCTTTTTGGTTGGGATAAAGCACTTTACTCAATTATTTTCCAGTATGCATCTACACAGGTATTGCATGTGTTGTATAAAAAGTATCAACAGAAGACCCTTTTTGTTGTAACAAATCATCCGCAGGAAGTCAGTGATGCAATTTCGGAAGAGTGTAACCACGGAGCCACAATCCTCGAGGGAGAAGGTTCCTATGGCCATTGTGAACGATATGTGGTTTATTCTGTTGTATCAAGTGCCGAGAGCGAGAAAGTTATCAAGGCTGTCAGAGAGACAGATCCGCAGGCATTTATCAATGCAATTCGTACAGAGCAGGTATCCGGAAGGTTCTATCAGAAACCGGCAGAATGACGGAATCATGAACAATATGGCAATTGTACTGGCAGTGCTACTGACACTGCCGCTGACAGAGAAGCAGACGTAAAATAATAAAAAGCCAGGGTGCTGTGAACGGAGTGAACAGCAACCTGGCTTTTTGTTCGTTCCAGTGGATGCGGGTGCTGTTTTTTTGTAACATTTTCTGCATTCAGATGTTATATTGGTGAAAGAGAAAAAATTCGGGAAGGGGGAATGTCGATGTGGATAATGAAATCTTATTAAAACTTTACAGTTTTTATCAGAAAGAACTTTACCTGTATCTGTATTCTCTCTGTGGGGACTGGTATCTGGCGGAAGACCTGCTTCATGAGACATTTCTCAAAGCATTGCTGGCATTGCCGGACGGACATACAAACATGCGCGCATGGCTTTATATGGTGGCACGAAATCTGTTTTACAATCAGCAGAAAAAGAAATCCCGGGAGATTCTCATGAATGAACAGGAGTATTTTCCGGAGAAAAAAACAGATGAGGAGCTGCTTGAAAAAATCATCGAGGAAGAAAAACGACGAATGCTTTATCAGGCAATCCGCAGACTGGAAATAAAGAAACGAGAAGTGATTCAGATGCAGTATTTTGGCGGAATGTCGCAGAAAGAGATTGCGGCAGTTTTACATATCACGCCGGAGAATGTACGCGTGTTGGCATACAGGGCAAAGAAAGAATTAAAGAAAGATTTAGAAGAATTAAAAAGAGAATAGACAGGCAAAAAAGTGTAAAACAGTATGAGGTATGTTTGCAGAATCCGACAAAACAGAGTTGGTGGAGAGGAGAAAATGAAATGACATATCGAGAGTTATTGAAATTATATAAGCAGGGTAAACTGGAAGACAGTACCCAAAAAAAGATAGAAGCGGAAATCGAAAAACAGGATGCGATCAGTGAATTTCTTTATGAAGAAGGTACGATACCCCATCTTTCTGATTTGGAGAGTGAGCCGGGGGGCTGGGATGATTTGAATGACGAAAATCAGAGAATAGAAAAAAGTAAGTCTGCCGGGGAATCCCGAGTTCAACAGGAGGACGAACTTAACAGGCAATTTATAAAAGAAATTCAGCGTTCTATCCGCAGAACTTTTATTAAAATAGGACTGGCAGTAGGAACAGCAGTCCTCGCAGTTGTTCTGTGTGCAGTGTTTATTCTACCAAAGGTGGTATCAAAATTTTATTATGATCCAGACGAAGTTGCAGGAAAATACGAGGAAATGATTACGACCAGAATGGATCTGGATCTGTCTGTTTATTCCGAATTGTTTTTGCCGGGAAATCATCGTGATCAGGTCAATGCAATACCGAGAGGTTATGGGGAATATGACATCGTCATTCCGCAGACTTCCAGCTGGACGGGAAAATTTACTTCTGTCAGCGGACATCTGGTGCGGGGAAAACTTACTCTCTATGATAACAATGTACTGAGTCGTCCGATCATGCAGTTTTACCTTCCGGGAGATGAGGATGCATGGGCAGCGTGGGAAGTTGACGAAAACGGCAAAGAAACAAAAATGGACACAAAGGCTCGGAAACAGGAAAGTATTCAGTGTTCCAAAGAGGAAATTACAGGATACAATGATAACGACTGGTACCTCGCTTATGTTTCTATTAATGATATCATGGATTATGATGATTTTATCGAGTGGTTTCAGAGGTTTTCAGATCAGAAAGAACTGGAATGGGGAGCCCTCTGGTGTGCGGTTCATACAGAAGACGAAGATGGATACTGCGAGGAACCAAACATTGGCTTTTGTCCACTGCCATCCGGAATGAGCATGAGCTGGGACAGAGAAACATATCCATACCTGTCTTTTCTGGATAATTCAGATTTGTACGATCAGGTAGAAGCAAATGATGAAAAAAACATGCAGACTCACTTTATCAGCATGCTCTCCTACATCCAGGATCATGAGGAGATTCTTTCGATGATGGGACAGACAACAGACTCTCCGAACAGATATCAGGATATGATTGATTATGTGCAGAAAAATGGTCTGAAGATTCATGGCTTTGCAGTCAGTGCAAAGAAGAAGACTCTTCTTGAATTATACAAGGAAGATGTGGTATCTTATATTCAGACAACACCACAGAATTAAGAAAGAAGTGCAGACATATACGCGGGTGTGTGTCTGCATTTTTGTATTTGTTGTGGGATAATCCGTAAGTATTGAATATTTAACGTACAGGAGGGAACAGCATGGGAATTACAGAAATGTTAGATGAATTAAAAAGTAAAGCACGCCGTGATGAAAAACTTCGGGCAGAGCTTCTGGAAACACGTAAGGATGCACAGCCGCTCAGTGCATTCTGTCGGAAATGCCGGGAACTGGGATACGAGATATATGACATGGATCTTATTACGGCAGGAGAAGATTTTTATGCGACTATGCGCAGAAGTACCAATGGCGGTGGAGAAAATTCTCCAATGCTGGAGGGTGAAGATGATTTTTATGAACTGTTCTTTGCCGGATTGGAGTAAATTATGAATATATGCATTTATGGAGCTTCCAGTGCAGAACTGGAACAGATTTATTATGAAAAAACAGAAGAACTTGGCATAATGATGGCAAAGCGGGGACATGGCCTTGTGTTTGGCGGTGGAGCAACCGGAATGATGGGAGCAGCAGCCAGAGGCGTCGACTACGAATGCGGTTATATCCTCGGCATTGCTCCACGTTTCTTTGACAAACCGGGTGTTCTGTATGAGAACTGCAGTGAATTTATTTTTACAGAAACCATGCGTGAGCGCAAGAAACTTCTTGAGGAACGCTCAGATGCAACGATCGTGACACCTGGTGGAATCGGAACTTATGAAGAGTTTTTTGAGATTCTGACACTCAAAAGCCTGCACAGACTGGATCGTCCAATCGTCCTATATAATATCAACGGCTATTACGATGGAATGAAGACACTTCTTCAGCACACTGCAGACGAGAAATTCATGGATGCTTCCAATATGGAACTCTGTGCATTCATGGATGATCCGGAGCAGATTCTTGCATACATAGAGAACTATAAGCAACAGCATTAACGGAAGAAGGAGATAAAATGATCTGGGAAGAACTAAAAGATGCTTCCCAGTTTATACCAGAGAGAGTGATTATTATGAAAAATCCATTACACTACCAATTATCAGAATATGATTGTGGACCGACATCTATGATGAATGCGCTGGCATATCTGTTTGAACGGGAGGAAATCCCACCAGAAGCAATCCGCAATATGATGCTTTATTGTCTGGATTGCCACAGCAAAGAGGGAATTCCGGGCAAGCGCGGAACTTCCAGAGCCGCTATGATGTTTTTAAGCAACTGGTTGAATGAATATGGGGATCTGGGAATCATGTCCGTGAGCAGTGAATATCTGTCAGGACGAAGCGTATACATAAGTGAAGAAAGTCGTATCAATCATGCACTGAACCATGGCGGCGTGGCGGTGGTGCGCCTGTATCTTGAGGAGGAACATTATATTCTGATGACCGGAGTGGATAATGGAAAGATTCTTCTCTTTGATCCTTATTACTGGGATAAACCATACGAACAGAAAGATATACTGATGGACTGGAATCACCCGAGAAGTTACAATCGAGTGGTTCCATTTAAGTATTTTAATCAGGAAAATGAGGAAATCTATTCTCTGGGACCGGTAGAAGAAAGAGAAGCAGTTCTCATCTTTAATGAGAAGACAAGAACCGTGCCGGAAGAAGTGATAGAGTACTTTATCTGAAACGTGTGCTCATTTCATACAGGATGTTATTGTAAAAATATGTTGTAAAGGTTATAAATAAAAAAGGATTTCGGAGTCTATGAAGATGGGTAACATCGTTCATGGAAGCGGAATCCTTTTTTAGATTACATTTATTTAGTGTGTCGCTGTGGTCATCTGACGTACATTCGGAACGGACATCAGGATTGGATAAAGAATACAGGAAATAACAAGTCCACCAACACCCTGGATGATGTTTGCCGGGATGCTGGCAGCAGCACCTGCTCCGTAGATAAAGTATTCGCATACAAAATATCCACCTGCAACAAGGATGATGTCTGCAATACCACCAAGAACGACAGCTGTGTAACGGCTTTTCTGGGTTTTGCCTACTTTCTGGTACAGAAGGCCGGCTGCCAGAGCAACCAGTCCTTTAATGACAAAAGTAATCGGAACATAAACAAAATAGCCACCGATCAGATCAGACATGGCAGATCCGATACCGCCTGCAAGGAATCCCCATACAGGACCAAGAATTACACCGGACAGGATTACGATGGCATCACCCGGATGGATGTAACCGCCTGTTCCCGGTGTTGGAATACGGATGGACATGGTTGCCACACAGGAGAGTGCTGCGAATAAGGCAGCGAGGATTAATTTTTTCAGATTGTTGTTCATAATAAAAGTGCCTCTTTTCTTTCAGTTTTTTACAGAATCGCAGAAGATTTTTTCCATGCTGTCTTTCAGCGGAACACCAAGTTTTGCGAGAGTTCCATCCAGAGCAGCGAAAACTTCGCGTACTTTATAGAAATCAGCATTATTTCCCATATGACCGATCCGGATAACTTTGCCCGCAAGAACATCAAATGAACCTGCAAGCAGGATGTTGTAGTCCTTTTTGACCCCATCGATGATCGCAGCAGCAGTGGTTTCTTCCGGTACCTCAAATACGGTTACTGTAGCGGAAAAACCATTCTTAGCGTAAAGATTCAGACCTGCACCGGTAATTGCTTTACGGGATGCTACAGCAATTTTTTCATGACGCTCCAGGATATCCGTGTCAGCAGCGATATTGTCAATAGCGGCACGCAGTCCGTAGATATCACTGATTGGCATGGTGTATGGAAACCATTTTTCTTCATAATAATGTGCAAAAGTAGTCAGGTTAGCGTAGAAAGAAGCAATTGGAGTTTTACGCTCAGCCATGGCTTTTTTTGCATCATCGCTGATGACTACGAAAGTAAGTCCTGGAGGTGCAGATACAACCTTCTGGGAACCACCGCACAAGATATCAATTTGCCAGTCAGAGACACGCAGCGGCTCTCCAAAAGAAGCAGATACGGAGTCAACAACAGTCATGATTCCATATTTTTTAAGGAGAGGGCAGATTGCAGAAATATCATTCAGCATACCACTTGGTGTGTCGCCATGGACAACAGTTGCATATTTGTAATCATGATGATCTTTGAGGAAGTTTTCCAGTTCCTGTACATCAAGAGTTTTACGATAATCTTTAGAATAAAGTTCCGGACATCCACCATACATTGAAACAAAATCAGCGAAACCTTTGCCGAAGATTCCGTTGTCAAGAACAAGGACACGGTCGCCTGGCTCTGTCAAAGAAGCACAGGCAGCCTCAAGTCCAAGAATTCCCTCACCGCCAAGGATGAGGGTTTCGTTTTTTGTATGAAGAAGTCGGCTGATCTCTTCGCAGGTTTCTTTATAAAACTCTACAAAATCTGTATCAAGGTCAGGGTTGGTACATTCTCTGCTGCGGGCCAGACGCACATTTTCTGCAACCTGTGTCGGTCCCGGTGTCATAATTTTATACATAAGATCAATCCTTTCTTAAACTTTTTAGTTTTCTAATAAGTCTTATTTTTTTAATCCAGTTCTTTTAGCTGCCACATTCAGAGGTGCGATAACAACAAGAGTGATCACTGCTGCAACACCAATCTGTACCAGGTTTCCAGGAATAGAAGCAACCGGTGCAAGTGGGTTTCCGTAAATAACGATTTCGGCAATGTAGTAACCTACAACCTTGATAACACACGCTGCTGCAATTGCGATCACATACCATTTAAAATTCTGGTGTTTTTCATCTTCTGTAAGTTTCCCTACTGTAAATCCCATCAATCCAACGATAACAAGTGTAAATGGAGCCCATAAAGTCCATCCGGAAAGCAGATCAAAGAGTCCCATTCCAACCCCGCCGGCAATGGCACCAGTCTTTTTGCCGAAGATGATTGCGCCGATGAACAGTGGTACATTTCCAAGATGAATCAGACCGCCGTTTGCTGCGATTGGAAGGCGAACATTAATAAAAGCGGTAAAGATATAAGTCAGTGCTACAAAAATAGCGGTTACGGTAAGAAACTGAACGGAAGAAGAAAATTCACGATCGTTTGCTACTGTCTGTACATTTGTGTTTGCCATGATAATAAGTCCTTTCCCGGGAATAAATTTAAGAATACCGAGGGCATTCTTGAATTAACATCCCTTTTTGATATGTTTTACTTGGGATATACTTTACAATAGAACTGTACATTAATAAAGAGGCAATTTATAGAAAAAATAAGGGGACAGTTTAAAAACAGAACTGCAGTGCTTTTTTCATCATGCTTGCTATTTGTCAGTATGGATGTTAAAATCAGCATTAACAGATACAGATATATGGAGGGAAAAAGTGAAAAAAATACTGTCCCCGATGGAAAAACTGAATTTTCCGGAGAGTGAAGAACTTCCGGAAGGTGTCAGAGAAGTAGAAGCAGAAGATACGTTTGGATACTGCACAGAATTATATTCAGATATAGAATATGCAGTACACAGTGGAAAGAAACTACACCTTCAGATTATGACTCCGATGGTATTTGGCCAAAATTTGAAATGGCCGTTGATCGTATATGTACAGGGATCCTCCTGGCATAAGCAGAATGTATTTCAAAGCCTGCCGACACTGGTGCGAATGTGTGAAAGAGGATACGCGATCGCTGTTGTAGAGCACAGAGAAAGTGAACTGGCACCATTTCCGGCACAGGTGGTGGATACCAAGACAGCAATTCGCTTTCTGAGGAAAAATGGAGGCCACTATCATATAGATACAGATAAGATAGCTCTCTGGGGCGATTCAAGCGGAGCTCACAGTGCATTGATTGCAGGAATTACCGGTGATACGAAATATCTGCCAGATGAATATCCTGAAGTCAGTACGGAGGTTGACTGTATTGTTGACTGGTTTGGTCCGACGGATCTCATGGCAGCAGTACAGTATCCTGCAGTTATTGATCATGATTCAAGTACCAGTCCGGCCGGAATACTGATCGGTGGAAAATCACTTCATGATCATCCGGAGGACGTGTATCCGACTAATCCGGTTATTCATCTTAAGCGTGATCGTAAGACACCTCCGATTCTTATCATGCATGGCGGCAGCGATCCGCTTGTTCCATTTAATCAGTCTTGCATCTTATATGAGGCACTGAAGCAGATGGATAAGGAAGTGGAATTTGTCAAGCTGAAGAATGCCGGACATGGATGGGGCGGTTTTATGAGTGAGACTGCATTAAATATAGTAGAGGAATTTATAAAAAAGGAGCTGCAGTTATAATAAGGTACTGTCATCGCTGAAGCCAATTTGTAATTGCAGAGATAAAAAAGATTACGAAATATAGACAGGGAGAAATAGAATGGAACAGGAAACACAGACACCACACAAACGAAGAGTGCGATATAAAGGAAAATATCCGCGTAAATTTGAAGAAAAATATAAAGAATTAAACCCAGAGAAATATAAAGATACGATTGAGCATGTAATCAGCAAAGGAAATACACCGGCAGGAATGCACATTTCTATTATGGTAAATGAAATTCTGGATTTTCTAAAGATCCAGCCGGGTGAGACAGGATTCGATGCAACCCTCGGCTATGGCGGACATACAAAGGCTATGATGGAATGTCTGCAGGGAAAGGGACATATGTATGCGACAGATGTAGACCCGGAAGAATCTGCAAAGACACGTAAACGTCTGGCAGAGCAGGGGTTTGGAGAGGATATTCTGACCGTTAAGCTTCAGAATTTTTGTACAATTGATGAAATAGCAAAAGAAGCCGGTGGATTTGATTTTATCCTTGCCGATCTTGGTGTATCTTCCATGCAGATCGACAATCCAAAGAGAGGTTTTTCCTTCCGTGCGGACGGTCCTCTGGATCTCAGATTAAATCAGGAAAAAGGAATCAGTGCGGCTGAGCGGCTGGACAAAATCAGCCGTGAGGAGCTTGCCGGAATGCTGTATGAAAATTCCGATGAGCCGTACTGCGAGGAAATTGCAAAAGCAATCACAGATGAGATTCGAAAGGGAAATCGTGTGGACACAACCACAAAACTTCGTGAAATCATAGAGAAAACTCTGGATTTCCTTCCGGAAAAAGAAAAGAAAGACACCATCCGCAAAACCTGTCAGCGAGTATTCCAGGCACTTCGAATTGATGTAAACCGTGAATTTGAAGTTCTTTATGAGTTTATGGAAAAACTTCCGGATGCACTGAAGCCGGGCGGACGCGTTGCAATCCTGACCTTCCATTCAGGAGAAGACAAGCTAGTCAAAAAAGCCCTCAAGGCAGGATACAAAGAAGGAATTTATTCCGATTATGCAAAAGACGTTGTACGCCCATCCGCGCAGGAATGTGCACAGAACGGACGCGCCAGATCAACCAAAATGCGCTGGGCAGTGAAAGCAGAATAGTTTTCTATACATAAAAAATGAAGATTCTGTGAAATGCTTTTTAAAAGCATTGACAGCGAAGAGAATAATTATTACAATTAACCTATCATAAAAGTATGTTGAATGAGACTGTTACAGTAGAACTAAAATTTATTGTGACAGTCTTTTGTTTTGCTGCTATGGAGTTCATTCAAATTGAAGCGTTGTAACTGAAGGTAGCAGTAATACTGCTGCAGAAAGGAAACAAATCATGAAACATGAGAAACTATATGTCAGCGGAATAACCTGTACCAACTGCCAGACCAGAATAGCATCAGCATTGAATGCTCGAAGTGGAATTACAGAAATTTCCGTCAGTTACAAAACCGATACGGCAGAATTTTCCTATGACCCGTCGAAGATTTCTCTGGAGCAGATCATAGAAATCATAGAAAATCTCGGTTACGAAGCATCGGCACAGAACATTTCAAAAAAGAAAGTCATACTGAATACTGTGCGGGAAATTGCAATTATTGCGGTGCTGTTTTTACTGCTGCAGAGATTCGGGATTTTGAACCGGCTTGTGCCGGATTCTCTTGCGGACAGTGAGATGGGATATGGGATGCTGTTTGTGATCGGACTAATCACTTCCATCCATTGCATTGCCATGTGCGGCGGAATCAACTTGTCTCAGACATTACGGAAAGATACGTCGACAGAAATTTCAAGAGCCATGTTCCGAAATACCCTGGAATATAATACCGGGCGTGTGATCTCGTATACAGTGATCGGTGGTGTGCTGGGAGGAATCGGTGCATTGGCCGGGATTGGAAGCAGCTTACAGACATCCACATTTTTTCAGGGAATGCTCAAATTATTTGCAGGAATTATCATGGTAGTGATGGGCATAAATATGCTCGGGATTTTTCCGGGACTTAGAAAACTGACGATACACATCCCGAATTTCAATAAAAACACAAAACAAAAATCAGGCAGAAAGCCCAGAACTCCTTTTTTAATCGGGCTCTGCAATGGTCTCATGCCATGCGGCCCGCTGCAGTCCATGCAGGTCGTTGCGCTGGCATCCGGAAATTCGATGGCAGGAGCTTTGTCTATGTTCTGTTTCAGCCTGGGAACTGTTCCGCTGATGCTTGGATTCGGTTCTGCAGTATCCATACTTGGAAAACGGTTCACAAGGCAGGTTCTGAAAGGCGGTGCGATTCTGGTGGTAGTCATGGGACTCTCTATGATGGTGCAGGGCGGTAACTTATCAGGTCTGAACGGTAAAGTTACAGGTACACTTATGGCAGAAAATACGAATACAGATGCAGATACCACAACAAGTGAGGTAACTGTGAACCCAGATCAGACAACTGAGACGAAAACTGCAGCAGATACAACTACAGCATCAGAAGACGCATCCGCAAATACAGACGAAATACAGTACGTCACCAGTACCTTACAGCCGGGCAGAAGTTATCAGAACATCACGGTTAAAGCAGGAGAGCCTGTAAAATGGACGGTCGATGCTCCGGATGGAAGTGTCAACGGGTGCAATTACATGATCATACAGCAGGATCTGGGAATCCAGTATGCTTTTGATGAGGGCGAAAATGTAATCGAATTTACACCGGAAAAAGCAGGAACTTATACCTATACCTGCTGGATGGGAATGATCACAGGAAAGATTTATGTAGAAAGTTGAGGAAAACGATGAAAAAATTTATGATAACAGCAGCAATGGCAGCTATGTTAATAACAACAGCAGAATATGGAAGCGTAGTAAATGTAATGGCAGCAGCTTCCAGTACCACAAAGACAGCAGAGAAAAAGACAACAAAAACAACAGGAGATAAAGAAGACAAAGAAGAAACAGTAAAAATAGAAAAAGGTGACAGTGTGGTCATTAAAACAGATGATCTTTCCGAAGATGCAGCGTTTTATCCAATTGAAGTAGATGGAACAGAGATGGAAGTGATCGCGGTAAAGGATTCAGAGGGGAACATCCGTACCGCATTCAATACCTGCCAGATCTGTTATGATTCCGGCAATGGCTATTACAAGCAGGAAGGCGATACGCTGGTCTGCCAGAACTGCGGTAATTCCTTTACGATGGACCAGGTTGGACAGACAGCAGGAGGTTGCAACCCATACCCGATCATGGATGATGGCAAAACCGTGGAAGAGGATGAAATACAGATTTCCTATGATTTCCTGAAAGAATCCTCAGATATTTTTGCAAATTGGAAAAGAAAATAGAATTTACGAAAATTATTATCTCATGTTCTCACAGAAGATTTTTTCCATACTTGCTTTAAGCGGAACGCCGAGTCTGGCAAGAGTTCCGTCCAGAACGGCAAAAACTTCGCGTACATTATAGAAAGTCGCATTGTTTGCCATGATGATAATTCCTTTATGCCAGAGATGTCGTACGTCCATCTGCACAGGAATGTGCCCAGAACGGACGTGCCAGATCGACCAAGATGTGCTGGACGATAAAAGCAGAGCGAATTCTGAGCAAATAAAAAATGAAGACATCTGGGAGAAATCGCAGATGTCTTCATTCATTTATATGAGTTATTTATCAGCACCGTAGTACTGGTCAGCACCGAAGCCAAGAATCAGTAAAAAAATCGGCTGTAAAAAAATAAGACCAATTGCAAAACCAATCCCGCGGCCAAAGGCTCTTGACAGTTTTACACAATACATGATGCTGATAACGGCGATTATAATTCTGAGCAGTGCAACGATCAGCATAAGAAGCATATTATCTCCAGCTGGATCGGCTTCTGATATACAGGAAACCACAATCCCAAGGATAAAGCTCAGCCAGAAATAAGATGTCTGCCATGCGATCTTGTAAGAAACATAATCACCGTAGATCGGAATAATGCTTTTCCATCCGGCCTCCCCGGCCTTGGTAAAAATATTCCAGTTTGCTATGATCTGCAATATCCACCAGGCAAGCGCAAAGATCAGATAGATACCGCCTAATACCATCATGTAGCTCATCATAATAAGTCCCATATGCAACACCTCCGGATGTTTGATAATTCCATTAAAGCACAATCCGGGTGGGCTGTCAAATGGGGGAGGTGGGTAGAAAAATTCATGACATGTTTACCTTATCGTGCTATACTGTTCAGTATGAAGTTTCACGGGGATTTGTAATGGAAAGCCCTGTGGGAAAAGAACAATTATTTGATAGTTTGATACAGTGGTATTTCGGATAAGGAGTGTTGCGAATAGGAATGATGAAAGATTTATCTGTTCTACAGGAAGATCCTTTTACAGATCAGGGAAGTATAGTTGATGTATTCACGGATTTTTCAGTATGGATGGGAATCAGAAAAACAATAGAACAGGTCAATGCAAATGCATTGGCAGCTTAAAATAGATATTGAACACATTTAAGGAGTACCTACATGAACAACTTACTAGATAAAATCCACCAGCAGAACGCAACTGCTTTTACCCACAGTGGTAAATTTCATGCAGATGATGTATTTTCTGCTGCGTTATTACTATATTTAAATCCGGAAATTTATATTACACGTGGCAATCGCGTGCCGGAAGATTTTGACGGTATCGTATTTGATATTGGTCGAGGCAGATACGATCATCACCAGAAGGACAGCAGAGTCCGTGAGAATGGTATTGCATATGCGGCATTTGGTCTTCTCTGGAAGGAACTTGGTGCAGAAATCCTCGGAGAAGAACTGGCGCAGAAGTTCGATGAATCTTTTGTACAGCCACTGGATAACAATGATAATACCGGGGAGAAAAACGAGCTGGCTTCACTGATCGGAAACTTTAATCCGACCTGGGATGCCGAAGGGGGCAACGACGAAGCTTTTTTTCAGGCAGTCAGTGTTGCCGGGATGATTTTGGAAAACAAATTTGACCGTTACAGAGGAAATGAACGTGCTGATAAACGAGTAGAAGAAATCTATGAAAAACATATGCAGGCATTTCATGACAGAGAAAAACACTGTGAGGATGCAAAGATTCTGATACTTCCAGAGTTTGTGCCGTGTCAGAAATTCCTTTCCGAGACACCAATAGCATTTGTGATATTTCCGTCCAACAGAGGTGGTTACTGCATCCAGCCTCAGAAAAAAGAATACTCCATGAACTACAAATGCAGTTTCCCATCAGAGTGGCTGGGCCTGGAAAATGAAGAATTACAGGCAGCAAGTGGACTCAAAACAGCTGGCTTCTGTCATAAAGGAGGATTTCTTATGACAGCTGGTGAACTGGCAGATGCAGTACAGGCATGTAAGATCAGTATGGAACAGTTTCATGAGAAACCTGTGATCGTAAGTTTTGGCGGAGACACCGAATATGATGAACTTCTCCATCAGCTTCCAAAATTACAGGCAGCAGAAATCATTCATATAGATTTTCCTGCTCTTCCAGAGGTGGAAATTCAGGGAGTTTATGCGGAAGTAACCATGGAAAAACAAGAGTGGAAATCCAGAATCAAGGAACAGGTGAAACAGATCCTGAGATATAAGCCTGAAGCCGTTTTTGCCGGGGACAATCTCTTTGCAGTCTATCCAATCGCACATGCACTGCGCAAAAAACATATCCCGGTGCTGACATTAGTTAAAAGAGATGGACAGAAGTTAATCGTGCGCATCCCATCTGGATCCTGAACAGATAATTTTGCAGCAAGAATGCCGGGACATTCTTGAAATAAAAACATAGATAGGATACAAAAGGAGTTTGAACAACAGATGATTCGTCTTCAGGATATTGCAGAAATGGCAGGCGTCAGCCGTACTACGGTGTCCAATGTTATAAACGGCAATACCAAAAGAGTTTCTCAGGAAACTATTGATAAAATCACGGCAATTCTTAAAGAGCAGAACTATGTTCCTCATATGGGTTCCGTGATGCTCTCCGGTCATGGATCCAGAATTATAGGTGTAGTACTTGGATTTCATTATGCACATGGCATGCAGTCCCTTCAGGATCCGTTTGTGGGCGAACTCGTTGGAACCATTCAGATAGAAACTGAGGAAAAAGGATATTATGTTATGCTTATCGGCGGTGAAAATATTCAGAATGTAGTAGACATCGCTTCAAAATGGAATGTCGAGGGTCTGATTATCCTTGGATACACGGAAGAACAGTATCACAGACTTTCTCGTAAGTTAAATAAAAAAATGATTCTGATAGATGCCTATCCTGAAGGTGCCTATACCTTCCAGAATGTCGGTGTGGATGATTACTCAGGAGGGTATCAGATTGGAGAATATCTCTATTCCTGTGGCTATGAGAAGGCCCTGTTTGTTGCGGAGACAGAGCAGGACAGTGATTATTATCGATGGACGGGATTCAAACAGGCGATGGAAAAGCAGGGAAAGTTCTGCAGTCGTTCCCGTTATATCGTTGTTCCGGGTGAAAAAAATCCGCGTCTCAGGAAATACAGAGAACTTCTTCCACGTTTCCTTGAAGCGAAGGCACTGGCGTTTTCTTCTGATTTTAATGCAATTGAAGCAATGAATTTCTTTTTTGATGAGGGAATCAAAGTTCCGGATCAGATATCCATTACGGGTTATGATGACAGCATGTATGCGAGTATGGTTCGTCCGAAACTGACAACAGTTCATCAGGATGTCCAACAAAAAGCTCATGTGGCATTGAAACGGCTGATGAAACTGATTCAGGGAGAAAGTCTGAAAGAATTAAATATAAAAAGTCCGGTTTATTTAGTAAAGAGGGATTCTGTCAGAGAATGACAGAGTCCTTCTTTTTTTCTGGCGCATAGCAAAGAAAACCAGAAAAACGAAACTGGATTTGTACAAAATACACAAAAACGAAACAGAAACTTTGGATAAAATATAAGTTTCACGAGAAACCTATTGATTTTACTTGGATGCAGGAGTTATGATAAAGTCACCGAAAGGGAAGAGGACAGAAGTGTTCGAGGTAACATTTCCCGGATCAATGGTGTTGCGTAGCTTTCATACTTATAAAAAACATCGGAATGGAGATAGCATGGAGAAAAAATGGTGGAAAGAAAGTGTAGTATATCAGATATATCCTAAAAGTTTTAAAGACAGCAACGGAGACGGCGTGGGCG